>Ga0233426_10000583_pt1 | contig 38226 bp, 38 predicted proteins | sample SI_118_April2016_6_FD_179875 | JGI IMG/M metagenome (GOLD analysis project Ga0233426, IMG submission 179875) | Seawater microbial communities from Saanich Inlet, British Columbia, Canada - SI_118_April2016_10_MG | ecosystem: Environmental > Aquatic > Marine > Inlet | place: Canada: British... | reverse complement strand
TCCTCCGACACAATCAGAAGGTGCGATTAGTGTGAGTGATATTCTTGGATTGGATGCATTAAAACTTTTAAAAGATCGTAACTTTCTTATGTTCTTTATAACTTCAATTCTAATCTGTGTTCCACTTGCATTTTATTACCAGCAAGCAAATCCATTTTTAGTAGAATTGGGGATGGAAAATCCAACAGGTAAAATGACATTGGGTCAAATAAGCGAAGTCTTGTTCATGCTTTTACTACCCTTCTTTTTTAAGAAATTTGGATTTAAAAAAACACTTTTAGTCGGGATGTTAGCATGGGCAATACGTTATGCCTTATTTGCCTATGGGAATGCAGGAGAGTTAACTTTTATGTTGATTATTGGAATTGCTTTACATGGAATATGTTATGACTTTTTCTTTGTTTCAGGTCAAATTTATACCGATTTTAAAGCCGGGGAAAAAGTTAAAAGTGCCGCGCAAGGACTCATCACATTAGCAACTTATGGAGTGGGTATGTTAGTTGGTTTTTGGGTTGCTGGTGAAATTTCAGATCAATATATACTTGCTGACGAGTCTCATAATTGGGAAGTTATATGGTTGATCCCAGCAGCATTTGCTCTTGGGGTAATGGTGTTATTTATGGTGATTTTTAAAGATGAAAAAATAGAACTTAAAGAAGAATAATATTGAGTAATAAAATACGCTTAGGAATTTTAGGGGGTGGAGGAGATTCCCTAATTGGAGTTGTTCACAGGATCGCATCCAATATGTTCGATCGCTATGAACTTGTTGGTGGATGTTTTAATCCAAATGAAGATGAAAATAAAAGTTTCGCAACTCGAATAGGAGTGCCTTTAAGTAGAGTTTATAGTAGCTTTGACGTTCTTGTTGAAGAAGAATTAAAGCTACCCAAAGAGGAACGCATGGAAGTAATATCGGTTTTAACACCAAACTTCCTACATTATCCCATGGCAAAAAAACTACTTGAAAGTGGATTCAATGTCATTTGTGAAAAACCTCTCACGACTACTTATAAAGAAGCCCTAGAACTTGAGGCACTTCAGAAAGAAAAACAAACTGTCTTTGCTGTAACCTATACCTATACGGGTTATCCAATGGTTCGCCAAATGAAAGACATGATTAAAAAAGGAGTCTTAGGAACCATTCAAAAAGTAGATTTACAATATTATCAAGGGTGGATAAATCCTGTAATTCACTCCTCTGAGAAGCGCTCTAAAGTATGGAGATTAGATCCTAAAAAAGGAGGGTTGAGTTGTTGTATTGGAGATATTGGAACCCATGCGTTCGACATGTTGGAATATGTGACCGGAATGGAAGTAAAAAAACTCCTCGCCGACCTAAACTATCTCTACGAAGATAATCCTCTCGATATAGATGGAACTGTTCTAATTAGAATGTCTGAATATTGTAAAGGAGTAATTCGAGCAAGTCAAATTGCTACCGCAGAAGAAAATAACTTTACCGTTCAAATTTATGGAAGCGAAGGGAGTTTAAAGTGGAGACAAGAAAATCCTAATGAGCTCATTCACTTAACAGAAACAAACCCCATGCAAGTTCTAAAACCAGGACATAGTTATCTTTCAGATTTTTCTTTAGAAAGCAGTAAAATTCCACCCGGACATCCAGAAGGGATTTTTGATTCTATGGGTAACATTTATAACGGAGTTGCCAAAGCACTTAGAAATGAAAAACATCACGAAGGGGCTTTCCCAACACTTCATGATGGAGTTAGGGGCATGCTTTTCATAGAGAAAGTTTTAGACTCCAATGCTAATGGAAATACCTGGGTAGATTTATAAAATAATAAGTTATGAAAACAGTTAAAGGACCTGCTATATTTTTAGCTCAATTTGTAGACCAAAAAGCGCCTTTTAATACACTCGATGGAATGTGTAAATGGGCTGCAGATTTAGGATATAAAGGAATTCAAATACCTACTTGGGAAACCTTTTTAATAGATTTAGACAAAGCTGCTGAGAGTCAAACTTATTGTGACGAACTCAAAGGAAAAGTTAATTCATATGGATTAGAAATTACCGAGCTTTCAACACATCTGCAAGGACAGCTGATTGCCGTTCATTCTGCTTATGATCTAATGTTTGACAACTTTGCGCCCGATGCTTATAAAAATAATCCCAAAGCCAGAACGCAATGGGCAATTGAAACGGTTAAAAAAGCTGCAATAGCAAGTCGCAGATTAGGTCTAAATGTTTCCGCTACATTTTCCGGATCCTTGCTATGGCACACTTGGCACCCCTGGCCACAAAGACCAAAAGGATTGGTAGAAATGGGGTTTGAAGAATTAGCAAAAAGATGGCTTCCAATACTAGATGTTTATGAAGACAATGGAGTTGATTTGTGTTATGAAATTCATCCGGGGGAAGATTTACATGACGGAGTAACTTTTGAGCGATTTTTAGAAGCTACAGGGAATCATAAACGCGTTAATATACTTTATGATCCAAGTCACTTTGTTCTTCAACAACTAGATTACATAACTTACATAGACCACTACCATGAATTTATAAAATCATTTCATGTTAAAGACTCTGAGTTTAAACCTAATGGTAAAAAAGGAGCTTTTGGAGGATATGGAGATTGGATTGACAGAGCGGGACGTTACCGATCGCCTGGGGATGGTCAAATAGATTTTAAATCAATATTTACAAAACTAACAGAATACGGGTGTGATGTATGGGCAGTTATGGAATGGGAATGTTGTATTAAAAGTCCAGAACAAGGGGCAAGAGAGGGTGCGCCTTTTATTAAAAGCCATATCATTGAGGCTACAGAGAAAGTTTTCGACGACTTTGCTGGTGGATCTACAGATCCAGAATTACTTAAAAAAATACTTAACTTATAAAATATATTAAATGAAAAATCTATTAATTATACTATGCGTTGCTGCGGGTCTTTTTTCTTGTAAAGGAAATCAAGACAAAAAGAAAATTGACAAACCTCAAGAAGAAAAAGTTATGGAAGTTACACAAGAATGGACTCCATTATTTGATGGAGAAACCTTTAACGGTTGGCACCAATACAACGATGAAGGAATGAGCGATCAGTGGTCAATTATTGATAACTCAATGGTATTTAATCCAAAGGAAAATAGAAACTATGGAGATGGGGGTAAAAATATTGTAACCGATAAAGAATACACAAACTTTGTTCTATCTATAGAATGGAACGTCTCTGAAGTTGGAAACAGTGGTATTTTTTGGGGGGTTAAAGAAAGTGAAGAGTTTGGAGAGCCTTATTTAACAGGTCCAGAAATTCAAGTTCTTGACAACGAAAGACATCCAGATGCAAAGGCAAATCCAAAATTTCATCAAGCAGGAGCCTTGTATGATATGGTACAACCAACTGCAGATGTTTGCAACCCAGCGGGAGAATGGAATCATGTAGTTTTAACTGTAGACCACAACAAGAATGAAGGAAGTGTGGTATTGAATGGGACAGAAATTGTTACTTTTGCAGTTCACGGTCCAGAATGGGATGCACTAGTTAAAGCTTCTAAATTCGGAAATACTGAAGCCTATAATTATACCCATGCTCCAAAATTTGGAACGTTTAGAACCGGAAAAATAGGACTACAAGATCACGGAGATCAAGTATCCTTTAGGAATATAAAAATTAAAGAATTATAGCAGCTGCATGATTACATCAATGACCGGCTTTGGGAAAAGCGAAACTCAAGTTTTAAATAAAAAAATGACTGTTGAAATTAGAACCCTCAATAGTAAAAATATAGATTTAAACTTTAGAGTCCCTCACGTGTTTAGAGAACTTGAGCCTCAAATGAGAACATTCTTGAACAAACAACTTACAAGAGGAAAAATTGATGTTTCTGTATATGTTGAGGGGAATAGCAATCAAAACTCAAACCATTTAAACAAAGAGATTATTAACAATTATATTACTCAATTAAAAGGGATTCATGACGGAGATACAACAGAACTATTAAAGATGGCTCTTCGATTACCTGATACGTTAAAAACCGAAAAAGAAGATCTTAAAGAGGAAGAGAAAGATGCTCTTTTAGAGGTTTTCTCTTCTGCATTAAAAAATGTTAACGAATATAGAAGAAACGAGGGTGCTGCACTTGACAAAGACTTCATAGAGCGTTTAAATATAATTAACAATTTACTCAAAGAAGTAATTATCATTGATCCCGAAAGAAAAGAAAAAATAAGTATTAAACTAAAAACTGCTTTAGACCAACTTGAAATTGATATTGATCAAAATAGAATGGAGCAAGAGCTTATTTACTATCTTGAAAAGTACGATATAACAGAAGAAAAAGTTAGGTTAGCGAACCACTTGAATTACTTCGAAGAAATAATGGTACAAGAAAAGCCGAACGGTAAAAAATTAGGTTTCATAGCGCAAGAAATGGGACGAGAAATTAATACCATAGGTTCTAAAGCTAATCATTCTGGACTTCAAAAAATAGTTGTTCAAATGAAAGACGAGTTAGAAAAAATTAAAGAACAACTCCTTAACGTACTCTAAATGAAACAAGGTAAATTATTTGTTTTTTCTGCGCCTTCCGGAAGCGGAAAAACAACCTTGGTCCGTCATCTGCTTTCCCAAGAAATTCCTCTTGGATTTTCCATATCAGCAACTTCTAGAAAGCTAAGGGGTACAGAAATAGAGGGTACTGACTACCACTTTCTTTCTCTTTCAGAATTCAAACAAAAGATTTCTGAAAATGCTTTTGTAGAATATGAAGAAGTTTATACTGGGGTTTTTTACGGAACTTTAAAGTCTGAAATAGAACGCCTTTGGAACCAAGGAAAACATGTTCTGTTCGACATTGACGTAAAGGGTGGACTTCGAATTAAAGATCAATATCCAGAACAAACTTTAGCTTTATTCATTCAACCTCCGTCAAAAAAAGATCTTGAGCTCAGACTTCGAGGAAGAGGAACTGAAACAGAAGAAGCCATTCAAACCCGTTTAGATCGTGCTGAAGAAGAATTAAGCTTTGCTCCTAAATTCGATGCTGTTGTTGTAAATAATGATTTAGAAAAGGCTAAGAATGAAGTCGTACAGCAAGTGCAAGGTTTCATTAATTCCTAAGTAAAAACCTATCTTTGGGTTATGAAAAAAATTGGTCTTTATTTTGGAACCTTCAATCCAATTCACATTGGTCACTTAATTCTAGCAAATCATTTTGCTGAAACCACCGATTTAGATGAAGTTTGGCTGGTAGTTACTCCTCAGAATCCTATGAAAAAAAAGGACTCTATTCTTAGCAACCACCACAGATTAGAACTTGTATATCGAGCTACCCATGAGTATCCTAAACTAAGGCCATCAGACATTGAATTTGGACTGCCTACCCCCAACTACACTATTAATTCACTCATTCATTTGGAAGAAAAATATACGGATAAGCAATTTGTTCTTTTGATGGGAGAAGACAACTTAGTCAGTTTCCCTAAATGGAAAAATTACGAGCTAATTCTAAAAAAATATGCGTTATATGTGTACCCTAGAAAAACAGAAAGCACACTTCCAAAACAATTCGAAAATCATCCAAAAATAAACCTAATAGAGGCTCCTAAAATTGAACTCTCCTCCTCCGCAATAAGAAAAGCAATTAAAAAAGGTAAAAATATTCGACCACTGATTCCTATTGAATCCTGGAAATACATGGATGAAATGAATTTTTATAAATAAAATTTAACTTAAAACTTCTTCCATTAGACGTCGAGTTAGATTTGATCGACTCCATTGATCAATCTTAGAAAATTTATTTTTTAATCTTCCTTTTTTACTTTGCACTTGCTCTATAAAAACTCTAATTGATTCTGTATCTTCTACTTCAAACATGACTGAGGCAGAACCTTGTTCTATTAATTTTGCTGCATCTGAATCCGATTTCCCAATTGAAAGTAGTGGGACTTCGGTTGCTAAATACTCTAAAATTTTGCCTGAAATCATTTGGGTTTGCGCTCCTACAAATATGAAATTTAAAAGTATATGAGCACTTTTCATAAGGTGTATCGCATCCCGGTGTGACAAATAGCCTTTATATATTACATCTATATTGGCAAATCTATCTTTTATTTCTTCAATAATATCAGAAGATATATTTCCTGCTAAAGACAACCGTATCGATTGATTAATTGCTAATTCATTAAGTATATTAAAAACAGTTGTATAGGATTGATTTCTAGTCAAAAGTCCGGTGTATACAACATGAAAAACATCATTTTCTTTTTCGGCAACCACAGCATCCATTAATTCAGCATCATACCCATTAGGGATATTATAAAACTTTTGATTCGGTGCTTTAGATTCTAAATTAGCATGCAATACTCCTCCAACTGTTGTTATAACCCCTGATGCTGAAAGAAGAACTTCCTTTTCAAGTTTTAAATCTTTAGAAACAGCCCTTGGTAGTCTATACAAATCCTGGTTATAAAATAAATCAGACCAAGGATCGCGAAAATCTACAAACCATTCTAAACTAAATTCTTTTTGTAATTGTAATCCGATTAAATGAGAAGAATGTGGGGGGCCAGTAGTAATAATCTGCTTTATATCTTCTTCAATAATAATTTTTCGAGCTGCTTGAATAGCGAATGGCACCCAACCTACTCTGGCGTCGGGTATAAAAAAATTACCCCGAATAAAGGCTGCTAATTTACCTAAGATGCTCTTCTTTTTTATTTCACCTTGTGGGATACCCTTTTGCTTAGAACCCGTGGTTAATATTGAATACCATTGTAATGGTTCACGGGTTTTTGTTTTAATTACCCGTATGTTGTTAACTTCAGAATTTAAGGAAGTATCAAATACAGAATAAGAAGCTTTATTTTCATCTACAGTTATTACGATAGGCTCCCAACCTAATTGCTTTAAATGTTTGGCAAAGTACATCCATCGCTGAACTCCTGAACCCCCTGATGGAGGCCAATAATATGTTAAAATCAAAACTTTTTTATGGATGTTCAAACCTTTACTTTATAGCACCAAGATACTAAAAGTTTAGGTTGTTTAATTTTGATTTCTTCGATATTGAATAAATGAAGATTTATAAATTCTTCCTTTATAAACTGGATCTTCTGGTAGTGCTAAATAGGTTACAAATTCGTCTGCAGACCAACGATTAATTCAACATGTCCATTTTGGATTGGGATGTCTCTAAAACCAGAATCATCCGATGGTTGATAATTTGTTCTGATTAATCTATCGGATGTAAGTACATAAGTTGTATCGTTCATTTGAGATATATCATAGGAAAGCACGTAGTAATATTTATTCTCACAAGAAGATTCATCTAAAAGAGAAATTTCAAATTCGGTGTCCCGTAAAGTAAAATTAATCTGGCTGTTACAGCCAATACCATCTACTAGTTCTAGAGTTCGGGAATCTTCAAATGCATACCCTTTTTTAATACTCCCATAAACCAGTAAAACTTAAAGGAGCCTCTTCTAATTTTGGGTTGCTTTTTTTACAACCAATTACAATTAAGGTGATTAAAATATAGCGTGTAGTATAGATTTTGGATTTTAAAAATACCCTAAATCTTTATGCTATAGTACTTACTTTAATGTCTTACCTCTTATATAAAGGAACTGAGGAACATGCTTCTCCGTAAAAAAGACTTTTAATCACAGGTTGTAGTTTTTGAATTAAATAGATATAAGCACTTTCTGGGATTTGTTTTTCAGAGCAGCCTTTTACAATTACAGGCTTTCCTTCAAAATCACTTAAATCTAGCTTATCTATTGCTTGGACAAATAAGTGGTATTCCAAATCTGAAAGAGTTCCCCAAACAATTGTTTGAGAAACCTTGTTGAGTTGAGCAGTAACTAATAAACTCGCCCAAGCTGGTAGAATTGCATCGGTAGAGCAGTTCAATGCAATGAAATGATCTTGATATACAGACCAGTCAAATGAAGTAATTGCTGATCTAAATTCTTTTTCTCTTAAAATGAAACCTTGCTCAAGCCATTGACTCATATCAATTTCAACCCGATTCCCTTGAACATAAAGATCCTCTATATCGAAAGTGATCAGTGCACTTTGAGCAACTCTATTTACAATTTCATCTTTCATTTATTTATTATAAAAAACCGAGTTCTAGCTTTGCTTCTTCACTCATTAGATCTTGCGTCCAAGGGGGATCAAAAGTAATTTCAACTTCTGCTTCATTAACTTCATTTAATGATTTTACTTTTTCTTCAACCTCAACAGGTAGCGTTTCAGCAACTGGACAATTTGGTGTGGTTAAGGTCATTAATATCTTAACATCTCTATCTTCATTAACAAAAACGTCATAAATTAATCCTAATTCATAAATATCTACTGGAATTTCGGGGTCGTAAATAGTTTTTAAAACTGTAACTACTTTTTCTCCTAATTCTTGAGTGTCTAAAGTGTTTTCTGACATAATTATTTGAGTTGAGTTTGAAATGCTATTGCATACATTTTTATTTGCTTAATCATCGAAACTAGGCCATTAGCTCTAGTAGGTGATAAGTGTTCTTTTAATCCTATTTGATCTATAAAAGCAGTGTCTGCAGCTAAGATATCTTTTGGATGCTGATTAGAGAATGTACGGATTAATATTGCAATAATTCCTTTTGTAATAATCGCATCACTATCTGCTGTAAACTCTAGTTGATCTGAATTTAGTTCTGCATGAACCCATACTTTACTTTGACATCCTTTTATAATATTATCATCCGTCTTAAATTGTTCGTCGATCAAGGGTAGACTTTTACCTAACTCTATCATATATTCATAGCGTTGCATCCAATCATCGAACATTGCAAACTCTTCAATAATTTCTTCTTGTATATCTTGTATACTCATAATGTCTAAGATAATATTATTTATTGCAACATTTGAATTGCACGGTTTAATGCAATAATCATCAAATCAATTTCTTCTTTTGTATTGTAAAAAGAAAAAGAAGCACGAACCGTACCTGGTATTTTATAAAAATCCATAACCGGTTGAGCGCAGTGATGTCCTGTTCGAACGGCAATTCCTAGTTTGTCTAATATACTTCCAATATCGTAGGGGTGTATTTCATTTATGTTAAATGATACTACCGCAGTTTTTTGTGGTGCTTCCCCGTAAATCTTTAGGCCTTCGATTTCTTTCAACTTAGTTGTTGCATATTCTAAAAGCTCGTGTTCATATGCGGCAATAGTATCAAAGCCAATACCGTTCATATAATCTAGAGCCGCTCCAAAAGCTATTCCACCTGCAATATTGGGTGTTCCTGCTTCAAACTTATGAGGTAAGTCTGCATAAGTAGTTTTTTCGAAAGTAACTTCAGCTATCATTTCTCCTCCTCCTTGATAGGGTGGAAGTGTATTTAATAATTCCTCTTTACCATAAAGCATTCCAACTCCTGTAGGACCGCATAATTTATGTGCAGATGTCACATAATAGTCTATATCTAATGCCTGAACATCTGCTTTTAAATGGGGAGAGGCTTGTGCTCCGTCGATTAAAACTTTTGCTCCAACTGAATGTGCTTTTGTAATTATTTCTGCAATAGGATTAACAGTACCTAAGGCATTTGAGACATGATTTACAAAAACCAACTTCGTTTTTTTACTCAATAAAGCCTCAAATACATTCATTTCCAAAACACCAGATTGGATCATTGGAATTACTTTTAAAATTGCTCCAGTACGCTCACACAACATTTGCCAGGGAACTATATTAGAATGATGTTCCATAGCAGAGACTATTAACTCATCTCCTTCTTTTAATATTTCGGAATAGCCAGAAGCTACGATATTAATACTGTGTGTTGTTCCAGAAGTAAGAATTATCTCATGAGCTTTCGCTGCATTAAAATGAGTTTTAATCTTATTTCTAGCTGCTTCGTAAGCATCTGTGGCTTCTTGGCTTAAAGTATGAACGCCTCTATGAATGTTAGAATTATAGTTTCTGTAATAATCTGCAATAACCTCGATTACTTGATTTGGAGTCTGCGAGGTTGCTGCATTGTCGAAATAAACCAAAGGATTCCCGTTAACTGTGCGAGACAGTATTGGGAAATCTTTTCTTATGTTATTTACATCAAACATTTTTTATAAATCGTGTCCAACACTAACTCCTAATTTATTTGCGATTAGTTTGTTAATTCTGGTTTTTATAGCTGGAATTTTTACACTTTCCAATACGTTATTTGCAAACGCATAGGTTAGTAATCCTTTAGCTTCTTTCTTTGGGATACCTCTAGATCTCAGATAAAACAGAGCATCCTTATCTAACTGTCCAATAGTACAACCGTGAGAACATTTCACATCATCTGCAAAAATCTCAAGCTGTGGTTTGGTATTGATAGTTGCGGTGTCATCTAAGAGAATGTTATTGTTCTTTTGGAAGGCATTTGTTTTTTGAGCGATCTGATTTACATAAATTTTTCCATTAAAAACACCAACAGATTTATCTGCATAAATGCCTTTATAGTCCTGGTGACTTTCACAATTAGGTTGCGCATGGTCAACTAAGGTATAATGATCTACATGTTGTTTATCACCAATAATTGTAATCCCTTTCATGGTAGAATCAATGTATTCTCCCTTTTGGTAAAAGTTAAGATTGTTTCTAATCAACTTTCCTCCAAATGAAAAAGTATGAACACTTACATGACTTTTTCCTTTCTGAGAAACATAGGTGTTATCAATTAAAGAAGCTTCCTCTAAATCGTTTTGAACTTTATAGTAATCTACAATTGCATTTTCTGCAGCAAAAATTTCAGTCACACTATTTGTTAAAACTTGATGTGACACTAAACTTTGATGGCGTTCGAAAATTTGAACTTGAGAATTCTCTTCCGCAACAATTAAATTCCGAGGTTGTAACAACATCGGCCCTTGTTCGCTGGTTGAGAAATGTATAATCTGAATTGGTTTTTCAGCAACTACAGATTTTGGTATGAATATATAAGCTCCTTCCTTGGTGAAAGCTGTATTGAGAGCAGTAAGACTATCGTCTTGTTTTGCTATAGTATTTAAATACTTTTCAATGATTGATTTATATTTATCTCTAGTAAGTGCAGCGGACATTAAACAAACATCAATACCGTCGTGAGTGGTGTCTGATAAAAATGGGCTATAAACTCCGTCAATAAAAACAATTTTATAAGTATCAATGTCATAAAGAAAATATTTCTTTACGTTCTTGAGTTCAATTGTAGTTTCCTTTTTTGGGAAAATAGAATAATCATTTTTTAGAAGCTTTGCTATAGATGTATATTTCCACGCCTCTTCTTTCTTCGTAGGGAAACCAATTTCTTCAAATTGTTTTAAACTACGAGTACGCATTTCATGTATGGGTGAAGACAGGTCTAACTGTTCTTCAAAAGCCATAAAAGAAGATATTAATTTTTCTTTTAAATCCATGTTTAGTCTGCTAATTGTTTGATCCAATCATATCCTTTAGCTTCTAATTCGTGTGCCAATTCTTTGGTTCCAGATTTCACGATTTTTCCGTTGTGCAAAACATGAACAAAATCAGGTACGATATAATCTAACAAACGTTGGTAGTGTGTGATTACAATAACAGCGTTGTCTTTACTTTTAAGTTTATTAACACCGTTTGCAACAATTTTTAATGCATCGATATCCAAACCAGAATCGGTTTCATCTAAAATTGCAAGCTTAGGCTCCAACATTGCCATTTGGAAAATTTCATTTCGCTTCTTCTCTCCTCCAGAAAATCCTTCATTCAAGGAACGGGACAAAAATTTTGAATCTATTTCTAAAAGAGCAGCTTTTTCACGTATGTTTTTCAGCATGTCTTTTGCTGGCATATCATCTAGCCCTTGAGCTTTGCGGGAAGCATTGATTGCTGTTTTAATAAAGTTGGTTACCGTAACTCCAGGTATTTCAACAGGATATTGAAACGACAAGAAAACACCTTTGTGAGCACGAGTCTCTGCATCGTCTTCAGATAAATCTTCTCCATTTAAAATAATTTCTCCTTTTTCAACTTCATAATCTTCGTTTCCTGCAATTACCGCTGAAAGGGTACTCTTTCCAGAACCATTAGGCCCCATGATTGCATGTACCTCTCCTGGATTTACCTCAAGATTAATCCCTTTTAAAATCTCTTTTCCTTCTACGCTTGCGTGAAGATCTTTTACTGTTAACATAATTTATGTAATCTTATCCCACCGAACCTTCGAGGGAAATTTCTAATAATTTTTGTGCCTCTACGGCGAATTCCATTGGAAGTTTATTTAAAACTTCTTTACTAAATCCATTAACGATTAATGCGATTGCTTTTTCTGTATCAATTCCTCGTTGGTTACAGTAAAAAATTTGGTCTTCCCCAATTTTACTGGTTGTTGCTTCATGTTCAATTTGAGCAGAATTGTTTTTTGCTTCTATATACGGAAATGTATGTGCACCGCATAAATCTCCCATTAATAATGAATCACATTGGGAAAAGTTACGGGCGTTGGTAGCTTTTGGCTGAACCTGAACTAAACCGCGATAACTGTTTTGTGAGTGACCAGCAGAGATACCTTTTGAAATAATTGTACTTCGTGTGTTCTTACCTAAATGGACCATTTTGGTTCCAGTATCTGCCTGTTGGTAATTGTTTGTTACCGCAATTGAATAAAATTCACCAATGGAGTTATCCCCTTTCAAAATACAAGATGGATATTTCCAAGTAACTGCTGAACCTGTTTCAACTTGAGTCCAAGAAATTTTAGCGTTTTTATGACAAATCCCTCTTTTGGTAACAAAATTGAAAACTCCCCCTTTGCCATCTTTGTCTCCAGGGAACCAGTTTTGAACTGTTGAATACTTAATTTCAGCATCATCCATTGCTACTAATTCTACTACGGCAGCATGTAATTGATTTTCATCTCTTGAAGGCGCTGTACATCCCTCAAGATAGCTTACATAACTTGATTCGTCTGCAACAACAAGTGTTCTTTCGAACTGTCCTGTTCCTGCTTGGTTTATTCTAAAATAAGTGGAGAGTTCCATTGGACAACGAACTCCTTTCGGGATGTAGCAAAAAGATCCATCAGAGAATACTGCTGAATTTAGTGCTGCATAAAAGTTGTCTTTAACGGGAACAACCGTACCAATATATTTTTTAACTAGGTCTGGATATTCTTTTATAGCTTCGGATATTGAGCAAAAAATAATTCCCTTTTCAGCCAAAGTATCTCTAAAGGTTGTTGCTACTGAAACAGAATCTACAACAATGTCCACTGCAACTCCGGCAAGCTTCTTTTGCTCATCTATTGAAATACCTAACTTCTTAAAAGTATCTAACAATTCTGGATCAACCTCATCAAGACTTTCGTATTTATCTTTTTTCTTTGGTGCAGAATAATAAGAAATAGCTTGAAAATCTGGCTTTGTATATTTCACATTATGCCATTCTGGTTCTACCATATCCACCCATGATCGGTAAGCGTCCAAACGCCAATCCGTCATCCATTGTGGTTCTTCTTTTCTTTTTGAAATTGCACGAACAATATCTTCGTTCAGTCCGACAGGGAAAGTATCCGAATCTATATCAGTATAAAAACCATACTCATATTCTTTAGTCTCTAACTCTTTTTTTAATTCTTCTTCAGTATATGCCATTGCATTTTATTTTAGAGTGAAAAGCTCTCACCACATCCACACGTTCTATTCGCGTTAGGGTTATTGAATACAAATCCTTTTCCGTTTAATCCTCCCGAATATTCGAGGGTTGTACCAAGTAGATATAAAAGACTTTTTTTATCAACTACAATCTTGACGTTATTATCTTCAAAAAGACGGTCTTCATCAAGTTGATTTTTATCAAAATTTAAATCATAAGAAAGCCCAGAACATCCACCACTTTTAACCCCTACACGAACGAAATCGTTAATGGGATCAAAACCTTCTTCTTGCATTAAAACAGAAACCTTTTGTTTTGCTGATTCAGAGACTTTAATCATAGCTATTTATAATTTTTCTAAATAATGCACAAATATAGGGTATTTAAAGCATTAAGTACAATTATCTAGGATAGATATATGCTATTTTAGGATATATAAAACTAATGGAATTGGGCAATAACCAAATCCTTTGCACCGTGGTTACTCTGGAAGAGACCATCGGAACTTTCAGATTCCCCTACTACAATTATTTTTCCGGAAGATAATTCAATAATATCATGTGCTAAATCAAGACTTGAGCCTCCTAAAGACATACTATTCAATACAATCATATCGGAAGATAATCTTACAATCAACATATCATTATCTCCTTGATTAATTGAAACGTCTCCATCGTTACTTCTAGAATATCCAGCCAACCAAAAAACACCATTAGAACCAAGAGCCAAACCTCTTCCTAAATCAAAGGAAGATCCACCCAAAGAAATTTCCTCTAATAATTCTCCGGTAACATCCAACCTTACAATCCAAAAATCTGAACTTCCTTTAGGATAAGATCTATGCCCATCTGAACTAAAACTATTCCCCAATACAACAATAGAACCATCTTCGTCTTCTATTACTGCATTTGCACCATCAATTTCAGAGCCCCCAAGTGTTCTTTCCCAGAGTAAATTTCCTTCAGAATCAATCAGCACAACCCAAACATCATAACTTCCTTGCGAATGAGTCACATCCACATCTGAACTTTCTGTTGTTCCAACCAAAACAAAATTACCGCTAGTGAGTTCAACCGCATCGTAAGATCGATCGTTACTTGTGCCTCCATAATAATTTCTCCACTCTATATCTCCTTGTGCATTTATTTTATGACACCAAAATTCTCCTACTCCATGAAGTGATGAAGATCGATCAGAAACTGTATTTCCTGCACCATTGGAAGCGGTTACATCAAGAAAACCATTAAATAACGCTCCTCCATCTGAGGTTTTAATTAGGTTATATGCATGATCGTGACCAGCATAACCAAAACTCTTTTCCCACATAAAAACTCCTTGTTGATCTACACGAACTATCCAATTATCATGCTGTCCCTCATTGTTACTTGCAAAACCATCAGCACTTTGGCTGTATCCTAACAATAAATATCCGTTGTCTTCCATTTGAATAAGAGAATGTCCTCGATCATCTCCAGATCCACCGTATGTTTTATTCCATTCTAAAACACCCTCGGAATTAAATTTTAATAACCAAAAATCACTTTCTTCTTCAATCTTATCTGCTATAGTTCCATTGACACTTTGCGTATTTCCAAAAACAGCAAAACCACCATCTGATGTTTCGATTACAGCATGAGCTACATCTTCATTTGTACCTCCAAATGTTTTTACCCATGAGAGCGCTCCTTGAAATGTAGAAGTCTCTTCAAGAAATACTACTTTATTTTCACAGCTAAAAAAAATAATCACAATAAGAATTAATAAATATCGCATAAAACTATTCGCTTGCTTTTACCAGAAAAAGTCCAGAATTTATATCGCTTATTACAATTACACCACTTTCAAAAAAAGGATAAACATTCCAAACTCCATTAAAATTAACTCCGTTATTTGAAGGGTAGGAATCAAAAAAGCCAACTTCTTCCATCGCTCCATTAGGTATATTTTGGATGTTAGCTTCTCTAAAGCCAGCGGTATAATTTGAAATAAATAGAGAATTGTTTTTGCTGTAAACGTTATGATCGATCGCTTGGGTAGGGCCAAGGTAGGTATGATGTAAAACAGGGTTATCTAAATCCTCTAAATCAAAAACTAAAGTCTTGGTTTGCCCACCAAAATTAATTTCATCTAGCTCATCTCCCAAATAATAAAACCTATGATCTTGAGCAAGCCATCCCTGGTGAGTATACCCCCCATTGCTGTAGGTCATATTAGAAATTAATGTTGGATTAGACTTATCTGTTACATCTACAATAACAACTTGATTATCATCTCCTCCATCACTATTGCTGCCAAATAAAATCTCACGTCCTGTATAATCTAAATCAGGGCCGTTATACGTAACAATATGAGCATCATGCGTATAGGACTCCTCAGAAAATCCTCCTACTAAAGTTGGGTTTAAAGGATCATTAATATCAATAAAAACTGGTCCACCTTCATACAAACTACTTCCAATAACATAAGCAATTCCAGAAGATTCGTTTATCGCAATGTTATGTGCATTCCCAAAACCAGTAAACCGAGCGTCTGCAGTAAAATTTTGCTTGGAAGTAACCTCTCTTAAACGGGTTAAATCAAAGACTTGCATCCCATGATTAGCTGCCTCACTAACAATAAAAGCATGATTTCTATAAACCTTAATATCCCTCCAGGTACTCGGATTTGTAGCCGTACTTAATTTACCTAAATAAATCGGTTGATCAGGTGTAGTAACATCAATAAATGCAGTCCCGTTGTCGAGCCCCATTAATACATATTCCTTCCCAGTAAGTTGATCAGTCCATCCCCAACTATCATTTCCAGAAGAAGCTTCAAAAGTGCCTAAAGAAACTATAGCTTGGAGATCATAACCAGAACAAGGATAAACCCCTGCTTGCCCTCCCTCGCACGGAACAAAACCACTAGGGGGAATCAACAATGTTGGCTCAGATGGAACATATGGAATTCTTTCTATTTCATTAGAACATCCCCAGAGGAATAAAACAGAAATCAAAAATATATTGATTCGAAATTTCATAAAAATTTTAGTGTATTTGTCTTTAAAGATAAACTATCCAATAACCCTGCCAAAATCTTAGGGTTTATTTGGAGAAACCTCTTATTTTTGCAAAATGCTAGAAGATAAAAACATCCCTAAAACACCTATTGCTAACCTAGGTGAATTTGAACTGATTCATACAATCACTAAAGAATTTAAAATCAATGATTCCTCAACACAATTAGGAATTGGAGACGATGCTGCAGTTATTCAACACGGCTCTAATGAAACTCTTGTTTCCACTGATTTATTGATTGAAGGGGTTCATTTCGATTTAAGTTATATGCCGCTTAAACATTTAGGTTATAAAGCGGTAATGGTTAACCTTTCGGACATTTACGCGATGAATGGTATTGCAACACAAATTACAGTTTCTATTGCTTTATCTAACCGTTTTCCACTAGAAGCTGTTGAAGAGCTCTATGCTGGAATCAATTTAGCTTGTAAAAATTATAAAGTAGATCTAATCGGTGGAGATACAACAAGTTCTACAAAAGGCTTGATAATTTCGGTAACTGCAATTGGTAAAGCTCCAAAAAAAGAAATAGCCACGAGAAGTGGAGCGAAAGAAGGAAATTTAATCGTTGTAACTGGTGATCTTGGTGGCGCCTATATGGGGCTTCAGGTTTTAGAACGAGAAAAAGCTGTATTCCAAGTAAACCCGCAATCTCAACCCGATTTGTCTGAATACAGTTACTGTATTGAAAGACAATTAAAACCAGAATCTAGAACAGACATAAAGGCTTTACTTAATGACCTAGATGTTGAACCCACTTCAATGATTGACGTTAGTGATGGGCTTTCTTCAGAGTTAATACATATATCTAAAGCGTCTAAATTAGGATGTCAAATATATGAGGATAAGCTTCCTATTGACCCTGAAGTTGTAAAAACATGTGAGGAGTTTAAGATCAATAATACTACTGCTGCACTTAATGGTGGAGAAGATTACGAATTATTGTTTACAATAGAGCAAAGTGATTTTGAAAAAGTAAAAGGGCATCCTCATTTAAGCATAATAGGTCATATGACCGAAGAAACTTCTGGATATAATATGGTAACTGGACTGGGGCAACAAATAGAATTAACCGCTCAGGGGTGGAACGGAATAAAAGAAGAATAAAACTAACCTAAGGCTACGTCAAGGCACATCATGATTATAAATCCAGCGATGAAACCAAGGGTTGCAATGTCTGTAAATTTATCTTGCTGTGTTTCGGGTATTACTTCTTCTACTACTACAAAAATCATTGCACCAGCTGCGAAAGCTAATGCATAAGGAAGAATAGGTGTGAAAAAAGTAACAGCAACTGCACCAATAACTGCTGCCACGGGCTCTACTGCTGCAGACATTTGACCATACCAAAAACTCTTAAATCTACTCAGTCCTAGGCGTCTTAATGGCATGGAAACTGCAATTCCCTCTGGAAAATTCTGTATTCCAATTCCAATAGCTAATACAACCGCTCCTGCAATAGATGCCTCCGGAATTCCAGCTGCAACACCTCCAAAAAGAACACCAATAGCTAAACCTTCAGGAATGTTATGTAAAGTAATTGCCAAGACCAAAAGTGTTGTTTTGTGCCATGGAGTTTTTATACCCTCACTTTCTTTAAAATTTATATGAATGTGAGGTAATATTTTATCTAATCCAAAAATAAATAAAGCACCTAAACCAAATCCAATTGCGGCGGGCATTACTTTTACAAAACCTTCCCCTGGACTCATTTCGATTCCTGGAGCAAGCAAACTCCAAAAACTTGCAGCAACCATTACTCCTCCTGTAAACCCTAGCATACCATCTAAAAAAGCACGATTCATATTCTTAAAAAAGAAAACAAAAGATGCTCCGAAGGCAGTTAAACCCCAAGTAAATAGTGTTGCATACAAAGCACCAAGTACTGGGTCGATGTTTTCAAAAAAAGAAATTAAAGTTTCCATATCGGATCGTTTTTTTAAATCTTTTGCAAATTTAGTTAAATTACTGTAAGAAAGCTATCAATCGAATCGTTTCAAATCTTTATTTTTAGAGAATCTATGGAAAAGGAAAACCAGTTTGACTATATTATTTGTGGGGGCGGTGCTTCTGGGTTAATGTTAGCTCATAAACTTTCTGAAGATCCGTTCTTTAATCGAAAGCAAATATTGATTGTAGAAAGGGATTCCAATAAAACAAATGATAGAACTTGGTGTTTTTGGGAAGAAAAAGAATCCGATTTAGAAGCTATAATCCATAAAAGGTGGAAAAAAGCAGTGTTTAAATCTACTGAATACTCAAAAGAAATTAATCTAAATCCCTTCCAGTACAAAATGATTCGCGGGATTGATTTTTATTCTAAAATTACAAATGAGTTAACGAAAAAGAAAAACATCACCTTTGTTAATGACAAAATAAAATCAATCGACGATCAAGGGGGAATTGTAGCGGTTGTCTGTGAGGAAAAGATTTACAGCGGTTCAAAAGTTTTTTCGAGCATACCAGACAAAGAATATTTAAATAGTACAACTAAATTTCCCGTTTTAAATCAGCACTTTATTGGGTGGTTTGTAAAAACAGAGCAGGCTATTTTTGATCCAAAAACAATACAGTTTATGGATTTTGACTTGCCTCAAAAAGGAAACACAAGGTTCATGTATGTTCTTCCTTTTTCGGAGACTGAAGCCCTTGTTGAATATACTTTATTTTCTAAAGATCTCTTAAAAAATGAAGAATATGAAGCGGAAATTAAAACCTATTTAAACAAAAAAAAGGCAGGAAATTTTTCTATTACAGAACGGGAACAAGGGGGTATTCCAATGACTGCATACCCTTTCTGGGAAAAAAACTCAACTAACGTCATGCGAATTGGAACTGCTGGTGGTTGGACAAAAGCTAGCACAGGTTTTACTTTTCAAAAAACTGTACGTAAAACAAAAGAATTAGTTGAATTTCTAAAAGAGGAAAAACCTTTAAACGCTATGAATCAAAAAAATAGATTTTGGTTCTACGATCTTCTTTTTATAGATGTATTGAGTAAACACAACGAAAAAGGGCATCATTTGTTTTCGTTGATGTTTAAAAAAAATAAATCAGAAAATATTTTTAGGTTTTTAGATGAGCAAACTTCTTTTTTTCAAGAGTTTAAAATTATGCTGAGTTTTCCAGTTGGACTTTTTGTTAGGGCTCTTTGGAAACGAATTTTCAATTAAAGTTTACGCTCCATAAGCTCTAGTGCAAATGCTTTAAACACTTTTTTCTTATCCTCATTTATCGAAAATTGTTCTACTTCCGCTAAAGCTTTTTCGGTGTACATTTTCATCATTTGTTGAATTTCTTCAACCGCTCCTGACTTAAGAAATATGTTTTTTACTTGCTCAATTTTCTCTGAAGGATTTGAAGGAGTTGATTCAAAATGCTTTTTCAAAATATCCCGATCAAAAGAATCACTCATTTCGAGCGCCAAGAGATATAGCATGGTTTTTTTATTTTCAATAATATCTCCTCCTATTTGCTTTCCAAAAGTTTCAGGATTACCAAAAGCATCTAAATAGTCATCTTGTAATTGAAAAGCCAATCCTAATTCTATTCCAAAATTATAAAAAGATTGACTCGAAGATTTTGACAATCCTCCAACCAGAGCACCCATTTGTAAAGAACAACCTAAAAGTACAGCAGTCTTATACTCAATCATTTTTAAGTATTCTTGTTTTGAAACAACTTCTTGATTTGGGAAATCCATATCATATTGCTGTCCTTCACATACTTTTCTAGCCGTAGCACTAAAAAGTAGAGTCAGTTCTTTAAATAAATCGCCAGAATAAGAATTTAAGCATTCATAGGCCCAAACTAACATTACATCCCCGGAGAGAATCCCGGTATTAGCATCCCATTTTTGATGAACTGTTTCTTTTCCCCTTCTTAAAGGAGCTTCATCCATAATATCGTCATGAACCAAACTAAAATTATGAAATACTTCAACTGCAAGTGCAGCTGGAAGAGCGTTTTCGAAAGAATTATCCAGTGCATCTGCAGCTAATAATGCTAAAACTGGTCGTATTCGCTTTCCTCCTAACTGCATGATATAAGATGCGGGTTCATATAAACTTAAAGGTGATTTTTTTGGAAGTTGACCTTCCATATATTTGATAAAAGCAGTTTGATATTGTGAAAGCACAGTAATTTATTTTTTTACAAAAATAACCTTTTTTATGGCACTATTTATTTTAAAAAAATACTTCGGAAACTTTTTTGGTTTTTAAAGTTTCCATGCATACATTTGCACTCTATTTATCTGAAATGAAAGATGTTATTATAGAAAAAGCATCAAAACTTTTTCTTCAACTTGGTTTTAAGAGTGTTACTATGGATGACCTTGCGGTTTCTTTGGGAATTTCTAAAAAGACTTTATACATTCATTTTGAAAATAAATATGAGCTCGTAAAAGAAGTTACTTTCACCATTTTTGAAAAAGTTATTGGAGACATCATTCAGTTCAAAAATGAAGCAGAGAACCCAATAGAGGAACTTTATTGCGTTAAAATGGAAGCGATGAAGTATTTAGGAAACGAAAAAACTTCACCCAACTATCAGCTACAAAAATACTATCCTGACGTATACCAAAACCTCCGAAAAAAAGAATATCAATATCTAGGAAAGTTTGTGCAAAGCAGTCTGCAAAACGGTATTGATTCTGGAATTTTTAGAAGTGAAATTGATGTAAACTTTGTTTCTAGATTATACTTAAACGGAATGCTCGGAATTAGAGATATTGAAATATTTCCAATCGAAGAATATAAAATTGAAGATCTATTTGAAAATTATTTAGATTATCATCTTCGAGCTATTGTAACAAAAAAAGGACTCAAAACACTAACCCAATTCAAATCAATCTCTTAAAAATTATGAGAAAAACATTTTTTTTCCTGCTCTTAAGCTGGAATATTTCGAGTCTTGTTGCTCAAGAAACCCCCAAATCTGTTTCTTTAGAAGAAGCTATTGAATGGGGTCTTGTAAACAACCGCACGATGCAAAATGCTAATCTTCAGCGTCAGAAAGAATACAAACAGAAATGGATAACCCTGTCTATAGGTTTTCCTCAAATCTCTGCTAACCTCAACTATCAAAATAACATTGAACAACCTGTTTCTCTTATACCTGCTGAAATATTTGGTGGACAAGCTGGACAGTTTTCTGAAGTAACCTTTGGTACTAAACAAACCGCCATGGGGTCTGTAGAAATGAGACAGTTATTGTTCGACGGAACCTACGTAGTTGGAGTTCAGGGAATTAAACATTTTCTTGAGATTGCTGATAATGTGCTTGAAAAAACACAATTAGAGGTACAGCGAATTATTATAAACTCTTATTTAGGAGCAATTTCGGCTAAAGAAAATGTTTTGATTCTAGAGCGTAACATTGAAGCTTTATCAAAAAATGTTGAAGAAGCGCATCATCTTTTTAAATCTGGTTTCGGAGAAGAAGAAAGTGTTGAGCAACTAAGATTAACCCTTTCTGCTCTTAACAATCAATTGGACTATGCCAAAAGTATGGAAGAATTAACCAATAGCGGAATGAAATTATTACTCGGGATTCCCCTAGAAAATCCGCTGGAACTTACAGACGACTTAGAGCGTTTAACCCAAGGAAACATAACCCCAGAAACAATAGATCCGGGGTATGAAAATAACATTGATTTACGAATTGCGGAAAACAAAATAACAACAGAAGAGTTCATGTACCGATTGGAAAGAGCAAAATCACTTCCTAGTATTACTGCTTTTATAAACGGAGCCTACATGGGAAATAATGATGAATTCACTTTTACTGCACCGGAACAAAAATGGTTTGGATCTGCTGCATTTGGAGTACGAGTTAAAATTCCGGTGTTTAGTTCTTTCGGAAGAACCGCTAAATCACAAAAAGCGAAAATTACACTCGAACAAGCAAAAACTTCTTTCTCAGAAACTAAAGGGAAAATTCATGTTGCATATGAAGAGGCTAAGAATAATTATCAACTAGCAATTAAAAATCATTACAACCTAAAAGATCAACTGGACCTTGCCGAAAGAATTGAAAAGAAAAACAAAACTAAATTCTTTGAAGGTTTAGCTACAAGCTTTGAGTTGCGTCAAGCACAAATTCAATTATACTCAATACAACAAAACTACATACAATCTATGAGCGAAGTGGTTTCTAAGAAAACTGCGCTCGACATAATCATAAATCAAAACCCTCAATAATACATAGCATGAAAAAGTTATTCGCACTATTTAGCCTTTTACTCTTTATCCAATGTGGATCTTCAGACAAAAAAACCGTTGCAGAAATAATCTCTGAGGGAACTCTAGAAGAAATTCAAGTTTTAAAAACTACACACGTTAAAACAATTAATCAATTAAAAAAAGAACTAGATCAACTTAACGAAGTAATTGAAAGTAAGGATCAAACTCAAAAATTTGCTCTTGTAGGCTCTATTGAACTTAAAGAAGAATCTTTTAATCATTATGTCTCTTTTCAAGGATCTATCGATAGTGATAAAAACATTTTAATCTACCCTGAAATCCCCGGGTTACTCAAACATGTTCATGTTAAAGAAGGGCAAAAAATTAAAAAAGGAACCTTACTTGCCGAAATATCTGATAGTGGTTTAATCGATCAGTTAGAGCAGCTTCAATTACAATTGAAACTTGCTAAAACAACTTTTAAAAGACAAGAGGCTCTTTGGAACCAAAAGATAGGCTCAGAAATTCAATTCTTACAAGCTCAAACCAATTATTTTAGCCTTGAAAAAAGTGTATCCCAAATGAAAGATCAGGTTGCTAAAATAAGAATTACTGCTCCTTTCGACGGTATAATAGATCATATAGTGGCTGACCAAGGTAGTAATCTTGCGCCAGGAATGACTCCTGTTTTACGCATCGTAAACTTGGACCAAATGAAGGTTACTGCTGAAATCCCAGAAATCCACATTCCCAATATCAAAACAAACACTTCAGCTAAAATTTATGTTCCCGTAATTAATGCTGAATACAACGAAACCGTAAACAGTGTAGGTAATTTTATAAACCCAAACAACCGCTCTTTTAGAGTAGAAATTTCTATAAATAATAAAAATGGGACTTTAAAACCGAACATGACTGCTGAAATTGAAGTTAATGACTATGGCAATCCTAATGCAATCTTGGTTCCTATTAAAAATATACTAGAAAACCAAGATGGAGCAAGTTATGTATACAAACTTGTCCCAGAGAACGCTTCCAGAAACATTTACAAAGCGGTTAAAACTTTTGTAAAACTTGGAGCAACTACTGATAATAAGGTAGAAATTCTTGAAGGACTTGAAGCAGGTGATCGAATCGTAGAAGATGGTATCCGATTGGTAAAAGATCAGCAATTAGTAAAAAACATCTAGTACCCAAATAAAAAATATAAATGAAAAAATCATCTGAATTAAAAGAGTTTTCTCTATCCTCTTGGGCAATAGACCACAGTACGGTCATTTATGTAATAATTTCTTTATTCTTTCTATTAGGTGTTTCCTCTTACCTAAACATGCCAAGAGAAAATTACCCTGAAATAAATACAAATGAAGTTTTTGTTAGTTCTGTTTTCCCAGGAAATACTGCAGAAGACATGGAACGCTTAATAACCGACCCCTTAGAAGAAGAATTAAAAGGGGTTCCTAACCTGGTTAAAATAACCTCAACCTCATTAGAAAATTTTTCTTTAATAACCGTTGAGTTTGACGAAAAAATATCCAAAGAAAGTGCTAAAATAAAGGTTCAAGATAAAATCGACGCAGTTACTTCTAGTGCCGATTGGCCTACTTTTAATAATGCAAAAGTAGAACCAACTTCTTTCGAGTTTAGCCTATCCGAAGAGGTGCCTATTCTTAATATTGGACTTAGTGGGGATATTCCAATAGAGGAAATGAAATTCTACGGGGAATTACTGCAAGACAAAATTGAGCAAATGTCAGAAATTAAGGAAGTTGCTCTACGAGGAGTTCAAGACTTCGAGGTTGAAGTTTCCCTTGATTTAATGAAAATGAATGCTGCTACAGTTTCTTTTAATGATGTTATTAATGCAATAGCTAGAGGTAACAGTACCGTTTCAGCAGGTAATATTGAGGGTAATGGTTTGAGGAGAAATATCCGCATTCTTGGCGAAATTGAATCGCCTGAAGAATTAGAAGACTTTGTTATTAAAACTCAAAATGGTGTTTTGTCTCTGGGAGATATAGCTACTGTAAGTTTTAAAGAAAAAGAAAAAAACTCCTACGCTCGTTTAGATGGAGAGTCAGCTTTAGTGCTTGATGTTAAAAAACGAAGTGGTAAAAACTTAATTCTTTCGGTAGAAAAAATTAGAAAAATAGTTGATGAAGTTATTAAGAATGATTTTCCGAGTACAATTGAAGTAGACATCTCAAATGACCAATCAAATACAACCAAAAACATTGTAAGTGATTTAGCGAACAACATAATCTTCGGTGTGATTCTAGTAATTACAGTTTTGATGTTCTTTTTAGGATTTAGAAATGCACTTTTTGTGGGATTTGCAATCCCGATGTCAATGTTCATGTCCTTCATGATTTTAGGATTCTTAGGGCAAACCATCAACACAATGGTTCTTTTTGGACTGATTATGGGACTAGGAATGTTAGTAGATAACGGAATTGTAGTTGTTGAAAACGCATACCGTTTAATGGAAAAAGAAGGGATGGGAGCTATAGAAGCTGCAAAAAAAGGGATTGGTGAAATTGCTTATCCTATCATCATTTCAACTGCAACCACAATTGCTGCGTTCGTTCCTTTAGGGTTTTGGCCAGGAACTATTGGTAAGTTTATGATCTTTTTTCCAATTACTCTTTCTATAGTTTTAGGATCCTCTTTGATCGTTGCGATTTTTTTTAATTCCATGTTAGTTTCAAAATTCATGGAAATTGAAGACCGAGAAATTAGTCAGAAAAGCTTGTGGAGATTGACCTTTATATTAGGTGGACTTGGGATTCTTTTATTGTTCAACAATGGAACAATTCGAGGTCTTGGTACACTTATGGTTTTCACAACCATCCTATTCTGGGCTTATAAATTTTTCATCAAAAAATGGGCTGTCTATTTTCAAAATGTAATTCTAGTAAATCTCGAAAAAAGATATACCAAAGTACTGAGGTTTGCCCTTACAGGAAGTAAGCCTTACATATTTTTATTTTCCACGATTGCTCTTCTTTTTTCGTCTTTCATCATCCTTGGAATTGCATCTCCGAAAGTTGAGTTTTTCCCAGAGAACCAACCGCAGCAAATATTCGTTTATATGGAATATCCAGAAGGAACTTCCATTGAAAAAACAAACGCTGCTGCCAAGTTAATTGAAGCAGAAATATTTGAAGTTATTTCTCAAGACAAATACATGGAAAATGGAAATAATTTCATGATCGACTCTAATGTTTCTATGGTAGGGGCTGGTGCTCAAAACCCAGAAACAGACAAGGGTGGAGATCAAGACATGCCTCATAAAGCAAAAATTACATTAACCATGTCTGAGTTTAAACTTAGACAGGGTCTTTCAAGCGAAGATTTAAGAAAAGAAATCCAAGCTAAACTCCAGAATAAATATGCTGGACTTTCAATTTCTGTAGAAAAGGAAGGGGCTGGTCCACCGGTGGGATATCCAGTTAATATTGAAATTAAAGGAGAAGATTATGATGAACTTATTGCCATTGCAGAGCAATTAAAATCTTACCTAGGAAAAGAAAATATTTTAGGTGTAGAAGAAATTAAAATTGATGTAAATAAAAGTAAGCCAGGTCTTGCGGTTCACATCGATCGTAAAAAAGCTGGTGGTCTTGGAGTTTCGGGAGGCCAAATTGGTCAGCAAATGAGACGTTCTCTTTTTGGAGAAAAATCAGGTATTTTCAAAAAAGATGGAGAAGATTATGACATCAATGTACGATTTGATGAATCTTACAGAAAAAGTACTTCAGCACTTTTAGATCAGTACATTGTGTTTCGTGATCAAGCTTCTGGGAAAATAAAAAAAGTACCCATTAGTGCTGTTGTTGGCATCGATAATTCTCTTTCTTTTAGTGCAATTAAACACAAAGAATTACGCCGTGTAGTAACTGTTTATTCTGCTGTACTAGCTGGATATAATGCTAACGAGGTAGTGGATCACGTAAAAGAAAGTATTGCTGGTTTTGACGGTTTCCCTAACGATGTAGATTATCAGTTTACTGGAGAAGTTGCAGAGCAAGAGGCAAATATGAGTTTCCTTTTAGGTGCACTTGCAACTGCGCTTGGATTAATTGTTTTCTTACTGGTACTTCAATTCAATTCCATCTCAAATCCACTCATTATTTTGCTTTCAATTTTCTTAAGCTTTACTGGAGTTTTATATGGAATTAGCTTGTTTGGAATGCCTTTTGTAATCATGATGACCATGATGGGGATTATTTCACTCTCTGGTATTGTTGTAAATAACGGGGTAGTTTTAATTGATTATACGCAACTTCTTATTGCTCGTAAAAAAGAAGAATTAGGGATTCCTTTCGATCAAATGCTCCCGAGACTAGAAGCAAGAGAAGCTATTGTTCTAGGAGGTACTGCTCGTTTAAGACCTGTACTTTTAACTGCAATCACAACCATATTAGGATTGATTCCGTTAGCAACAGGGCTTAACATTGATTTTACTTCTTTGGTTATCAATTGGAATCCTAATATTTATGTTGGAGGAGACAATGTGATTTTCTGGGGACCTTTAGCTTGGACTGTTATTTTTGGTTTGACATTTGCAACTTTCTTAACTTTAGTTATTGTTCCAGCCTGCTTTTACTTGGTATATCGATTAAAATTAAAGATTAAAGCCCTTCGTGACTCATAAAGAAGTTTGAACTTAATACCTTTGCAAAGAATTATATTACTATGCTTAGAACAAATACTTGTGGAGAGTTAAACCTTTCTCACATTGGAAATAAAGTTACCCTAGCCGGATGGGTTCAAAAAACTCGTAATAAAGGGTTCATGATTTGGGTGGATTTAAGAGACCGTTATGGCGTTACTCAAATTATTTTTGACGAAGAACGTTCGGATAAAAAAACACTTGAAATGGCTCAAAACTTGGGGCGAGAATTTGTAATCCAAGTCCAAGGAACTGTTATCGAGCGTGTTTCTAAAAATCCAAATCTTCCCACCGGTGATATAGAAATCCTTGCAGAATCTTTTCAGATTTTGAATGCTTCTGAAACCCCACCTTTTACTATTGAAAATGAAACTGATGGTGGAGAAGAATTGCGAATGCAATATCGCTACCTTGACATTAGAAGAAACCCCGTACGCGAAAATTTAATTTTTCGTTCTAAAGTAAGTTTAGCAATTCGAAATTATTTGTCCGCTCATAATTTTATTGATGTTGAAACTCCCTACTTAATTAAATCAACCCCAGAAGGAGCTCGGGATTTTGTTGTCCCTTCTCGTATGAATTCTGGAGAGTTTTATGCACTTCCACAATCCCCTCAAACCTTTAAACAATTGCTTATGGTTGGAGGTATGGATCAATATTTTCAAATTGTTAAGTGTTTTCGAGATGAAGATTTGAGAGCAGACCGACAGCCTGAATTTACTCAAATTGATTGCGAAATGACCTTTGTAGAGCAAGAAGATATTCTCTCTCGCTTCGAAGGATTGCTGAAACATCTTTTAAAAGAAATAAAAGGAATTGAAGTTTCTGAATTTCCTAGAATGACCTATGCTGAAGCAATGAAAAAATATGGGAATGATAAACCAGACATTAGATTTGGAATGGAATTCGCAGAATTAAATGACATTTCCCAAGGAAAAGGTTTTCAGGTTTTTGATCAACAAGAATTAATCGTTGGTATTGCTGTTCCAGGGGCAGCTTCCTATACTCGTAAGCAAATTGACGCATTAATTGACTGGGTAAAAAGACCTCAGATTGGAGCAAATGGCCTGATTTGGGTAAAATGTAACGAAGATGGAAGTTATAAATCCTCGGTAGACAAATTTTACTCTCAAGATGATCTTAAATCTTGGGCATCTAGAGTAGAAGCAAAAGCTGGAGATTTGATTCTTGTAATGGGCGGTGATGCAAACAAGACTAGAGGACAGCTTTCTGACTTAAGAATGGAGATTGCAGAACAATTGGGACTAAGAGATCCAAATGTATTTGCTCCGTTATGGGTTGTAGATTTCCCCTTACTAGAATGGGATGAAGAAAGTAAACGTTTCCACGCAATGCACCATCCGTTTACCGCTCCAAAACCAGAACAAATGAGTTTATTAGATACAGATCCAGGTGCTGTTAATGCAAACGCATATGACTTAGTTTTAAATGGAAATGAAATTGGTGGAGGCTCCATTCGTATTCATGATTCGGCAGTTCAAGAAACCATGTTTGACCTTCTAGGATTCAATAAAGAAGAAGCTCAAGCTCAATTTGGTTTTCTTATGGAAGCGTTCCAATATGGAGCTCCACCTCACGGTGGAATAGCTCTTGGTTTGGATCGTTTGGTTGCAATTCTGGGTGGACAAGAAACCATTAGAGATTTCATTGCTTTCCCTAAAAACAACAGTGGCCGTGATTTAATGATTAATGCACCTGCTGCTATTGATTCGATGCAATTGGAAGAACTTAATCTAGCCCTTAAGCAAGAAGAGTAATGGAATTACAAAGGAATTTACTTTTAAAAAAATTCCTTATTTGGAGAATTAAGCACATTCCGAACAAACAGTTTGTTTATTTAGTCAGTATTGTTATTGGAATATTGTCGGGTTTACTTGCTGCGTTAATGAAAAATACAACCTATTTTTTTCAGGAGCAGATCACCAGTGTAAACTTTGAATACCAATCTATTTTTTACTTTATCTTTCCTATTATAGGGATAATATTGACCCTATTAATCATTCGTTTTGGAATTAAAAGACCCGTAAATCAAGGAATCCCATCGGTTTTGTATGCTTTGTCTAAACGTAAAGGACTGATGCCTGCTTATCAGATGTTTGCCCCTGTTTTCACAGCTCCCATAACCATAGGATTTGGTGGTTCCGCTGGATTGGAAGGCCCAACAGTATCTGGGGGCGCCAGTGTAGCGTCTAATTTATCTAGATTATTACATTTAAACCAAGCTACCCGGAATCTTTTAATAGGGTGTGCAGCAGCAGGAGCAATGTCTTCAATTTTTAAAGCACCAATTGCTGCTATAATTTTTGCTATAGAAGTTTTCAGTCTAGACCTTACACTTGTATCCCTTTTACCTTTATTATTTGCTTCTATTTCAGCACTTTTAACGACTTACTTTTTTTTCGGATCTACACAACTTCTTCCATTTGAACTAAAAGATGAGTTTAATCTAAACCACTTTGGTTATTATATGGTTTTTGGCGTAATCACTGGTCTTGGATCAGTATATTTTACAAAAGTGTATTTATGGATTGAACGATTTTTTGAAACAAAATTAAAAGGATACCAAAAAATTCTTCTGGGAGGAATCTGCTTGAGTATTTTAATAGTATTAATTCCACCCCTTTATGGAGAAGGTTTTGAAACTATTAATAACCTATTAAGAGAAGATTATACAAGTGCTATAGGAACCTCTTTTCTAGTGGATGATTTTGATCAGACATGGACCGTAATTTTTTTACTTCTTGGTCTAGTTGTTTTTAAGGTTATTGCTACAAGTCTAACCTTTGGAGCTGGAGGAAAAGGAGGTGTTTTTGCGCCTGCATTATTTATGGGAAGTGCTCTGGGGCACGCTTTTGCTAAAATTATCAACACAATTTCAAGCAATTCAATATCGGTGAGTAACTTTACTTTAGTAGGGATGGCTGGCATGATTGCAGGAATTCTTCATGCCCCTCTCACTGCAATATTCTTGATTGCAGAATTAACCGGAGGGTATAGTTTATTTTTACCCCTTATGATTACGGCATCTTTGGCTTTTGCCATATCTAAATTCTTTGAACCTAATACAGTATATACATCGGATTTAGTGAAAAAAGATGCTTTACTAACCCATGATAAAGACGACACTATATTAACAATCATGCAGTTAGATAAATTAATCGAAAAGAATTTTTGTGTTTTAGCTCCGTCGATGACTCTAGGTATGATGCTAAAAGAAGGAGTAGCAAAATCTAAACGCAATTTATTTCCTGTTTTAAATGAAGAGAAAGATCTTTTAGGAATAGTTTTGTTAGACAATGTAAGAGAATTTATGTTTGATTCCACTTTATACGATAATGTATATGTTCAAACTTTAATGCAAATTCCTCCGAATGTTATCAATTATGAAAAAGACAACATGAAAGTAATCATGCGAAAATTTCAGGACAGTAGTGCTTGGAATTTACCCGTTTTAAAAGAGGGGAAGTTTATTGGATTTGTTTCTAAATCTAAATTACTATCTGTTTACAGGAGAGAACTTATTCGGGTAAGTGATCCTCTATAATTTTTAAATTTATTAAATGAAATATATACTTAGAATTTTGTTTTTTATGATGATAGGACTTCTTGTTCGGGGATATTATGTAAAGGAACTAATTAATTATAAGGAAGGTGAAAAAATAATTGGTTTAGGGGTCTTATTTGGAGCCTTTATTTATTTACCAATATTTCTTTATCATCGATGGAAAAATAAAAATATCTCAGATTATATGTTTACGGATGATAATATGAAAAAAATGACAGACAAAAAAAAGTAAATTCATTGACAGTCAATATTTTTCCGTTATTTTTTTATGAAAATTTAAACATAATTCTTAATTTAAGGGTCTTAATACATTTTTATGACAGGTACAGTTAAATTTTTTAATGCATCAAAAGGTTATGGTTTCATAACAAATGATGAAACTGGGCAAGACATTTTTGTCCATGTGACGTCTCTTAATGGAGAAACTCTAAATGAGGGCGACAAAGTAGAATACGTTGAAGAGGAGGGTAAAAAAGGAACTGTTGCAGGACAGGTTCAGATTCTATAAAAACATTTTATTTTGGTAACATAAAAGCACTTTTTTAAGTGCTTTTTTTATCTCTTACTTTTAAAAAATTTCTCCATCAATTCTGCTGATTTTTCAGATAAAACTCCCCCAGCTATTTTTGTTTTAGGGTGAGGTTTTGCCCCTTGAGAAAGAAAACCTCTTTTTTGATCCGATGCGCCAAAAACAATACGATCCAATTGACTCCAATACAATGCACCCGTACACATCACACAAGGTTCGAGTGTGACATATAAAGTACATCCCTTTAAATATTTCCCATTCAAATAATTTGCTGCAGCAGTAATTGCTTGCATTTCTGCATGGGCAGTTACATCTTTTAGCCGTTCTGTAAGATTATGAGCTCGAGCAATGATGCGTTGGTTTACAACTACAACAGCTCCTACAGGAACTTCATCCTGCTCAAAAGCTATTTCTGCCTGCTCTAAAGCTTTTTGCATAAAATAGGTGTCGTCTAATTCCATGTTTTAAAAGTAATCATTTCACAATTCATAATACTCAATTATCTACTACCTTTGTTTTGTGAAAAATGAAAACATTTTATCAAATATTAAATATCCGGAAGAACTGCGGGAATTAAAACCTTCGGATTTACTTCTTTTAGCTAAAGAATTACGTCAAGAAATAATTGATGTAGTTGCAACTAAAGAGGGTCATTTGGGAGCCAGTCTCGGAGTGGTTGAGCTGACTGTTGCTTTACATTATGTTTTTAATACTCCTGTTGATCAACTTATATGGGATGTTGGGCATCAAGCTTATGGGCATAAAATCCTTACCGGAAGAAGAGATGAATTTCATACCAATCGTCAGTTGAATGGAATAAGTGGGTTCCCAAGCAGAAAAGAAAGTACATACGATGCTTTTGGAACTGGACATGCTTCAACTTCTATTTCTGCAGCACTTGGAATGGCATTAGCTAATGAATATAAAGGAGATTCAAGAGCACACATTGCGGTTATTGGCGATGCATCTATTGCAGGAGGAATGGCACTCGAAGCTCTAAATCATGCGGGAGTAAGTGATGCAAATCTGATTATTGTACTGAATGATAATGCAATAGGAATAGACCCTAGTGTGGGTGCTTTAAAACATTACTTTGAAAAAGTAAAGCATGAGCAATCCGCTTCAGAAAATGTTTTTAAAGCATTAAATATTCCGTACACAGGTCCTATAGATGGGCACGACCTTAAAGGTTTAGTTGATGCTTTTAAAAAAATTAAAAAAGAAAAAGGCCCGCGCCTAATTCATGTTGTTACTACCAAGGGAAAAGGGCTAGAGCCCGCCGAAATTGATCAAGTTACTTATCATGCACCAGGAAAATTTGACCGTAAAACAGGAATAATAATCCCAAAAACAAAACAACCTACTTCTAAATTTCAAGATGTATTTGGAGAAACATTAGTCGAACTAGCGAAACAAAACAAATCCATAGTGGGAATTACCCCTGCAATGCCCACAGGAAGTTCAATGAAATTAATGATGGATGCATTTCCTAGTAGGAGTTTTGATGTAGGAATTGCGGAGCAACATGCAGTAACACTAGCCGCTGGAATGGCAACTGTAGGCTTACTCCCTTTTTGTGCTATTTACTCTACTTTTTTACAACGTTCTTTTGATCAGGTAATCCACGATGTTGCTCTTCAAAATTTAGGAGTAATATTTTGCCTTGATCGTGCCGGACTAGTCGGGCAAGACGGTCCAACGCATCATGGTGTTTTTGATATACCAATGCTTCGTGTTGTTCCTAATATTCGAATACTGGCTCCTAGAAACGAAATACAACTCAGAAATAGCTTATACACGCTTCAGCTGGAATTAAAAGGACCTGTTGCCATACGTTATCCAAGAGGATATGGAAGAATAAGTGACTGGAAGCTTCCCTTCCAAAAAATCGATCTCGAAAAAGGGACTTCAATTAAACCTGGAGAGGTTCTAGCTGTTATTTCTATTGGCACTATGTACGACAATGTATCCAAAGCTATAGAGATGGTAGAACAAAAATGTAATCCTGGGCAGTATGACCTGGGCTCGATAAAACCCTTAGACGAAAAACTTTTACATCAAATATTTAAAAAATACACGACCATCATTACAGTTGAAGATGGTGCTGTTTTTGGTGGAGCTGGGAGTGCTATTTTAGAATGGGCAAATATCAATGGATACAGTCATTCGATCAGAAGAATAGGTATTCCTGACAATTTCATTTCACATGGAACTACTTTAGAACTCCAAAAAGAAGTTGGATTAGACCCTGATTCAATTGCTAAAGAAATATTGAATCTCTTAGAGATAGAGTCTTAATTTGAAATAACCACAGCGTTACCTCGGGTTTCAGCCCTGTAAAACAACAAGGGGTATAATTGTCCTGAATCTTCTGGAGGGTTTAGCAACTGGCCTGTTGCTAAACTATATTGAAATGAATCACAAGAGCATTCTGTTAGTACTCCGTTTAGTTGAGTTTGAGAACACGTATTAGGCGCATGATTTGGGCAGCTTGCATCCCAAGCAAAATAATCTGACCCGTTGAGATTAAAAACCAAAACCCCCTTATGTCCAATTTGAGGAATCAACAAGGAACCACCCGCAAATCTAAGGTCATCGTATTCTGGTAAATTTAAATTAATTTGAAATTGAAATTTATATTCTTGTAAATAAGGATTTCTTTCTACCTCCGAATTAGAGCACGAAACGAATAGAAAGGCTAAGAAAACAAACCTACACAACTTCTTTTTCAAAAATAGGGTTAAATCTCTCAAATTCTTATATTTGTATAAACCCTTCCTTATTTGGCAGGGTTTTTTATTAGCATTAAAATTAAGTAAAAATGAGTAAAACATCCTACTACACTCAAGAAGGTTTAGATAAATTAAAAGAAGAACTAAATCACCTTAAAGATATTGAACGCCCAAAAGCTTCTCAAGCAATTGCTGAGGCTAGAGACAAGGGTGATTTAAGTGAAAACGCTGAATATGATGCTGCTAAAGAAGCTCAAGGTATGCTAGAAATGCGTATTGCTAAAATGGAAGAAAATTATGCAAATGCACGTCTCATAGATGAGTCACAATTAGATGTATCCAAAGTATTGGTTCTTTCGACGGTAGAGTTATTAAATAAATCTAACGGCATGAAAATGACTTATACTCTAGTTGCTCAAAGTGAAGCCGATCTAAAGTCTGGAAAGATATCTGTAAATTCTCCTATAGGTAAAGGTTTACTGGGTAAAAAAGTTGGAGAAATGGCGCAAATCAATGTCCCTAACGGAACAATTGAACTAGAAATAACAAAAATTAGCAGAAACTAGATGGCTAGTATTTTTTCAAAAATTATTGCTGGAGAAATTCCATGCTACAAAATTGCTGAAGATAATCATCACATTGCCTTCCTCGATGTAAATCCGAATGCAAAAGGACATACCTTGTGCGTTCCAAAAAAAGAAGTAAATAAAATCTTTGATCTAGACCCTCAAGATTATACGGAATTAATGAATTTTTCTCGAAAAATTGCTTTAGCAATGAGATCCGTAATCCAATGTAAGCGAATTGGAATGACCGTTATTGGCCTTGAAGTTCCTCACACCCACGTACATTTAATACCTCTAAATGGAATGGACGACGCAACTTTTGGGAAAAAAGAAAACATTGATGCTGAGGAAATGAGTGCTTTGGCTGCTAAAATAGCCGCTGCTCTTTAAACTATTTTATTTTTTCAATCGGATCTGAAAAGTAGATCCCTTACCGAGTTCTGATTTTAAAACACTTACGGTTCCTTTGTGGTATTCTACTATAATTCTTTTTACCAAGGAAAGCCCCAACCCCCAGCCTCGTTTTTTAGTAGTAAAGCCTGGATTAAATATTCGTTTTATGTTTTTAGGAGCAATTCCTTGCCCAGAATCAGAAACAAGGATAAAAACAATTTGAGCAGAATGGGATACTTTGACAGTCAATACACCTTTCCCTTTCATTGCATCTATTGCATTCTTAATTAAATTTTCTAAAGTCCAACTGTATAAAGGGATATTTATAGGAATTTTAATCACTTCCTCTGGAAGGTCAACAGACCATTCGATCAATTGAGAGCTACGTTTTTTTAAATAAGCAACTGCCTCTTTAGTCGCTTCAATAACATCGCTGTTTTCTAACTCAGGCAGCGAACCAACCTTCGAAAAGCGCTCCGTAATTACGGTAAGACGGTTAACATCTTTTTCCATTTCATCAAGCGATGCTGGGGCAATATTTTGTTCTTTTAAAAGCGTAATCCACCCCATTAAAGAACTCAAAGGAGTTCCAATCTGGTGTGCTGTTTCTTTTGCCATTCCAGCCCATAGACGGTTTTGTTCTGAAATTCTTGAGGTTTGAAAAAAGAAAAACAAAACAGCTGTAAAAAGTGAAAGGATGAGCAGCAAAACTAAAGGGTAATACTGAAGCTTTTTGAGTAACTCGGAGTCCCCGTAAAATAATGTTTGATTCACTATATTCTTATACTGAATTGGTATTAAACTATTCTCCCTCTTGAAATGATTTAATAAATTATATAATTCTACCGAGTCCTTGTCTTTAGAAACATCCCATTCAATATTCTTAAAACCTTTAATATAACCCGAAGAATTTACACGAATCATTGGGGTCACTCCTATTTTCTGAAGTACATCAAACGCAAGAACACCATAATCTTTGCTTAAGTCAGTATTTTGGATTAATTCCTGTTGAGCAGTAGCCCACAATTCCATTTTCACACGTTCTTCTTCCTTTAAAATTTGAAAAAGAATATTGGTATTCCACAAAATAAGGGCAACAATACAAAAAACGGATAAAAACATCCAAGGTTTAATCTTATTCTGAGAAAAAAAACTGCGCATAATTAAAAATCTACTTCAACGAAGATAAGATAAAAAGGAAAAAGAGATTGAATGAAGCTAGCTAGGTAAATTTTTATATTTTTGTAGCTAGTAAAATTTAAGAAACATGGAAGTAGTAGGTAAAGTAAAATGGCTTGATGAAACAAAGACATACGGAAGTAATGGATTTAGAAAACGTGAAGTTGTAATCACAACTGAAGAACAGTATCCACAACACATATTAGTTGAATTCGTTCAAGACAAATGCGAGTTATTAGATTCGTTCAATGTGGGTCAAAACGTGAAAATCGGAATCAATCTCAGAGGAAGAGAGTGGGTAAACCCACAAGGAGAAACAAAATACTTTAACTCTGTTCAAGGATGGAGAATCGAGGGACAATCTGCTGGAGCACCATCAGAGATGCCTCCAATGCCACCACCTGCTTCGTTTCAAGCAACTGAAGAAGCGGATAAGAATGTAGAAGATGATCTTCCATTTTAAAGAAGTCTTTCTTCAAAAAACGCTTATACATTGAACATAAGGAAGCTAGTTCCAAACTTTTAGTAAAAAAGATTGTCTGGCTATTGGCAAAAAAAAATTAATGTAGTACATTTGCAGCCCTCTAAAGGAGGAAAACGTACACATAAAAAACATATATTGTGAATACACTAAGTTACAAAACTATATCTGCTAACAGCAACACCGTTGATAAACAATGGGTTGTAGTAGATGTTGCAGGAATGCCCCTAGGAAGAATGGCTTCTGAAGTTGCCAAAATCATTAGAGGTAAAAACAAACCAAATTACACTCCACACGTAGACTGTGGCGATAATGTTATCGTTATAAATTCAGACAAGATTGAATTATCAGGAGACAAGTGGAAGCAAAAAGTATACATTCGTCACACAGGTTTTCCTGGAGGACAGCGCAAATTAACAGCTGAGCAATTGTACAACAAGAGTTCAACTCGTTTAGTAGAAAATGCTGTACGTGGAATGTTACCAAAAAATAAATTAGGTGCTGTTTTATATAGAAACCTGAAAGTATTTAGTGGAGCGGAACATACTCATGAAGGGTTAAATCCAACTACTATCAAATTAAGCAAATTCAAATAATGGAGGTAATACACACAATCGGACGTCGTAAGACTTCAGTAGCTCGAATTTTCATTTCAGAAGGAAAAGGGGCAATGACCGTTAATAAAAAAGATTACACAGAATATTTCCCAACACCAACTTTACAGTACAAAGTGGTTCAGCCTTTTGCTCTTACAGGAACAGAAGGAAACTATGATGTAAAAGTAACCGTTGTAGGTGGAGGAACAAACGGACAAGCAGAAGCAGTTCGTTTAGCTATTTCTCGTGCATTATGCCAAATCAACGAAGAAAACCGCGAAACTCTTAAGCCAGAAGGTTTATTAACTCGTGATCCTCGTATGGTTGAGCGTAAGAAATTCGGTCAGAAGAAAGCTCGTAAGAAATTCCAGTTCTCTAAACGTTAATATTTTTTGTCCTTTTTTAAAAAAGGATTCGTTCATATTTTAATAACCCGTTGCCCACTCGTGCGAGCGAGATTTAGTTTAGCATCTAAATGGTAGAGGCCTTTGAAAAAAGCCACTTTACTATTGCTAACTACGGAACGTAAACTAACAACAATGGCAAACATCGACGTAAAAGACCTGTTAAATGCAGGCGTACATTTCGGTCACTTAACCCGAAAATGGAATCCAAACATGGCTCCTTACATTTACATGGAGCGTAATG
>Ga0233426_10000580_pt1 | contig 38353 bp, 31 predicted proteins | sample SI_118_April2016_6_FD_179875 | JGI IMG/M metagenome (GOLD analysis project Ga0233426, IMG submission 179875) | Seawater microbial communities from Saanich Inlet, British Columbia, Canada - SI_118_April2016_10_MG | ecosystem: Environmental > Aquatic > Marine > Inlet | place: Canada: British... | reverse complement strand
ACTCAGTTTTTGGACATGTAATAGAAGGTATGGATGTCGTGAATGCAATTGCACAAGATGATGTAATGAATTCAGTAACTATCTTAAGAGAAGGTGCTACTGCAAAAGCATTTAATGCTAAAAGCGTATTCGAAACTGCACAAGCAGATATTGAAAAAGCAAATGCTGAAAAAGCAGCTAAATCAGCAGAAGCAATGAAAACATTAACTAAAGGAGCTACAACTACTGAGAGCGGATTAGCTTACTTCATGATTAAAGAAGGAGAGGGAGAGCAAGCTACAGCTGGAAAAACAGTATCAGTACACTACACAGGTAAATTGGTAGATGGTACTAAATTTGACTCTTCACATGACAGAAATGCACCTATTGATTTCCCATTAGGAGAAGGACGAGTTATTCCAGGATGGGATGAAGGAATTGCACTATTAAAAGTAGGAGGAAAAGCAACTTTTATAATACCGCCACATTTAGCTTATGGAGCAAGAGGGGCAGGAGGGGTAATACCACCAAATGCAACTCTTATTTTTGAGGTTGAATTATTAGACATTCTAGAAGAAGGAGAAGATCCTCATAAAGGGCATAACCATTAAAAAAAACTTAACATAAGAATAAAAGAAAAGACTGACATTTGTCGGTCTTTTTCATTTTAAGCCAAAAATAAGAGTAATTTTGCCGCCTAAAATTTTAATATGCAATCAATCAGAAACATAGCAATTATTGCTCATGTCGATCACGGAAAAACAACCTTAGTCGATAAAATTATTGACCAATGTAAAGTTCTTGACGAAAGAAAAGAAAGAACAGAATTACTATTAGATAGTAATGACCTAGAGAGAGAGAGAGGAATTACTATCTTATCTAAAAATGTATCCGTAACTTATAAGGATGTAAAAATCAATGTAATTGATACTCCTGGGCATGCTGATTTTGGTGGTGAAGTAGAACGTGTACTTAAAATGGCTGATGGTGTTTTATTACTAGTTGATGCTTTTGAAGGTGCAATGCCACAAACAAGATTTGTACTAGGTAAAGCTATCGAATTAGGATTAAAACCTATTGTTGTTGTAAACAAAGTAGATAAAGAAAACTGTACTCCTGATTTAGTTCAAGATGCAATATTTGATTTAATGTTTAACCTTGATGCTACTGAAGACCAGTTAGATTTTGTAACTATTTTCGGTTCATCAAAACAAGGTTGGATGAGTTTAGATTGGAAAGATAAAACAGATAATATTTTACCTTTATTAGATGCTGTAATTGAAAACATTCCTGCAGCACCTTATAATGAAGGAACTCCACAAATGCAAATTACATCTTTAGATTACTCTAAGTTTGTAGGTCGTATTGCAATTGGGCGTATCTTTAGAGGGGATTTAGTAGAAGGAAAAGATTACATCCTTTGTAAAGCTGAAGGAGTAAGAAAGAAAGTAAGAATTAAAGAACTACATGTATTTGAAGGAATGGGGAAGGTGCAAGTAAAAACTGCTCGTGCTGGTGATATTTGTTCAATAGTAGGAATTGTGGATTTTGAAATTGGAGATACTTTAGCTGATTTTGAAAACCCTGAAGAATTACCAAGAATTTCTATTGATGAGCCAACAATGAGTATGTTGTTTACAATTAACAACTCACCATTTTTTGGTAAAGAAGGAAAGTACTGTACTTCTCGTCATTTAAGAGATAGATTGTACAAAGAGCTTGAGAAAAACTTAGCATTAAGAGTTGAAGATGGAACTTCAGAAGATAAATTTAATGTATTTGGTAGAGGTATTCTTCATTTATCAGTATTGATTGAAACAATGCGTAGAGAAGGATTTGAATTACAGGTAGGGAAACCACAAGTAATCTTCAAAGAAATTGACGGAAAGAAATGTGAGCCAATGGAAACATTAGTTATTGATGTTCCTGCTGATTTTTCTGGTAAAGCAATTGAATTAGTTACGCAAAGAAAAGGAGATATGTTAGTAATGGAGCCAAAAGGTGATTTACAACATTTAGAATTCGATATTCCTTCAAGAGGGTTAATCGGATTAAGAAATAATATTCTTACTGCAACTGCTGGTAATGCAATTATGACTCACCGATTCAGAGAATACGGACCTTACAAAGGAGAAATTACTGAGCGTATGAAAGGTTCATTAATCTCAATGGAAGCTGGTAGTTCAACAGCATTTTCAATTGGAAAATTACAAGATAGAGGAAGGTTCTTTATCTCTCCTGGAGCTGACATTTACAAAGGACAAGTAATTGGTGAAAATTCTAGAGATAATGATTTGGATATTAATGTTATTAAAGGAAAACAATTAACAAATATGCGTAAATCTGGATCGGATGCTGCTATTGTAATTGCACCTAAAATTGACTTTTCTTTAGAAGAAAGTATGGAATATATTCAGGCTGATGAGTACTTAGAAATTACGCCAGAAAGTTTAAGAATGCGTAAGATTAGTTACAGATAAAAACTAATCTAAATAATAAATAGAATGGAGGGTTTTTTGCCCTCCATTTTTATTACCTTTGGTTTTGCTCTAATCAATTTTATGGAAAGAAAAAAAACATCAAAAACCTTAACTGAAGTAATTTTATTACTTTATTCCTTCATTTTTATAAATGTGGGGCTTTTGCTACTTATTTTTACTAAAGAGGTTTCTTTAATAACAATGTTTGGTGAAGGTGCTGTAGTAGCAAATATTATTCAGCAATTTTTAGGGAGCTCCTATTTATTATTAGGACTACTGATGTATGCTATAAAAGGATTAAGAGGAAAGAAAATCTATTTTATTATTTCTGCTTTAAATCTAGTAGGATTTATAAATCTATACCTAATATTTTCATTTAGTCAGCATATAGTTTTACCTTCAGTCTATTTTATATTTCAAGTTTTAATGCAGATATCTTTATTGTTTGCTCTGATAGAACAAGTAAAAAAGAACTAATGAAAATAGCAGTAATTGGAGGTGGAGCAGCTGGATTTATGGCCGCTATTACTGCAAAAGAAACTCATCCTGAGGCAAGTATTAGTATCTTTGAAAAAACAGATAAGGTGCTTGCAAAAGTAAAAGTATCAGGAGGGGGGAGATGCAATGTAACAAATGCAACTTTCAGTATAGCACAACTTATAAAGCATTATCCTAGAGGAGGAAAACAACTCAAAAAACCATTTAATCACTTTTTTACAACCGATACAGTAAACTGGTTCGAAAGCAGAGGTGTCACTTTAAAAACGGAGGCTGACAACAGAATGTTTCCTAAAAGCAATAGCTCACAAACTATTGTTGATCTACTATTAAATACAGCAGAAAACTTAAATATTAGGATTTCCTACAAAAGTAAAGTAAGTGCTATTATTCCTTCTGAAAACGGTATAAATTTATCCATTAATGGAGAAACACTTGTTTTTGAAAAAGTAATTATTGCCAGTGGTGGTAGTCCAAAAGCAAGCGGATTGGATTGGCTTACAGCTTTAGGATATAAAATTGTAAAACCTGTTCCTTCTTTATTTACTTTTAATATGCCTAAAAACCCAATTACAGCACTTATGGGGCTTAGTGTACCAAATGTAATTACCAGTATAAAAGGAAGTAAATTAAAGCAAAACGGACCGCTTTTAATTACGCATTGGGGAATGAGTGGACCAGCTATTTTAAAGCTTTCTGCTTGGGGTGCTCAGGATTTAGCAAATCTTAACTATAATTTTAGCGTGCAAATAAATTGGCTAGGGATAAATGAGGAAGAATTGCGTAATCAGTTTGCAGGACTAACAGCTAGCAGAAAGTTAATGTACAAGCATAATCCTACAGAAATTCCAAAACGCCTATGGCATTTCATGTTGAATAAACTAGCTGTATCCGAAAGTCAAATATGGAACGAGTTAAGTAAAAAAAATAAGAATCGTTTGGTAAATATGCTTATCAATGATGAATTTGAAGTGAAAGGGAAAACAACATTTAAGGAGGAGTTTGTAAGTTGTGGCGGAATTGATTTATCAGAAATAAATATGCAAACAATGGAGAGTAAACGACATAAAGGTATTTACTTTGCAGGAGAATTATTAAATATTGATGGCGTTACGGGAGGATTTAACTTTCAAGCCGCCTGGACAACAGGTTACTTGGCCGGAAAAAATAGTGCATTATGAATTTGTTAGCAGTAGAGAATTTAGGAAAAAACTTTGGTGAAAGAATCCTTTTTGAAGGACTCAGTTTTGGTCTATCAAAAGGAGATAAGGTTGCCCTTATTGCAAATAATGGTACAGGAAAATCATCCATGCTAAAAATATTGTCAGGACAAGATGCTGCTGATGAAGGAGAAGTGATTTTCAGGAATGAATGCAGAGTTTCTTACCTATCACAAGATGCTATTTTTGATGATAGTTTAACTATTAATGAACTAATAAATAGCGCACACAATAAGATAAGCGTACTTGTAAAGGAGTATGAAAAAGCAGTAGAAAACCATAGCAAAGAAGACAACACACAAACTGAGAAACTGGTTGAAGAACTTACTGCAAAAATGGAGCAGGAAAATGCTTGGGACTACCAGAGGAAAAGTGAACAAATCCTTTCTAAATTCAACATTAATAATCTACAACAAAAAGTAGGTAAATTATCTGGTGGGCAAAAAAAGAGATTGTCGTTAGCTCTTTTACTGTTGGAAAATGCTGATGTATTACTTTTGGATGAACCTACCAATCATTTGGATATATCAATGATTGAGTGGTTAGAGAAATACTTACAACAACAAAATATTACTGTTTTGATGGTTACTCACGATAGGTATTTTCTTGAAAGAGTTTGTAATCATATCATTGAGTTAGAAGGAGGTAACCTATATCATCATAAAGGAAATTTCTCCTACTTTTTAGAGAAAAGATCTGAAAGAGAAAGCAATTTTGATGTAGAAATTGGTAAGGCTCAAAAGCTAATGAAAAAGGAGCTGGAGTGGATGAGGCGTTCGCCAAAAGCAAGAACAACAAAATCAAAAGCCAGGATAGATAATTTTGATAAAATAAAGAAAAAAGCAACTTCCAAAAGAGTAACCCAAGAACTGAATATTGATGTTAAAATGGATAGGATGGGAGGTAAAATTCTTGAACTAAAAAACATACAAAAAAGCTTTGGAGATTTAAAAATATTAGAAGGGTTTGATTACACTTTTAAAAGGGGAGAACGCATAGGAATACTCGGTAAAAATGGAGTAGGAAAGAGTACTTTTTTAAATATTATTACTGGAAAAGAAAAGCCTGATAGCGGAAAAATTAATGTAGGAGAAACTATAAATTACGGCTATTTTACACAAGGTGGTTTATCAGTTGATGAAGATAGAAGAGTAATACAAGTACTGAAAGATATTGCTGACTTTATTGTAATGTCAGACAACAGAAAAGTGAGTGCATCACAACTGCTAGAGCATTTTATGTTTACGCCAGAAATGCAGTTCACAGAAGTAAAAAGATTGAGTGGAGGAGAAAGAAGAAGATTGCACCTACTCACAGTACTGATGAAAAACCCTAATTTCCTAATACTAGATGAACCAACCAATGATTTGGATTTGCTAACACTTACCAAATTAGAAGAGTTTTTATTGCAATATAAAGGCTGTTTAATCCTAGTATCTCACGACAGGTTTTTTATGGATAAATTAACCGAACACCTTTTTGTATTTAAAGGAGAGGGAATTATTGAGGACCATTACTGCACTTATTCAGAATACCGTACAAAACAAATAGAAGAGGAAAAAGAGTTTAAAAAAATCCAACATCAAGAAAAAGAAAACTCAAAAGTGAAAACCACTAAAAAGAAGTTATCCTACAATGAAAAATACGAATATGATAATTTGGAAAAAGAACTACCTAAACTAGAAAAAGAAAGAAAAAAACTGGAAGAAACCATTCAAAACCCTACTATTGCAATGGAAGAAATGATGGTGCAAAGCGCCAGACTTGGAGAAATAGTAAACCTGATTGATGAAAAGGAAATGAGGTGGCTGGAATTGGATGAAAAACAATAATAATTATGAGCAATTTTAACGAAATTAACCTAAACAAGCAATTAAAAAATGCTATTGAGGATTTAGGACTAGAACAACAAACTCCTATTCAGGAGAAAACCTACTCCAAAATACTAGGAGGGAAGGACCTTGTAGGAATTGCACAAACAGGTACAGGAAAAACCATTGCCTACTGTTTACCATTATTGCAGGAGCTATCTTATTCTAAACAAAAAAACCCAAGAATATTAATACTTGTTCCTACCAGAGAACTAGTTGCCCAAGTTGTTGAAACACTAAAGCAATTAACTGAATATATTACTTGCAGAGTTGTAGGCGTTTATGGAGGCACAAATATGAATACGCAAAAAATTTGGCTACAAGAAGGAGCAGATGTAGTAGTTGCCACTCCTGGTAGACTATATGACTTAGCACTTTGCCGTGCCTTACAACTAAAAGGCGTAAAGAAAGTAGTAATTGATGAAGTAGATGTAATGTTGGATTTAGGATTCCGTTTTCAATTGACCAATATTTTTGAACTCTTACCTAATAAAAAGCAAAACATTATGTTCTCGGCAACCATGACTGAGGATGTGGAAGATATGATTGATAGCTTTTTTAGTAAGCCAGAAAAAGTGCAAATTGCCTTAAGCGGAACGCCACTTGATAATATCTCACAAACGAAATATGCTGTTCCTAATTATTACACAAAAGAGAATCTTTTAGCCAATATTCTTAGTGACAAGGATGAAATGAAGAAAGTATTAGTCTTTGTATCCAGCAAGAAAATAGCCGACAGATTATATGAATCCATGTCAGAGTTTTATCTTTCTGATTTAGCCGTTATTCACTCTAATAAATCACAGAACTATAGGTTTAGATCCATTAACCAATATGATGAAGGGAAGGTGAGAATATTAATTTCTACTGACATTATGGCCAGAGGATTGGATTTAGATAAAATTACTCATGTAATTAATTTTGATACACCAATTTTCCCTGAAAATTATATGCACAGAATTGGGCGTACAGGAAGAGCTGAAGAGCTTGGGAAGTCTATCCTTTTTCACACAGAAAGAGAGGAATACTATGCAGATAAAATTGAGGACTTAATGGGAATGGAAATTCCTGAATTAGAGATTCCTGAAGAAGTAGAAATAACACAACAATTAACTACTGAGGAGCATAGAGCAAATGGAAAGAATATCAATAGAAATGCTAAGAAAGAAGAAAGAGAAAACTCAGGTTTCCATGAGAAAAGTGCCAAAAATCAGCAGGTAAACGACAGAGATATTTGGCGTAAAGAAAGAGCAAGAAAATACAAACAACCAAAATCAAGAGGTGATAAAGGAGTGAATTTAAGGAAAAAATAATGTTAACTAAATCAGCTGTTATTGCCGAACTGAATAGGCAATTATCTACTAAGCTTACGTATTTAAATACTACATTACAACAAGCAATAGATTCCAGAAACTCTGACACAAAAAGTAGTGCTGGAGATAAATTTGAAACAAGCCGAGAAATGGCTCAGATTGAAATTCATAAACTTGAAACTGAAATTGCAAAAACTCAGCAATTCATTCATGATTTAACAATCAAATCCTCACAATTAATTAGTACCGATAAAGGAATATTTTTTATAGCTATTCCTTTTGGGAAACTTATGCTAAACGATTCTGCAATATTCTGTATCTCAAATTCAGCACCAATTACCAAGGACTTATTAAATACTAAAATCTCAGCCAATTTTAATTATGGAGGAGTAACATATAAAGTATTAACTATCTCGTAAAGCAATACACTTGCTAGATATAGAGAAACAACTCCTTTTGTCCTATAATTAATATTATGTTAAATTACTTTATTTAAATAAATGGGAGTATTACCTCCCACTTAGCTTTTAACTTATTTTAATTCTGCAACAAGTTTTTTCATTTCTTCTGATTTTTTATAATCACCATTCAAGTAATACAATTGTTTTAAAGAAAGTAAAGTATTCTTATCCTCTGCATTCAAACTATGTGCCGATTCCAGATATGGTAAAGCTTTAGCAAATGAAGCATCAGCTTGACCTTTTAATTTTTTATACACTGTATTGTTAGAAGTTCCGTTTGCCTTATTATTTGTCTCTACACCAGCATTAAAATAAAGTGCTCCTAAGTTATAATTAGCACCAAATGCCGTAGGATTTAAATCCAAAGCTGTTAAATAATCTTTTTCAGCATTAGCAATATCTCCTTCTTGGTCATAAATTGTACCTCTATTAAAGTACAATAAATCATTTTCATCATCCAAAGCAATTGCCTCACCTAGTTTACCAATTAATTCTGAAGTTCTACCCAATTGAATATACAAGTTAATTTCAGTATTAATAAGCGCTTGATCTTCTTCAAACATATCTCTACCCAAAGCTAAAAACTCTAGTGCCTTATCAGTATTTTCTTCTTCAATAAGGATGCTACTCATGTGAATATAGATAGACGGCTCGTTAAAGTTAATATTCATTAATTCCTGTAATAATTCTTTTGATTTTGCATTATCCTTCATCTTGTTTGATGAGAAAAAAGAATTGTACAATATCGTTTCTTTTGTGATATTCCCTCTTTTTAATTGGTCTTCTTCATCTAGTGGAATGATATCAAAAATAGCAGAATAGTGTTTTAAAGAACTTTTGTAGTTTCCTGCATTATACTCTTCAATTGCTTTATTAAATAGCTTGTAGCCACATTGTACCATTCCTGATAATACATCTTCTTTTGCAGTCCATTTTCTAACAATAACTCTCCCCTTTTTATCCGTTTGTAGGCATTTTAAATGTGCTTCAGTAGCTTTGAAAACTGCATCTTTATCTAGCTCAGGTTGCTTAAGTGCTATTTTAATATAAATCTTTGCACGGTAGTTCCACATCTTAGCATCATTGGATGTACTCTCAGTTTCATACGCTTCATCAATGTATTTTTTAGCATCTGCATATTCTTCATTTCTAAGTGCAATAGATGCATTTACTACATTATGGCTTTGTGCAAATGTTACAGTAGTAATTACTGCTAATACTAGGGTTAATATTCCTTTTTTAATCATGATTATTATAATTTAATTTCTGTTATTTTAAAGTTATACTTTACTCCATCAGTGTTGGATTGTAAGTTTTGTAATTTCTTTTTAATTAAATACTTATTCCCTACAATTACTATGGTCATTTTCTCTGGATGAATTTTTGCTTTTGCTAAAGCATTAATTTCATCTAATGTAATGTTGTTCAACACCTGTGTTTGTTCATCAATAAAACTCTCATCCAAATCATGCTTTAGCATCTTGTTCAAGAAACCAAGCTTCTGCCCTGGCGATTCGTACTCCAAAGCCTCACTATTTAACATTGAGCTTTTTGTGGAAGCCAATTCATCAGCAGTAACTCCTGTAGTTGTCATTGCATTCAACTCATTAAACATCTCAACTAAAGCACTATCAGTAGCTTCTGTTTTCACAGATGAGAAAACGGTAAATGCTCCAGTATATTTTGAAGCTCTAAAGAAAGAGTACACACCATAAGTATATCCTTTATCCTCTCTTAAGTTTAAGAATAATCTACCACTAGCACCACCACCCAATGGGTAGTTCATAATATTGGATTTAAAGTGATCCCCAGCAACATCAAATTTATCCGCTTTATGTCCTAAAAAGATATTCGATTGTGAAGCACCTTCCTTATCAATTAAATAAATTTGTGTTTCTACTTCAGCAGGATATTCAAAATCGGCAGCAGTTGGCACATTTACTTCAGCACCTTTCCACTCTTTTAAGAAATCTAATTTTGACAATATACTTTCTTGATCAATATCCCCCACTACAACTAATGAGGCAACTTTAGGAGAATAGAACGCATCATAATATGCTTGAATATCTTTCAACTTAATCTTCTTCATTGTTTTGCTAGTTGCTGTTCTTCCAAAAGGAGTTTCACCAAACAATTTATTTTGAAAAGCAGAAGATGCTAAATATTGAGCATTCTTTTTCTGAGATTCTAACCCTTCCAGGTTTTGTTTTCTAACCAATTTAAAATCTTCATCAGTAAAAGCAGGAGATAATAACTTTTCTTTAGCTAAAACTAAAGTAGCATCTAAGTTTTTAGTCATACTTTCAATGTACATATATGTTTCGGTACCACTAGTGTAAAATGAAATAGAACTTCCTAATTTCCTTAACGCCACACTAATTGCTTCAGCATCCTTTTTTTTAGTACTTTCATTCATCATACTAGCAGTGAAATCAGCCAATCCAACTTTCTTAGCTTCTTCTAAAAGCGAGCCTCCTTTAAGCGTTAATCTTAAATAAACCTTAGGCGTTTCTGAAGTTTGTGTACCAATTACATTAATACCATTAGCAAAGGTAGTTTTATAATATGCTGGAACTTGTGGTGCTTTAGGAACTCCTGCAGTTGGTTGTGTAGCTCTTTCAAAATCATCTTCAGGACGATTATAAACTAAACCATCATACTGAGGGTCGTCTTTAAGAATTAATCCTGCATTTGGATTTACACTAATAATAGTATCTAATTTTTCTACAAATGGGCTTTTAGGACGAACAGTAGCAATTACTGCTTTTTTGTTTTTGATGTATTTATTGAATACACGCATTACATCTTCCCTTGTTACTTTTTGGTAAGCCAGGATAGAACTTGCAATATTATTTCTTCCTCTTCCTAACCATTCCATTGAAGAAATAGCTGATGCTTTAGATGCAACTGATGTTTTTTGGCCAATCATCATAGTCTCCATCTCTGTTTTTACCATTGCTAACTCATCATCAGTAAATCCTTTTTCTTCCCATTCAGCAATTGTATTTCTGATATCTGCCTCAATATTATTGAAGTAAATTCCTGGATCTTCTTGCCAATCAGGATAAGTAAGTACTGTAAAGTGGAACTCCCCTGCTAACTCACGACAAGGATGACTTACTGAAGCTTGAATTGCTTTTTCAGTTTTTACAAAATTCTTATAGAAAATTGAATTATTTCCATCCCCCATTAAAGCTGCTAACATATCCAAAGCAGGCTCATCTTTATGATGATTAGGTACGGTTGGAAAAACAAAATCAGTTAAAGGTAAGTACACATTATCAGTATAGCCAGTATATACATCAGAAGATAATCTTGGTGCTTTTGCTTTCTGTCTTCTTACAGTTGCTCCTCTTTCTATACTTGAAAAATACTTTTCAACCAATGGCATTACTTCTTCAGAAGTAACATCTCCAGAGATAGTAAGTATTGCATTGTTAGGACCATACCATCTTAAAAAGAAGTTTTTCAAATCCTCTACAGTGGCTCTATCCAAATCATCAACATAACCAATTACTGGCCAGTTGTACGGATGAGAAGGTGGATATAAAGTTTGCCCTAAAATCTCAGAACTCATCCCATAAGGACGGTTAATCTGATTTTGGTATTTCTCATTCTTTACTGCATCTCTCTGGTTTTCAAACTTTTCCTGAGTCACTGCATTCAGCATAAAACCCATTCTGTCGGACTCCAACCATAAAGCAGTTTCTAAATAATTAGTAGGTACAGTTTGAAAATATACTGTTCTATCAGAAGTAGTATTTCCATTCATATCACCACCAGCATCACTTACAATTTTAAAGTGTCTTTCATCAGCAACATGCTCCGAACCTTGAAACATCATGTGTTCAAAAAAGTGAGCAAATCCTGATTTCCCAGCTGCCTCTCTATTACTTCCTACATGATAAGTAACATGTACCTGAACAATAGGATCAGAATGATCTTCATGAATTAATACTGTTAAGCCATTTGGCAACTCCCATTTTTCATAAGGAATGTCCATAGGATTAGTACTTGCCGCTTTTACTAAAGTAGTTTCAGTTATGTCCTGCGCTACTAGGGTTGTTGCAAACAATAATGCTGCTGCTGTTGCTGCTGCAAAAAGATTAGTTTTCTTCATTTTCTTCAGTTGTTTCGTTAGTATTATCTTCTGTATTTTCTTCAGTTGAAGTTTCATTTGTTTCTGTTTCTGTCGTTTCAGCACCTTCAACTACTTCAGCTTCAATTACATTTCCATCTTCATCTAAAAGTACAGCTTCCTCTTCTTCCCATTTGGAAACTTTCGCTACTGAAGCAATGCTATCATCATCTCTTAATCTGATAAGCTTAACACCTTGAGTTGCTCTTCCCATTACTCTTAGTGTATCAACACCAATTCTAATTGTAACTCCTGATTTATTAATTACCATCAAATCATCAGCATCTGTTACATTTTTAAGAGCAATTAAGTTTCCTGTTTTTTCAGTTACATTAATTGTTTTCACTCCCTTACCACCTCTATTTGTAATTCTATAGTCCTCAACTGCCGAACGCTTACCGTAACCGTTTTCTGAAACTACCAAAACAGACGATTCCATGTCATCAATACAAATCATACCAACAACTTCATCTTCTTCTGAAGGTAATCTTATTCCTCTTACACCAGCAGCAGTACGACCCATTGATCTTACTTTTTCTTCTTCAAATCGTATAGACTTACCTGATTTAACTGCCATCATAATTTGAGAATTACCAGTAGTCATTTTTGCTTCTAATAACTGATCTCCTTCACGGATAGTAATTGCATTAATACCATTTGTTCTAGGACGAGAATACTGCTCCAAAGAAGTTTTTTTAATTACTCCTTTTTTAGTACACATTACTATATAATGAGAATTAATATATTCCTCATCTTTCAAATCCTTAGTATTGATGTAAGCCATAACTTTATCTTCCTTAGGAAGGTTAATCATGTTTTGGATTGCTCTACCTTTAGCTGTTTTTCCTCCTTCAGGAATTTCATATACTTTTAACCAGAAACATCTACCTTGCTCAGTAAAGAAAAGCATATAATCATGATTATTTGCCATTACCATTTCCTCTACAAAATCTTCATTTCTAGTAGTAGCACCTTTACTTCCTACCCCTCCTCTATTTTGAGAACGATACTCACTTAATGATGTTCTTTTAATATAACCTAAATGTGAAATAGTAATCAATACTTCCTCATTTGGTATCATATCTTCAATACTTACTTCTGATGAAGAATATTCAATATTTGATCTTCTTGGATCACCATACTTTTCTTTTACTTCTTTTAAGTCATCAACAAGCATAGTGTATCTTAAATCTTCATCAGATAAAATTAAGTTAAAATACTTAATTTTTTCCATGATTTCAGCATGCTCTGCCTTAATCTTATCCATTTCAAGTCCAGTAAGCTTTTGCAACCTTAAATCAAGTATCGCTCTAGCTTGTACTTCTGATAATTTAAAGTTACTAATCAATCCGTTTCTAGCATCTTCAGGTGTACGAGAAGAACGAATTAACTTAATTACAGCATCTAAATTATCCAAAGCAATTAGTAATCCTTCTAAAATGTGCGCTCTTTTTTCAGCAGCAGCTAATTCGTATTTAGTTTTTCTAACTAAAACTTCATGCCTATGATCAACAAAATGACCAATCAATTCTTTTAAGTTCAATAATTGTGGCCTTCCTTTTACAAGCGCAATGTTATTTACTGAAAATGAAGACTGTAGAGCAGTGTACTTATACAATTTGTTTAGCACAATATTTGGAATTGCATCCCGCTTTAAATCATAAACAATACGCATTCCATTTCTATCAGACTCATCTCTAATGTCAGCAATACCGTCTAGTTTTTTTGAATTAACTAAATCAGCAGTATGCTTAATCATATTGGCTTTATTCACCATGTACGGAATTTCCTCAACAATAATTTGCTCTCTACTTCCCGATTCATCAAATCTAACTTTTCCTCTAATCACAACACGACCCCTACCTGTTTCAAAAGCAGCACGAACACCATCATAACCATAAATAGTACCCCCAGTTGGGAAATCAGGCGCTTTTACATATTCCATTAAGTCTGCAATCTCTAAATCACCTCTCTTCTCAATATAAGCAATTGTTCCATTTACAACTTCTGTAAGATTGTGTGGAGGCATATTTGTCGCCATCCCTACTGCAATACCAGTTGTACCGTTTAAAAGCAAAGCAGGTAATCGAGCTGGCAAAACAGATGGTTCTTTTAATGTATCATCAAAATTTAAGTTCCAATCAATCGTTTCTTTATCAATATCCAAAAGCATATCTTCTGCCGCTTTACGCATTCTTGCCTCCGTATAACGCATTGCTGCAGGATTATCACCATCAACAGAACCAAAATTTCCTTGCCCATCTACTAACATATAACGTAAACTCCAAGGCTGTGCCATACGCACCATAGCATCATAAACGGAAGTGTCACCATGCGGATGAAACTTACCAAGCACCTCTCCTACAATTCTTGCCGATTTTTTAAAAGCAGTATTTGACTTAATACCTAGCTCATGCATACCAAACAAAACCCTTCTATGTACAGGTTTTAATCCATCTCTAACATCTGGTAAAGCTCTTGAGACAATAACGGACATTGAATAATCAATGTACTTTGATTTCATCTCTTCCTCAATATTAATTGGAATAATTTTTTCGCCTAATGACATATTTTTTATCTTTTTTCGTTAAGGTAACAAATAAAAGAAATTTACGTATTTTATGATAGTAAATTGCCTAAATATTACCCTTTAAGTTATGAACAATATTTGTTAAAAAAAATGAGGTAATACTATTGTAGAATAAGCGATTTTAGTAGCTATCTTGCAAAAGATTTTAGGTCAAATTAAAAACAACAAGTTATGAATACAGGATTTTCGAATAGAATGAAGGATGTTTTTACCTATGTAAGAGAGGAGGTAATTAGGTTAGGTGATGAAAGTATAGGGGTTGAACATCTTTTTTTAGGCATATTGCGTGATGGAGGAGGTACGGCAATTAATACATTAAAAGGACTAGGAATAGACCCTAAAGATTTGCGTGTTATCATTGAAAGTAATATTACTAAAAGAGATAGTAGGCGAAATATTGACAAAGATAGTATCGAATTTAAGAAACAAACAGAACGAATTCTTAAAAAATCCATAATGGAGCAAAAAAACTTAGGGGAAGATGAGATAAAAACCATCCATGTTTTACTATCAATACTCCTTGATGAAAACAATATTGTTACAATTTCATTTAAGCACTTGCATCTTAATTATGATATTATTCTTGAAGAATATGAAACACATAATATTGATATTACCTCAAAACATGACGACCCTTTAGATGATGAGGAAAATGATGATGACATCTTTGGTCCTTCAACTCCTGAAAAAACGAAACCAACCTCTAAAAGCCTTACTCCTGTTTTAGATAATTTTGGTAGGGATTTAACAAAATATGCCATTGAAGGAAGATTAGACCCTATAGTAGGAAGAGACAAGGAAATCGAAAGAGTTTCACAAATATTAAGCAGAAGAAAAAAGAATAACCCAATACTAGTTGGTGAACCTGGAGTTGGTAAATCAGCCATTGCTGAAGGATTAGCATTAAGAATAGTACAAAGAAAAGTTTCCAGAATACTATTTAACAAACGCATAGTAATGCTTGATTTAGCTGCCTTAGTTGCAGGCACAAAATACAGAGGTCAGTTTGAAGAAAGAATGAAAGGGATTATTAATGAATTGGAAAAAAATCCAGATATTATTCTCTTTATAGATGAAATACACACTTTAGTTGGTGCTGGTGGTGCTTCTGGCTCATTAGATGCTTCTAATATGTTTAAACCCGCATTAGCTAGAGGTGAACTGCAATGTATAGGCGCAACAACACTTGACGAATACCGTCAGCATATCGAAAAAGATGGCGCACTGGAAAGAAGATTTCAGAAAGTAATAGTAGAACCAACTTCTATTGCTGAAACAATTGAAATATTAACTAATATTAAGTTTAAGTATGAAGAACATCATAATGTAAGCTATACAGAAGATGCAATAAAAGCATGTGTTATACTTACTGATAGGTATATGAATGATCGTTTTTTACCAGACAAAGCTATTGACGCACTGGATGAAGCAGGTTCAAGAGTTCATATTACCAATATTAAAGTTCCAAAAAATATTATTGATTTGGAAAGCAATCTTGAACAGATTACAATCCAAAAAAGAGATGCTATTAAAAAACAGAAATTTGAAGTAGCTGCTGAACTCAGAGATAGTGAGAAGAAACATACAGCACAACTGGATCATGCAAAAGATATTTGGGAAAAAGAATTAAAAGCTCATAAAGAAACAGTATCAGAAGAAAATGTAGCTGATGTAGTTTCTATCATGACAGGGATACCTGTAAACAGAGTAGCTTCCCAAGAAAGGAAAAAACTATCATCAATGACCGATAACATTAAAGCCAAAATTATTGGCCAAGATGAAGCGGTTGAAAAAGTAGTAAAAGCCATTAGAAGAAATAGAGTTGGATTAAAAGACCCAAACAAACCAATTGGCTCATTCATTTTCTTAGGTCCTACTGGAGTAGGAAAAACGCAACTTACCAAAGCATTATCAGAAGAAATGTTTGATTCACAAGATGCACTTATCCGAATGGATATGAGTGAATACATGGAGAAGTTTGCGGTAAGCCGTTTAGTTGGTGCTCCTCCTGGATATGTTGGTTATGAAGAAGGTGGTCAACTAACCGAAAAGGTAAGAAGAAAGCCCTACTCTGTAATCTTATTAGATGAAATTGAAAAAGCACATCCTGATGTATTCAATATATTACTACAAGCATTAGATGACGGACAAATGACTGATAGCCTTGGAAGGAAAATTAGTTTTAAGAACACTATCATTATAATGACTTCCAATATTGGCGCTAGGCAATTAAAGGATTTCGGACAAGGAATTGGATTTAATACAGCTTCTAAAGTTCAAAATTCAGATTCCCATTCCAGAGGAGTAATTCAAAAAGCATTAAAAAGAGCTTTTGCTCCTGAATTTTTAAATAGGATTGATGATGTTATTGTATTCAATAGTTTAGATAAAGAAGACATTAATAAAATTATTGATATTGAAATGGATAGCTTACTAAAACGAATTGATACTTTAGGGTATACCGTTAAAATATCGGAAGAAGCAAAAGACTTTATTGCAGAAAAAGGATTTGACGCCAAGTTTGGCGCAAGACCTTTAAAGCGTGCTATCCAAAAATACTTTGAAGATCCTTTATCAGAAGAAATAATTAATGCACAGATAAAAGAAGGCGATACAATTAAAGTTAGTTTAAATAAGGAAAAGTCAGGTTTAGATATGAAAATTACAAAACCTAAAGCAAAACCTAAAAAAACCGCCAAAAAGGAATAATAAAAAAGCCCACTTAACAGTGGGCTTTTATTTTTATATATGAACTGATATTATTTTTTCTCAGCTTCTTTTTCATCCTCCATAACTTTCATATAAGTATCCATTGCTGTTTCACTCATTCCTGTAAAGGAGAACCCTCCATCATGGAATAAATTCTGCATAGTTACTTTTCTAGTATAATCTGAGAACATTGAAATACAGTAATCTGCACACTCATCAGCAGAAGCATTTCCTAAAGGAGATAAATCATTTGCAAATCTGTAAAAACCATCAAAACCAGCAACTCCACTTCCTGCAGTTGTATCAGTTGGCGATTGAGATATAGTATTTACCCTTACATTTCTTCTTAAGCCGTAATGGTACCCAAAACTTCTTGCAATAGACTCTAATACAGCTTTATTATCTGCCATATCATTGTAAGTATGAAATACTCTTTGTGCTGCAATATAAGAAAGTCCAAGCACCGAACCCCACTCACTTAAAGCATCAAGTTCCCAAGCTGCTTGCATAGTTTTATGGAAAGATAAAGCAGAAACATCATATCCTTTCATTGTCCAATCATGGTTTTGCTCGTAATACGCTTTTCCTTTACGCACATTTACTGACATCCCAATAGAATGCAATACAAAGTCAATCTTCCCTCCTAGTTCCTGCATAGCACCTTCATAAAGTGCTTTCAAATCTTCCATTGAAGTTGCATCAGCAGGAATAACAATTGAACCAGTTTCTTCAGCCAATTCGTTAATTGTACCCATACGCAAAGCAATTGGCGCATTTGTAAGTACAAATGTTGCTCCCTCTGCATGTGCATGTTGTGCAACTTTCCAAGCGATAGATTTTTTATCTAATGCTCCAAAAATAATTCCTCTTTTTCCTTTTAAAATATTGTTTGCCATTTTGTATAATTTATTTTGCAAATATAAACTTATTGGTTTAATAACTCTACAGCATTATCAATTGCTGCTTTAGTTAATTTTTTACCACTTAATAATTTTGCTATTTCTTCTATTCTTTCTTCCTTATTCAGCACAATTACATCCGATACTGTTGCGCTATTATTTACTGTTTTTACTACCTTTAAATGCGTATTTGCCTTTGAAGCAATTTGAGGCAAATGTGATATTGCTATCAGCTGATTAGTTGCACTAATTTTAAGCATCATATCTCCCATCAAACTAGCAATTTCACCGCTTACGCCAGTATCTATTTCATCAAAAACAAGTGTATTTACCTTTGATGATTGTGCCGAAATGTACTTTATTGCCAACATTAACCTGGAAAGCTCACCTCCTGATGCTACTTTTGCAACCTCCTGCAATGCACTTCCTTTATTAGCTGAAAACAAAAAAGCAATGACTGTATTTCCATACTGATGAAAAGTAATTGTTTCAGAAAATGAAACCTCAAACTGAGCGTAAGGCATACCTAGCTTTTGTAAATGTCCTTGAATTTTCCGCTTAAGTTCTGGCAAAATATTGTTTCGCTTAGCATTTAACACTTCAGCTGCTATTTTCAATATCTTAAATTGAGCATCAATTTCTTTTTGCTTTGCTATTAACTGAACCTCAAAAGAGGAAGAAATAGTAATCTTTTCCTCAATTTCATTTTTAAAGTCAATTAGCTCTTCAATAAATTGCTTTCTATGTTTTTGCAAAAGACTATTTAATACATCTAAGCGATTGTTTAATTTTAACAATAGCTCAGGATCAGCCTCCAATTTATTATTTATCCCTGATAATTCTGTACTAATATCGTTTAACTCGATTAGCACACTATCTACTCTTTCTGATAATTCTGCCAAGGAATCAAACTCCAATAGCCTTCTTTTTACGCTACTTAAAGAAGACAAAACTCCCTGCTCATTATTCAGCAACTGCTCCCCTTCTGCAATTGCAGATGCAATACCATCTACATTTTCTAATAATAGGATTTGTTTTTCAAGTTCTTGTTTTTCATCAATTACCAGATTAGCCTCTTGTAATTCCTCAAATTGATATTGCAAAAACTCTAATTCAGATACAGATAAACTTCCTGATTTTTTAATTACACTTAGTTCTGTTTTAAAATCAGCATATACTTTTAGCTCTTCTTGATAGTTCAGCAGTTCTTTTTCTGACTTTGCTAACTGGTCAATTAATCGGAATTGCGCATTTTCATCTTTTAATAAAATGGATTGGTGTTGGGCATGAATCTCAATAATCTGCTTTCCAAAAGCCGTTAAAGTGGTAAGTAATACGGGAGTATCATTAATAAAAGCCCTGCTTTTACCAGCACTACTTATCTCTCTTCTTACTACAGTTTCTTCCTCAAAATCCAAATCGTTATTAATAAAGAATTGCTTTTTAGAACTATCAATTGTAAACACCCCTTCAATTACACTTTTCAGTTTATTTTCATCTGCTGAAAACCGTTCTACTCTTTTCCCTAGCAATAAGGATAAAGCATCTAACATAATAGATTTTCCTGCCCCAGTTTCACCTGAAACAACTGTAAATCCATTAGTAAAATTAATGCTTACATTTTTCAATAAGGCATAATTTTGAATATCTAAACTTTTTATCATCTACCTGATTCTGATTGCTTGGTAATAGCTTGGTATTTAGTAGAATGAGAAGGGTCAATCTCAATTAGTGTTTTTGCAATTCTAGCTTTTTCATTTGGAAAAGCCTCAGAATAAATATTTATAATTTCATCCGTTTTTGCATCAAAAAACAACTTCAATATAAAGGCAGAAGAATTTTCTCTATAAATACTTTTCAAGCTTTCAATTGATTCAGTAATTTCAAAACGAGCATCTTCTGGGTCTTCCGCTAGCTTATCCATTCCGGCCCTATGATACCTATACATACACATATGAAAATCAATATATCTCTGATCCATTAAATCATGTACAAGCCAATACCTATTTTTATCACTTTCAAAAGCTTTCCAACCCTTTTCAGGAGCATTTTGAGCATTATTTACAATCGCTTGCGCCTTGTTAAAGTACTCATAAGCACCATCTTCTGAAAAAGAAGCAAAATCCAAACCTAAAATAATATTAACATAAAATGCCAATACTGATGTTAGGTTGGACATATGGGTTGATTCAGAAAATTCCAAGGATTGATATTCTAAATATTTAAATCGGAAATTATTATCCAAATAATTAAATAAAGTAGATTTATAGGTAGTACCATAAATTGGGCGAGTACTTTGAATTTGTATAGAACCTTCAAACTCATCATTGGATATTTTTTTACTAATATTAATCATGATCGTACATTCAATACGCTCTTCATTCGCCACATTAGTTGTAGTCCATCTTCTGTTATTTATAAACTCATAAATTTCAGTTTGCATGGTTTGAAAAACCTTTCTATCACTAGTTTGAACCTGTGAAGCATTCACCCTAATATTACATAACAACTCTTGTGCATTTGCTTTACTTACAAATACAAAAACTATAAAAAATAGAAATAATTTTTTCATTAACTTAATTCAATAATATGTGTAAAAATATCTTTTGCCACTTCTTGCTTATCCTTTAACTCAAATTCAGTGCTTTTATTGGCTTTGTCAATAATAGTAATTTTATTAGTGTTATGCTGAAAACCTGCTCCTTTATTATTCAAAGAATTTAACACTATCATATCCGCTTTTTTTCTTTGTAATTTCCCTTGTGCATTTACAAGTTCATTCTCTGTTTCCAAAGCAAAACCAACCACCAACTGATTAGTTCTTTTTCTTGTTCCCATCTCAGCCAGAATATCAATTGTTTTCACCAATGAAATATTCATTTCCTTATCTGATTTTTTTATTTTATTTTCGGCTATATTCACTGGAGTATAATCAGCAACTGCAGCTGCAAAAATTGAAATATCAGCAGCATCAAAAAGCACATCTACTTTATTGTACATTTCATTAGCTGATTCAACCCTACTCACCTTAATATTAGCATGCTTGCATTCCAAATGTGTAGGCCCTAAAATCAAATTTACTTTGGCTCCTTGATTGGCAGCCTCTAAAGCAAGTGCAATTCCCATTTTCCCTGAAGAACGATTTCCTATAAAACGAACAGGATCAATTGCTTCATGAGTAGGACCAGCCGTAATCAATACTTTTTTATTTGTTAAGGGCAAATTTTTATTTAGTTCAGCAGTAATCAACTCAATAATCTCAACTGGTTCTGCCATACGCCCTTCACCAACCAATCCGCTTGCTAGCTCGCCAAATCCTGAAGGAATAAGAATATTCCCAAATGATTGTAATTTTTCAATATTTGCTAAAGTGGAAGGATGTTTGTACATATCTAAATCCATTGCTGGCGCAAAATAAACAGGACATTTTGCAGAAAGATAAGAGGCTAAAAGCAAATTATCACACTCGCCTGTTGTCATTTTTGCCATTGTATTTGCTGTAAGCGGAGCTACAACCATAAAGTCAGCCCATAAGCCCAACTCTACATGATTACTCCACTCTCCACTAGTGTTATCTACCATTTTACTAAGCACTTGGTTTTCTGATAAAGTAGCCAATGTTAATGGTGCAACAAAATGCAAAGAAGCTTCAGTTTGAATTACTCTAACTGAAGCCCCTGATTTTTTGAATAAACGAACTAGCTCTGCAGTTTTGTAAGCTGCAATACTAGCTGTTACTCCTAATAATACTTTTTTTCCTTTAAGCATCTTTGTTTGACTCCTCTACACCTTCTTCAGCTTCCGCATCACGCATATAGATTTCATCATTCAATAATTCTTTCATTGCAATTGCCCAAGGTTTTGGTAAACTTTCATAAAACTTTGAAACAGCAATTTGTTCTTGATTTTCAAAAACTTCATCCAACTGTTCTTGTGTTAAAGCAAACTCTTCTAATTTTGACATTAGCTCTGCTTTCATTTTATCATTTACTTGAGCTGATCTTTTAGCCATTACAGATACTGCTTTAAATATATTATCTGTTTTAGCAACAAAATCATTTACATCTCTAGTAATTGTAGATTTTTGTGCGCCTGTGTTTTTAAATTTCATCTTTGTTTTCTTTTAATTCAGTTAAAGTTTGATTCGTTTTAGTATATGTGTTTTCTAAATCCTTAATATAATCACTGCTAGGATAATTGCTTTTAAATTGATTGTAAGCATCCAAAGTAGCTTTTAGCCTTTGCTCCACCTTAGTACTTATGCTATTTATTGCTAATAAATAAGAAGACTTTACAATTAAAAAATGTACTTCTTCCCTATTATCATAAGATGGAAAATCAATAAGTACATTTTCCAAAGCAATAATTGCTGATTTATAATTTGAGGTAACAAAATATTGATTAGCGTTTTCAAATGCTTTTTTGGATAGTGTTTCTCTCAACTCATCCAATAAAGTATTACACTTTGCAACTTTATCACTTTCAGGATATTGATTAATAAATGACTGTAACTCTTTTATTGCTTTATAATTATTAGTAGCATCTAAGGAAAAATTAGGTGCTTCCAAATAATAACAATACGCCCCCATATAAGCACATTCTTCAGTATGTTTACTATTTGGATAATTTACGGTATAGTTTCTAAATAAATAAGCAGCCATTAAATTATCACTACTTGAATAATGACAATAAGCAAAATAATAACTTACCTCTTGCATTTTTGAAGTACCTCTAAGTACAGTAGATAACTCATTGAATAAAGGCATAGCTCTATTAAAGTCTTCAGCTTCATAATAGGCAACCGCTTTGGTGTACTTATAGTTGTAATCCTCACTCTTTAGTACTTTTTGATATTCTCCGCAAGAGTTAAGCACTAAGGCAAGTAATAGTATAGTTGTAATTTTTTTCATCATAATTTTAATGGGGCAAAGATAAATGGTATAATTGGATATTCCTAAATTATTTTTATATCTAGTAAACTGCAATAATTTGAATTTATTGCTTTAGTATTGAAGTGATTTTTGGGCTTAATGGTTTGGTTGTAGAGTAAAAGTAGTTTACAAACTCTCCTTTTTCATTCACTACATATTTTTGAAAATTCCATTTTACTGATGAACTTGATTTTCCGTTTATCTTTTTATCTGTAAGCCAACTATATAATGGGTGCTTCCCTTCTCCTTTTACTTCAATTTTCTCGGTAAGTAAAAAACTAACACCAAAATTAAGTTTACAAAACTGCTGAATCTCCTTTTCAGTTCCTTTCTCTTGTCCGCCAAACTGATTACAAGGTAAACCAATCACAACTAAACCTTCTTCAAACTGCTGATGCAACTCTTCCAAACCAGCATATTGTGGTGTAAAACCACATTCTGAAGCCACATTAACAAACATAATATGCTTACCCTTAAATTCATTTAAATCGATAGGATTACCGCTAATATCATTTATTGCAATATCATAAATTGATTCTTGTGCATTACTAGTAGTAAAAGTAAATAGTGCCATAAGTAGTAGTGTTATATTTTTCATTAGTTTAATAATGCTTTTATTTCATTTTTTATTGCACAACTTGCTTCAACTAATGGCGGACGAACAACCGACTTACAAATTCCTAACAATTCCAAACAGGCTTTAACTCCTGCAGGATTTCCTTCAGCATATAATGGGCCGTAAAAGTTATACAATTTATAATGTAATTGATTCGCTATTTTCTTATTCCCTGACCTTCCAAAAGAAACCATATCAGAATACTCCTTTGGGTGCGATTGCCCAATAACAGAAATCACTCCTTCTGCTCCCATATAAATCATAGGTAAAGTAAGTCCATCATCACCTGAAAGCACCACAAAATCATTAGGTTTATTTTTAATAATTTTCATTATTTGATCCATATCACCAGAAGCCTCTTTTACAGCAACAATATTGTCAAAATCATTTGCCAAACGCAAAGTAGTTTCCACCTCCATATTACTAGCCGTACGCCCAGGAACATTGTACAATATAATCGGTAAAGGACAGGCTTCAGCAATCAGTTTATAGTGCTGATAAATTCCTTCTTGTGTAGGTTTATTGTAAGCAGGCGAAACAGAAAGAACAGCATCAATACCAGTAAAATCAGTTGCTTTTATTTCGGCAACTAAGGCCAAAGTATTGTTGCCTCCTATACCTAGTACGACAGGTAACCTACCGTTATTAATCTTTTTGCAAAAAGCAATTACGGCTTGCTTTTCATCTTTTGACAATACAGCACTTTCGCCAGTTGTCCCCATCAATACTAAATAATCAATTCCTCCATCAACCTGATGGTTAACTAGCTTTTCCAACCCAACATAATCTACAGTTAAATCTTTATTAAAAGGCGTAATAAGCGCCACTCCTGTTCCTTTAATCTTATCCATTTTACTTATTTATTAAATTGATGTAATGTTTTATTTCATGCATGAGTTTATCCATACTTTTATCTTCTTTTAAGGCAATCATCAAATCATATATTTCATAGCCTTCTTCATGTTGCCCAATTTTGAAATGTGCGATAGAACTTGCCACTAAATATTTGATAGGAATACAACTGCTATCACATAAATTAATCAAGATATCGTACTCCTTTTTTACAAAATTATCAATGATATAATTCTGTGGTTTGTAATACCAGTTTAAGTCCTTCTGATAAAAGAAATCATACTGCAATTTTGGTGTATGATGAAAAGATAATTGCTTTGAATTAACATAGCCTAAAGCCTTTACATCCTTCTTCAAATTGAAAAAGTAATCCACAAAAGGTTTTACTTGTTTTATTTGCTTTTCGGAAGTAGCATCATACAAAATCCCAATTGATTTTGCATCATCTAAATTACAAACTGCCTTAGATCGCTTATTGGTATCTAAGTCCCTCTGAAAAACCCATTGCCCTATTTTTTGCTTTGTATCTTCTATAAATTTCATTAACTAATTTTTGTTAAAAATTCATCTTCACCAATCAAGGTAACACCCAACTCTTCTGCCTTTAGTTTTTTACTAGGGCCCATGTTTTCGCCAGTCAAAACAAAAGTAGTACTTTTTGAAATAGAACCTACATTTTTACCTCCATGTTCTTCTATCATTTTTTTATATTCTGCCCTGCTATATTTTTCAAAAACTCCTGAAACAACAATTTTCATTCCTTTTAAGTGTTCTGATTTTTTGGTATCTTCAATTACAGAAATAAATTGTAGGCCTGAATTTTTAAGATTATTTATTAAATCAATATTTTTCTGTTTTGAGAAATATAAAACTACACTTTCAGCAATCCTTTCTCCTATTTCATCTACAGCAATTAAGGTTTCAATATCTGCTTCCATAATCGCATTAATCGTTTTGAAATGCCTTACCAAAACTTTCGCTACTGTTTCGCCAACATAGCGTATTCCAAGTCCGAATAACACTCTTTCAAAAGGAATCTCTTTTGATGCCTCTATTCCTAATAATAAGTTCTCTACTGATTTTTCAGCCATTCTTTCCAAAGGCAAAACATCTTCTTTTTTTAAGTGATATAAATCAGTAATTTCAGAAATCAATCCCTCTTGAATTAAGAGTTCTATCGTTTCCCCACCAAGTCCATCAATATTCATTGCCTTACGGCTAATAAAATGCTCAAATTTCCCCTTTATCTGTGGCGAACAACTTTCCTTATTTGGGCAATAATGCTTTGCATCTCCATCTTTACGCACTAATTCCGTATTACAAGCGGGACAATGAGAAATATACAAAGTGGGCTGAGAAAATAAATCCCTGTCCTTTAATTCCACTCCCACAACTTTAGGGATTATCTCCCCTCCTTTTTCTACAAAAACTTTATCGCCTTCACGGATATCTAGTTTTTCAATTTGATCAGCATTATGCAGTGATGCACGCTTTACTGTTGTACCTGCCAATTGCACAGGCGATAAGTTCGCGACAGGAGTAATTGCACCTGTACGCCCTACCTGATATGTAATTTCTTGTAAAATAGTTGAAACCTGCTCTGCCTTAAATTTATAAGAAATTGCCCATCTTGGCGACTTGGCTGTAAAGCCCATTTCTTCTTGCAAGTCAATGTTATTTACTTTTATAACAATCCCATCAATTTCGTAAGGTAAAGCATGGCGATTTTCATCCCATGTGAAAATGAATTTCAATACATCATCAATTGATTTATGTTTTTCAATTTCATTCGGAATTTTAAAACCCCACTCCTTTGCTTTTTGCAGATTTTCATAATGATTATTACTCGGTAAATTATCGCCCAACAGGTAATACAAATAACAATCCAAAGGGCGTTTAGCAACTTGCTTTGTATCTAGCATCTTCAAACTTCCTGAAGCCGTATTTCTTGGGTTTGCATAAGGCTCTAAACCTTGTTCAACTCTAATTTTATTCATTTGAGCTAATCCTGCAATTGGCAAAAATATTTCTCCTCTTATTTCAAAACTTTTAGGGTAATCCCCTTTTAATTTTAAGGGAATGCTTTTTATGGTTTTTACATTTTCAGTAACATCATCTCCTTGACTTCCATCTCCCCTAGTAAGGGCTTGTGTTAACTCTCCATTTTCATAAGTTAAACTAATGGAAACACCATCATATTTCAGCTCACATATATAGTCAAAATCATCATCAGTAAGCTTTCTTAATCTTGTATCAAAATCATGTAAATCCTCAGCAGAATAAGTATTTCCAAGGGATAACATTCTGTATTTATGCTTAATGGTTTTAAAACCATCTAAAACAGCACCTCCCACCCTTTGTGTAGGTGAATTTAAATCAAATAAATCAGGATTTTCACCTTCTAATTGCTGGAGTTCAGTTAATAATTTATCAAACTCAAAATCAGAAATAGTAGGAGTATCCAACACATAATACGAATGATTATGCTCGGCTAACTCTTTTCTAAGAAAATTTATTTTTTCCTTATCGTTCATCTATTTTTTAAAAGGAAAATGAGAGTCGTGTAAAATCATTTTTAAAATACCATCAATCTTTTTTAGCACTATGGAATATTCTACCTTTAAATCAGTTTCATTTTCCATTCCAAAAAAGTAATTTCCCATACAAATTGCACAGTCTTGTGTAATTTTTATTCCAGCATTTTCCCATCTTACAGTATTCCATCCTTTAATTGCAAAACCACTATCTTCTTTAAAATCAGAGCTACCTCCAATAAAATAGGATAATGCGGCTACTTTATCTAATCTGAATTGAGCATCTGCAGCAAGAGTTGGTTTGAAAAGGACTTCTTCCGTTTCATAAGCATATAATTTACTTATAAAATCTTTTGCCTCTGCAATATAGTCTCCACCATTCTTAAAAGTAGTACTAATGCTTACTACTCCACTTCCCCACTTATCTTGAAATGCTAAAACTTCTTCTTTTGTAATCATCTCTTATCTTGTTTTTCTTGTTCAAAAATAACTAATTCTTTGTAGCTTTAATCATTCTATCTTTATCGTTTATGTCTTTTTTCAACTGAATATCAACAAAACCAATCCTGTTTAACATTGCAATGGTTTCATCCGCAAATTGTTCATTAATTTCAAAAAATAACCTCCCATTAATATTTAAACTTTCAAATGCTAATTCTGCAATTTTTTTATAGAACAATAAAGGGTCATTATCATATACAAACAAAGCTAAATGAGGTTCGTACTTCAATACATTATCAAACATCATTTTCTTTTCAGACTCCAATACATAAGGCGGATTACTTACAATCAAATCTACTTTTGGTAAAGCAGTAGTTTTCAAAATATCTTGCTGTAAAAAGTTAATTTCAACTTCATTTAATTTAGCATTTTCTTTGGCAATTTTTAATGCATTTTCTGATATATCAATAGCAGAAACAATGGCCTTTCTGTTTTTTGCTAATGCAATTGGTATGCAACCCGTTCCCGTTCCAATATCAAGTGCTGAAGAAAAATCATGCTTCAAAATCCAACCTACCAATTCCTCAGTTTCTGGCCTTGGAATTAAAGTATGCTCATTTACTTTGAATTTTAATCCGTAAAACTCTGTTTCGCCTAAAATATATTGTAGTGGTTTTTTGGTTTTCAACTCAGCAATAATCTGCTTAAATCTATCCGACAAGTCAATAGTAATTTGCTTATCCGCATGAATGATACAATCAGAACGATTATAACCTAAACAATGGGCAATACTTATGTATGCCCAAGAAATGATTTCACGCTCATCAGCAATGCCACTAAGCTGTTTTTTAAAATACGGTATAATATTGCTGACTTTTTCCACAGGACAAATGTATCATTTTGCTATTTTTGAGCCATGCAAAATCAGGAGTTTTTCATGAGAAAGTGTTTGGAGTTAGCTTCCAAAGGATTAAAGGGTGTTTCTCCTAACCCTATGGTAGGTTCAGTTATTGTTTGTGAGGGTAAAATAATTGGGGAAGGCTATCATGAAAAATATGGCTCTCATCATGCAGAAGTGAATGCAATTGCTAGTGTAAAAAATAAAAGTTTACTAAAAAGCTCTACCCTATATGTAAACCTTGAACCCTGCGCACATTTCGGAAAAACACCCCCTTGTTCCAACCTAATAATAGAATGCAAAATACCAAAAGTAGTAATTGGTTGTGTGGATTCTTTTTCAGAAGTGGCAGGAAAAGGAATCGAAAAAATGCAAAAAGCAGGTACTGAAGTTATAATTAGTGTTCTAGAACAAGAAAGCAGAGAACTAAATAAGCGATTCTTTACTTTCCATGAAAAGAAACGACCATACATCATCCTGAAATGGGCCGAAAGCAAGGATGGATTTATTGCCCCAAAAAACCAAACAGAACCTTTTTGGATGACATCTAGTGAATCAAAGAAATTAGTACATAAGTGGAGAGCGGAAGAAGATGCTATTTTGGTCGGTAGAATTACTGCTGAAAAAGACAACCCCTCTCTTACGGTAAGAGAAATTGAAGATGAAAATCCTACACGAATAGTAATTGATAGAGATTTAAAACTTTCTGAAGAGTTAAATATATTTAATTCTGAGGCAGAAACACTTATTTTCAACACACTTAAAACAGAAGAAAACAATACAAATAAATACATTTCAGCAGATTTTAACAATTTGACTGAAAGCATTTTACAGAAACTATATAAACAAAACATTCAATCAGTAATTATTGAAGGCGGAAGAAAGACATTACAATCCTTTATTGATAAAAATATGTGGGATGAAGCAAGAATTTTCACTACTAATAAAGAGCTAACAGATGGCGTAAAAGCACCAAGCATTAAGGCAGAAATTGTTGAAGAAACTGAGATTGGAGGGGATTTATTAGAAATACTAATAAATGCTTAACATCATCTATACCATACTTCTGTTCAATGTTTTAATTATTGTATTTAAAATGTTTGAAAAGTACCAAGTAGATAATTTGCAAGGCTTAATCTTCAATTATATTACAGCAGGAGTTTGTTCGTATTTCTTTTTAAAATCTGATTTTTCACTAGCGTATATCTTACATTCAGAATGGCTATTTCATGCAATGATAATCGGAACGCTATTTATAGTTGTATTTAATTTTTACGCATTCGGAACACAAAAAGTAGGTATTGCCATTACAACAGTTGCCAATAAAATGAGTTTAATCATTCCTGTTTCAGCTGCAATTATTCTCTATGGAGATTCTATTACTTATCTGAAAGGGATTGCATTTTTACTAGCAATTTCAGGAATATATCTTTCCTCTACCAAAGGTGGGAAACTAAGTTTTGACAAAAGATATTTATGGCTTATTATTCTTGTTTTTGTAGGACAAGGAATATCAGACTCTATCTTTAATGATTTTGCACAAAAATTCCCAAATGAAGGAAACTATGTATTCTTTATGGTTTTGTTTTTCACGGCAAGCATAAGCGGCATACTCATCCACACAGGTAAAGCACTAAAAACAAAGCACCCTTTTCAGTTAAAAAGTGTGTTATGGGGAGTTATTTTTGGTATTCCAAACTTTTTCGCCCTTCTCTACTTTCTAAAAGCATTAGGAGATCCAAACCTGAATAGTTCAATTGTTTTTCCTCTAGTAAGCATAGGAGTTGTAGTTAGCTCAAGCTTAACAGGAATGTTTATTTTTAAAGAAAAACTGAGTAAAACAAATTGGATTGGAATTTTACTTTCTATTTGTGCAATTTATATTTTTTCTTACTAATGATTAACGATAAATACAAGGATATCCAAAATAAAACAACAGGAATTTACAAAGAAAAAGGAAGTAAATTTATTGCTTACGCCTACCCTGTGTATTCGGAAGAAGAAGTGAAAGAAAAACTTGAGGAAGTAAAAAAACTAGAGTATGCAGCACGGCACCATTGTTACGCATACATTCTTAATCCTGATAAATCAGCACAAAGAGCTAATGATGATGGAGAACCTTCCTCAACAGCAGGAAAGCCCATTTTAGGACAATTACTATCCAATGATTTAACAAATACCCTAATTATAGTTGTGCGTTATTTCGGTGGCGTAAAACTAGGTGTTCCTGGTTTAATTCGCTCCTACAAAACAGCAGCAGCTGATGCAATCGCCAATGCAACTATCATTACAAAAACTATAAAAGAACAGTATGAGGTAAGCTTTAAATACCCACAAATGAATGATGTAATGAGGCTGGTAAAAGAATATGATTTAGAAGTTGTAAATACTGACTTTCAAATAGATTGTAAACTTATATTTGCAGTCGGAAAAAGTAAGGCAATCTCTATTGTTGATACTTTTAAAAAGAACCATGAATTAAGGATAGAAAAATGTTGATTTGATTATATGTTGATTTGATGAAACAAAACCGACAACTAAACAAATAAACTACAAACGAATAAACAGCAAAAAAAACCAATGAAATTATTAAAACAAATGTGTGAAGTTCATGCTCCTGCAGGAGAAGAATTAGCAATGAAGGAATTTTTATTAAATTATATAAATGAAAATCAAAACTCTTGGAAGGTAAAGCCTACCCTACATCATGGTACTGGGTTTCAGGATAATCTAATTATGGTTTTTGGTAAACCAACTACTGCCATTTTTGCGCATTTGGACTCAATAGGATTTACCGTAAAATACAACAATGAAATTGTAAAGATTGGCGGCCCAGTTACTACTGAAGGAATTATATTGGTTGGTGAAGATAGTCAAGGGAAAATTGAAGGGAAAATCATCAAAAAAGAAGAGAGTATATTTATTGATTTCAACAGAGAAATTGAGAGAGGTACATCACTTACTTTTAAGGTAGATTTCAGAGATACAGAAGACTTTGTGCAAGGCTGCTATATGGATAATAGATTAGGAGTTTGGAATTGTCTAGAAGTAGCAAAAACATTAGAAAATGGAATTATTGTATTCTCCAGTTGGGAAGAGCATGGTGGTGGAACTGCAGGGTATTTAGGTAAATTTATTCAAGAGAAATATGGTGTAATGCAAGCCCTTATCTCTGACATTACTTGGGTTACTGAAGGTGTGCAACACGGAAATGGCTGTGCTATTTCATTAAGAGATAGTGGTATTCCTAGGAAATCATACATCAATAAGGTTGTTGCAATTGCCAAAGAATCAAAAATACCTCATCAACTAGAAGTGGAAGATGCTGGAGGAAGTGATGGAAATGAATTACAGAAAAGTAATTATCCTTGGGACTGGTGCTTTGTTGGTGCACCTGAAGACAATGTTCATTCGCCAAACGAAAAAGTACACAAAGCAGATATTAAATCAATGGTAGCGCTTTATAAGGTGCTAATGCAAAAACTTTAGGACTAACCTATTCGTCTTATTCGTTTTATAAATATTACTATGTTCCAAAATAGCACTAGGGCAACATAAAATATTTCGAACACACCATAGGATTCAAAAGGGATAATAAGTAAAGTAGAAAGCAGCATTAAGCAACCCATAATTACAGAAAAGAACCCTTTTCTTAAATCCTTGTACATGCGTAATAACCCAAATATAAATACATAAAAATTATATACCAAGAAGTAAGTGAAAGCAGCAGCTTGATGCAAAGGCTCATTCATTTTCATTGAGATAATTGCCACAAAAGATAATGCGATAGAGGATACAATAACAAGTAGATTTAGAAATAGCCTTACATTCTTTTTCCTAAAATGATGCTTAATAGCTTGTTTTGAATTTAAGAATATTGCAACAGCAAGTACTATAATAGTAAAGTCCCAAAATAAGTAAGTAGATTCCTTTATTCCAAATGTAGAAATTGGCTCAATTACAGGATTAAAATCAGGAAATTTGTAAAGAAAGAATAGAGGAGAAAAGACTCCCAAGAGAATTGAAAGGGCAAGAAAAATTCTTCTTAAAGTCCGTATTCCCTTTATATTCATCTAGTAGAAATTAATATCGTTTACAGAACCATCAACAATAATGGTATCCACATACAAACCTGTAACTGAATTATATTTATAGATTGTATTATTTGCATTAACAGCATCATTCACAAAAAACATTCTTGCAAACTCATTTGTAGTATCATTAACGGCATATGATTCTATTTTAAACTTAAGGATATCTGAAATAAAAGGAAGGAAAACAGAAACAGAAGCACCATCATCACTCATTTTATATATTCCATCAGATGCAGTAAAATACAATACAGTACCCGAACTATTTGACACTAAATTATTCGCATTATAAATACCGTTAAGAGGAACATTCCAAGCTAAATCCATATTCCAAGCATCAATTTTACTTAATGAAGAAAAAGTATTATTAGCTAAATTATTCTCATCATAAATACCTTTACAAAGAACTCTAGGATCATTTACCCAAACAGCTGAATTTGGATTTTCACCAACCTCAATACTTCCTGAGAAATCAGCTAAAGGAATAACGCCATCTTTATAATCAATAGCAATAATAGTAGAATCTTTTAATGAATCAGGCACTGCACCTCCATTAAGAACAAGAGAACGGTACCAACTGCTAATTATAAAAGTAGGATTAGCATTATCTCCTGTTTCAATATCTGATGTAATATCTCGCGTTAGCAAGTCCACTACTTTAACTTTAGCATCACCCTTATCTACAACAAAAAGTCTCTCATTAGGCATAAAGTCAAAATCTACAGGATTAACAAATCCTTCAAAAATATCTTTATTTTCAAAAGTTTCAATATTTGCTGTAACAATCTGTTTGTCAGAAATAATATAAGCTTTTGTTCCTTTAAACTTTATCTTTTTAGGAGCTAACAATGTACTAGCATTTACAGTTTTATAGATTTGGTTTTTAACCACCTCTCCATCATAAAAACTAATACCATTATCGGTTACAATATACATACCATCTCCATAATCTTTAGGCAGAACAGGTACATCTTCAGTTTCCTCCTTGCAAGAAGAAATAAAAACCAAAGCAATAAGTAAATAGTTAATTAATTTCATGTGATAAATTTTTAGCAAATATAAAAAAAGGGAGGCAATTGCCTCCCTTAACTTCTTTTAATCTTATTTACTCAATTAGTTGAAGCAATATCCACCAGGGATAATACCAACTTGAACAGAATCGACAACAGTACCATTAGTAGCATATTTAAAAGACCAACCTTGCTGAGTGAAATCAATAGCATCAGTACCATATACATAACCATTAGCACAACCTAAACCGTAAAAGCTTTTATTAATCAATGCAGTAGTTGGCAATTCTGTAGCAGAAATATCAAAAGCATAAACCGCCTTTGACCAAGAACCATCACTGTAGTACAAAGTAGTACCAGCATCATTAATTACTAAATCCTCAGGATGATTACCTACAGCAAAAGTATAAGTTGCTTCAATAGTATTATCTACAATTTTAACAAGGTTACCAGCAGTTTCAGAGATTATATCCCAAGTAACAGGATCATATTCAGTAAAACCACCTGTTAGCACCCAAACAGCACCAGTAGCATCAACCACTACAGAGTTTGGTCTGTCTCCAACCTCTAAAGTAGAAACTACTACATCATTTTCTATATCGATAACAGAAACTGTATTATCCAAACCAAAACCACCTAAATTACATACATAAGCAAATGGAGATACATCAGAAACAACAATTCCTTCAGGACCTGCACCACAAGGAATAGTTGAAGAAATTGTATTGGTTGTTAAATTAACAACCTGCACTCCATCAATTCCCCAGTCGGTAACATAAGCTTTCGAACCAGAAACTTTAGCAATATATCTTGGAGAAATTAATCCTTCAATAGTAGCAATATGATACATAGAATCAACAGAAGCAACTTCAATTTTAGCAGAACCATTTACTAAAATGTAAGCATTTCCACCAAAAATATTCATTGACTGAACAACATCACCTAAAGGGAAAGAATTAACAGATGCAAATACATCATTATCTACTGAACCATTTTCTGATACAAAAGAAATAGAACCATTCCCAGTCCCAAAGTTTCCTTCATTTGTTACAAAGTAACCATTTTCATAATTTCCTGGAGCAACAATACCTCCATCATCAATCATTTGGTCTTTTTTACAAGACGCCATAACAGTAATTGCTATTACTAGCATTCCGATTTTTCTTACATTCATTTTATATTTGTTTTAATTTATTTAATTGTATAATTTATAGTTAATAATAATTCTCTTCCTGGGTTAGGGTAGTTTTGGTAGGTCTGATAATTTTTATTCATCAGGTTTTTAACCTTTCCCTCTATGCTAATTGGAAAATCATTTGCTGAATACTTAATGGAAATATCTGTTAAGATAAAGTAATCTAAAGTCTTGTTTTCCAAAGCACCATAAGTAGTAATAACCTCACCAGTATAGGATTGATTAAAGCTGAACTGAAAGTCATCCTCAGTAATGATAAAGTTGATATTTCCTTTATGAAGCGGCACATACCTAAGTTGTTTTCCAACAGTATTGTCTAAAATATCAGTTGCTAATTCGTTAGTGGATTTAGTATATGCATAATTCCCATTAATGCATAAATCCTTAATTTGTATCTTTAGTTTTGTCTCTAGCCCTCTGCTCCAAACTTGCTTTATGTTGTTAGGCATCCAGTTGCCATTTTCCATTTGTTGCCAGAGTATCATATCCGAGATATCCAAATTATAAGCAGTAGCACTCAAATTAAAATAAGGACTATTAAAATCAAAGCCAAACTCTTTGTTCCAGCCATTTTCGGGTACTAAATCAGGATTACCATTAGCCCCTGCTCCTGCCCAAAACCTATCGTTAAAGGTAGGCGAACGGAAATTCATATTGTATTTTGCTCTAAACTTCAGGTACTTACTTAGGTTAGCACCAAAGGCTAAAGTAGGTACAACAGGTACTTTAAATGTGGTTTGCCATTCCTTACGCACAATAGTATTTACGGATAGAAAATCCGATCTATACTGTAAAGCAGAAAATACAGCAAACTCCTTTTCGTACTGCCCAGCTGCTAAGTAATTATTGTTCACTACTGAGTTCCGAGTAAAGTTTGTTCCTATATTGAAAAGGGTATTCCTATGATATAACTTAAGGTCAGCATCCATAATACTACTTTTTGAAAAATAGCGACTATCAATATTTTTAAGCAGTTCAGTATACCTGAAATCCTCTTCAAGGTGCGCTTGCTTAAGCACCAATACCCCATTACTGAACTTATGCTTTGATGAAAATAAGATGTTCTTTGTATTGTCGTATTGTTTAGCATCCGAAAAAGGAGTAGTCATATTTTGTATAACTTCCCTATCATTATTACTTGCCCAGTAATTAAACATAAACTGAGTGCGATTATCATAACGATAAGCAAAGTCCATCTGTCCACTTTTTGATGCTATTTTACCGTAATTATTAATCTGTAAAGGATGCCCTATCTGAGTAGTATTCACAAACTCAAAAGTATTCGCATCCGTAAGAGTATTCAAATTTACATAAAAGGAAAAATCACCCTGAGTATGTTCAAGCGAAATGGCATTGCTATGTAGCCCAAAACTACCTACTTCATTGCTTAGTTTTATTTCTTTTTTGGGTTTAAAATCAGGAGCAGAACTAAAATGAATACTCCCACCCATAGCGCCAGAACCAAAAACGGAACCATCACCCCCGTGCACTAGGGTTACTGACTTGAAATTAGCAATAGGTAAAATGGAAAAATCCATCAGGCCATTGGCAAGGGAATTTAGCGGAATCCCGTTCCAAAGGACTAAAGTATGGGAGCTGGAAGTACCCCTAATGGATGGAGTTGCTAAAGAGCCATATTGCTTGATGTAAAAAGCAGTATTTACTGCTAGAAAGTCAGCTAGATTTTGCGTATTGGAAGAACCAATCATTTCAGCAGACAACACCTCAATATTACTCCCTATAGTATGAGCGATAAGTTTACTTTCCATTAGCTTTACTTCAGGCAGCCTAATGGTATCCATAGCCATTTGAGCTTGTAAATTACTTACAAAACCCAAAAAGAGTAATATGTATGCTATAATCTGTTTCATTCTGCCTGCCGTTTTATCCAGAAACGATTCGGTTTTGTTTTGCATAGCAGGTCTTCTGACTTGGTCCTTTTGAAGTTGGCCTTCCCATTTTTCAACAGTGGCACTTGTAGTATTCAAAATAATACGGACTTTACAGCTTCTGGTAAAGTTGAGGAGTTACACCTCATTCCCTTTTACACTAAAATAGTGTACTAAACTTGGCCCCAAATATATAAATTTTGTTGTCAGATTCTTATTGGTTATTGATTATTTGAATTGCACTAAATTATCTGCACTGAACGATAAAGCCAATGATGGATTGTGATAAACCAATCACACGATTGGTGTCTATTTTCTTGCGTTTGGTGTCTAGTTCCTGACGATTGATGGCTATTTCCTTAGGCTTGGCGTCTATTTCCTTGCGTTTGGTGGCTATTTCCTGACGCTTGATAGCTATTTTCTTGCGTTTGGCGTCTATTTTCTAACGATTGGTGTCTATTTTCTTAAGTTTGGCGGCTATTTTCTGACGATTGATGTCTATAATGCCCACCAGAACTAGCTACTATTTATAATAGAAAAAAATGCTGTACTCTGTTGGCAAAGATAAATCATGTCATAGCGAACCTTTAGGTGTGGCTATCTAATACAGATAAAGGAATAGATTGCTTCACAAAGAAGTTCGCAAAGACAACATAATCATTCAAAACAGCCCTCAATTATTGGGTAGTCATCCTTTAGTAAATAATCCTTATACTGAGTACGCCATACACTAGCATCATTAGGAAAACGATAGACCTCAACCTTATTGTTATAACTGAGTATCTTTATAAAATAGGATGGCACCAAAGCACCTGTGGGTAATAGGTTGCTAGCAAACTCCAAGACAATCCTTACCCTTACCGAGTACTTTTGGGAAAGCTGCCTTTCGTATTTCTCTAACTTAGCCCAAGGTCCTCTGTTTAGTTTTTCGTGTTGTAGGGCACAATTCAGAAAATTGAAAGTAGCCTTTAGTTTATTATAATCACAGTTAAAATCAGCAGCTGGCGCTAGGTGGCCTTTGTCCCATACATTTTTGTAGTAATCTGCATTATCGGATGTAGTACCATCAAACTTGCTGTCCTTTTTAAAATTTAAGCCTTTACGGCTAAAGCCACCCCCTGGGCAATCCACCTGATAGCTAAGCCACAAGGGTTGTTGCTTTTTACTAGAATAACAAACCTCAAATATATCCCTTTGTACTAGCTGCTGTGCTGATATGAGATTTACTGCAAAGAGGAAAAGGAGGAAACTGAGTGTTTTCATTATTTTTTATTTAAAAACGGTACTACTCAAAGCTAAACTCTTTTCTAACTCCTGCTTATTTAAGCCTAAATCCTCAGTAAAATAAGTAATTAACTTTTCAGTAGGCATATTACCCACCAGGTCATACTTTGCCATGGGGCAACCTCCAAAACCTTTTAAGGCTGCATCAAATCTTCTGCACCCATTTTGGTAGGCTGCAGCTACTTTTTCCTCCCAAGCATCTGGAGTAGTATGGAAATGTGCTCCAAATTCAATAGTTGGGTATTCCTTAATTAAAGTATCAAATAAGGGTGCGATATTTGTAGGGTCAGAAACCCCAATCGTATCCGATAAAGCCACAATTCCTATTTCTAGTTGATGTAGTTTTTCAGTAAGTTCCGCTACTATATCAGGATGATTATTTTCTCCATAAGGATTCCCAAATGCCATTGACAAATACACGACCAATTCCTTGTTATTCTTAACAGATAAATTC
>Ga0233426_10000579_pt1 | contig 38357 bp, 36 predicted proteins | sample SI_118_April2016_6_FD_179875 | JGI IMG/M metagenome (GOLD analysis project Ga0233426, IMG submission 179875) | Seawater microbial communities from Saanich Inlet, British Columbia, Canada - SI_118_April2016_10_MG | ecosystem: Environmental > Aquatic > Marine > Inlet | place: Canada: British... | reverse complement strand
CTGGCGATCGCGTGATTGCGTACTTCAAGGACTCTTCTGACAACCGTTATTATAAAGCTGAAGGTAATTTAGATGCGTTTCTATCGGATGGTGACAGTGCCTTGGCTTTTGAGGAGGTTCTTAATGGCGCGGGTGAATCTGAAATTATCGGCAGCGCAAACCAAGTTAAAAAATCTACCAGCAGCACACTATCCGGTGTCTCATCCCAATATGCGGACAAACGAATTGATGTAGGTTTTGCCAACCGCCTAAATGCTTACGCGACATTACCTGATTTATATGTCGCCAGCAGTGATGGTGACAAGCTACCCTTAGCGCGAGATGTGATCTGGAATACTCAGAGAAATAAAGCCACTTTATATCTAGCGTCCTCTGTGCAAACAAATTCGGTGGTCAAAGTATCGACTAATGATTGGTTATTTGTTCGGGACAGTGCAAAGAGGTACGCCCTGCCTGACGACTTAACAGTCACAGTAGTCTCATCTAATTCGTTTGTTTTAGATGATGGTATGGAAGCAGTTATTAATGATTTTAGTCCTGTCACCAATAATAATATTGAATTGTTCACAGAGCTCAGTATCACTAATAATACCGCGACCATTGATATGCTGTCTCAGCCATTAAATGGTGACAATATTGCTAATTTATTAGCCAACGATTCCGCAGCTCAGGTGCCTGAGGCAAGCATGCCCATCAGAGTAATCCCAGCTGGGCAGGGCTCAGCTAATATGACAATAGAATTGTATGCTGGCAGTGATACTGTGACTGATGCAGGTGAGCGTTATGCAGAATTATCTTTTACCTTTAATTGGCAGGCAGATAGTATTAGCGCAATGATTACGGTTCCAGCGCAAGATGTAGAGGGCTCATTTATCACCAGCTCAGGGCAAGAAGTTGATGTGAGCATTGAAAACTTTGCTGAAGACGTTATTGGAATAACTACGGGCGGAGTAAATTACCCGTCTTCGTTAGATATTCGCTTTATGCAGGTACTAAATAAGGTCAATAGTGTTCTGCCGACGAATATATTGACGAATGGCCAGTACACAGCGCTGGTGAAAACCGACTTATCTCTTATTGATCAGGATGGAAATGCGCTGAATGAATTGATCGTCAAATTCAGGATCGGTGATTAATGCGCATTGGTTTTTTACTGTTTGTTTTAAGTCTTCCAGCTCAGGCTGGGGAATGGGGTGCTGACGCTGTTTTCAACCTGTCGCAGACAGAGAAAACACTGATGTTTAATGGTACAAGTGCCCGTTATAAGTTGGGTGGTTTGGGTCTGTTAGGAAAGTACCATGACGAAAGATTGGGTACTTTTTATCTCGGTGGGGGAATGGGTTATTCTCCCGATGAGACAGCTAGTTTTTTCTCCGTGACTGCCAGTGGCTCTGCGACCAGCATCTTCAAGCAGGTTGGTTATAAAAATCAGCTAAAATTCACTGACTCTTTAATCGTAAATTTTTATTTAGACCATCGTGATTACGATATTGAAGGCGATTTAGAAGGCAAAATTAACAATCAACTATTGAAGGTTGATGCAGATTCTCGGTTCAAGATAAGTGAGCTTGTACTTTCCACCCCTATCAGAGTGAATCAGAAAAATATCTTAGAGTTTGGGGTCGGTCTAATAGATTGGCAGATAGATGCGACAGCTAAAGGTCGATTAGAGGCTGGAATCTCAGCCAAAACGTCAGTTGAGGGAAGTGGGACTGAACCCTTATTTATCGTTGGTCTGCAAACAGAGCTTTTTGACTCTGAAATTAAGTTCACCTATAAAAATAGTAAGTTCGCTGCAGACGAAAAAACAACAATGCACGAGATAGTGATATCACTGCCAGTTGCAGGTTTTTGATCTTCGGAGCAAAGGGCTCGTGTGGACTAAAAAATAGTTGGGATGATAATGCTCACAAATCCTGTCTATCTGGTGATTATTTTGCTGTCTTTGCGCCGGTAAACACGCTAGCTAATGTTTATGGATGGATGAAAATCACCGCATTGATTGTTCAGGGGAGAGATTAAAGGTACTCCCAGCATCGCCCATAAATATCTTGCGCTTGGAAAAGGGACGAATAGTTAAATTAAATAGTAAAAATACACTGATAGATGTACAGAAGAAGGCGAGTAGAGCCAACTCGTTATCTGGCGCTCGTCCCATGGCAAGATATAACAGACTAGCCATGGTGACCAATGTCAGACTACCGGTTAGCCCATCTATGCCATCGACCATATTATACGCATTACATAGCCCAGTAATGGCGATCGCAGTAAAGGGTATTGCCAATACTGAAAGCTGGAATTCGCCGAGACCTAACAGATTGCCCAGGCTGCTTACTTTGACCCCTATGCTGGCGATGGCGGTACCTGCGATAAGTTGTACCAGTAGGCGATAAATGGGCTGTAAGGGGTAACGATCATCCATAACGCCCATCAGGGTGACCAGGCCACAAATAATACTTATACCGATAAAGGTTTCATTGAGATCAAGAAATACGACTGAGCCAATGACCACTGAAAGGTAAATAGAGATACCGCCAATTAGCGGGATTGACCCTGTATGTGTTTTTCGATCAGAGGGCTGGTCGAGAAGACCAAAAACATAGGATAAGGGGATTAACATTCTGGTGATCAGAATGCTTAGAATCGCAACGCCGGCGATGGATGGTAAATATTGCATCATGGTATCGTACTCCCTGTACAACCAATGGTTTTTATACCGGTTTCGCCTGTGTCGGCAAATGCCTATATATTCCTGTTTAAAGCCGCAACAATTACCGAGGCATTAAACTCTTGGGAAGCGTAGTGTAACAAAACTGCATCGGCAAATAATATGTCTGCTAGTTCACGCAATGGTTGTTAGGTCGTCCGAGAAAATGGCCATCGAGAGAGAAATAGCGCTTTTAAACGTCTCTAAGATACCTTTTTAGGACAAACAATCAAAGCTTTGAGGGAAGGGTAGCGGGTAATAGCGGCTAAATTAGGGGCTAAAAAAGGTACTTGCAGAAACAATAAAGGGCCGCATATATGCGACCCTTTATCTGATATGGCTCCGACTGCTGGGCTCGAACCAGCGACCCAATGATTAACAGTCATTTGCTCTACCAACTGAGCTAAGTCGGAATTGTGTAACGTCTTGGTGGCGCGCATTTTATGAGCCTTGTGGTAAGGAGTCAATAGCTTCTGAGTATGATCTGCGAAGGTTTTAGGTTCTCAGATCATTTAATGACATGTCGCTTGCAGACAAAGCCAAACAGGCTAAACTGACAGGCTCCAGAATCGCTGTTCTGGATTAATACTTTATTATTTTAATGAGCTGCTCGGGCAGTCACCCGGTCAGCGGATTTCAGGGCTGAAACACCTCATGATGACTTATAAATCTCGGACAATACTCGCTATTTGCGCAATGATGTTGGTGCTAACCGACGCTCTGTTGGCATCGCCATTAGAGGAAAAGAAGCTGCAAAGCGAAGAGCAGCTTGTAGAGAGCCGTTTTGTGCCTCTGTTTGCGTCAATAACCGACCAGTTATCGACGCGTCAGGCGCATTATCTGATGGACCCCTCCGCTTACAACCTCTTTCTTGATACCAATGTGAGGTCACTTTGGGATACTTCTTCTACGACTAGTGCACTGATCGGTAAGGCACGCTTTATTGGACTGAAACCATCCGATAGGCAGGCTCTTATTGGGGCGGTGGATAACACATTAGTGCGCTATGCCTTTGAAGGTCTTGAGCATTACGGTGGCCAGACTTTTGAGGTCGTTGATGTGGCTGTTAATAAGAGCGCAACTATGGGATGGGTACAGGTGCTAATGGAATCGCCGATAATTCCTGATTTGCATCTAGATCTGCTGATAAAACGTAACTCTAGTGGTGATTGGAATGCGGTGGATATCCGTTTCAAGGGAATCACCTATGTCGCCGTTAAAAAGCATGAATTCCGTAAAATTATTGAACAGCAGGGTGTCACGGCCTTAATTGACAGTCTCAAGCGTAAAAACAGTGATTATTTTCGCGATATCTGTGCCAAGGCACCTGCAACCTTAAAAGGCAAAGCTCCTTGTTAAGCCCAACCAAAATTAGTTCTATTCGGCCATTTAAGGTAGTCAGTAATTATTCGCCAGCAGGCGATCAGCCGACAGCCATCAAAGGGCTAGTAGCGGGCTTAGAAAATGGCTTGTCTGGTCAGACGCTGCTGGGGGTGACTGGATCTGGTAAGACATTTACCGTTGCCAAGGTGATTGAAGAGGTGCAGCGTCCTACTATTGTGCTGGCGCACAATAAAACATTAGCCGCTCAGCTGTACGGTGAGTTTAAGGGCTTTTTCCCCAATAATGCGGTTGAGTATTTCGTTTCGTACTACGATTATTTTCAGCCTGAGGCCTATGTACCTTCCTCTGATACCTTTATTGAGAAAGATGCCTCGGTCAATGCGCATATTGAGCAGATGCGGCTATCGGCAACCAAATCGCTGATTGAGCGCAAAGATGTGATTGTTGTAGCCACAGTTTCGGCAATTTATGGCCTGGGTGACCCCAAATCCTATTTAAAGATGGTTCTGCACCTTTCTCGCGGTGAACAGATTGGCCAACGCGATATTGTTCGTCGCCTTGCGGAACTGCAATACAAGCGTAATGACATTGATTTTGATCGTTCGTCCTATCGTGTGCGCGGCGATGTTATCGATGTTTATCCGGCAGATTCTGACTATGAAGCGGTACGTATTGAGCTATTTGACGATGAGATTGAAAACCTCACATTATTTGACCCCTTAACCGGTGAAGTACTGCGTAAGATTCCGCGTATGACTATTTATCCTAAGTCGCACTATGTAACACCCCGCGACAAGGTTGTGGACGCGGCGGATAAAATTCAGGAAGAATTAGTGGGCCGTCTTGAGCAGTTGCGCTCTGTTGATAAACTAGTTGAAGCCCAGCGCCTCGGTGAGCGGGTTCGCTATGACACCGAGATGATGCGCGAGTTGGGTTACTGCAACGGTATTGAGAACTATTCCCGCTACCTTTCAGGACGCGGCCCGGGCGAGCCGCCGCCAACATTGTTTGATTACCTGCCGGATAATGCGCTGATGATTATCGACGAGTCCCATGTTTCTGTGCCGCAGCTAGGAGCCATGTACAAAGGTGATCGCTCGCGCAAAGAAACCCTGGTGGAATATGGTTTTCGCTTGCCTTCAGCGCTGGATAATCGTCCTCTGCGGTTTGATGAATGGGAAGCTCTGGCGCCGCAGATGATTTTTGTCTCTGCAACGCCAAGTCGCTATGAAGAAGCTAATGCTGGGCAGATTGTCGAGCAGGTAGTGCGACCCACGGGATTGATTGATCCTGAGATTGAAATTCGTTCGGCATTAACTCAGGTGGACGATGTTCTATCGGAGATTCGTGCGCGTACGATTAATAACGAACGTATTTTGATCACAGTATTAACCAAGCGCATGGCCGAGGATTTAACCGAGTATTTGGATGAGCATGGTATACGGGTGCGGTACCTGCATTCGGATGTAGACACTGTTGAGCGTGTCGAGATTATTCGCGATCTGCGCCTGGGTGAGTTTGATGTATTGGTGGGTATCAACCTTCTGCGTGAGGGGCTGGATATGCCAGAGGTTTCTCTGGTGACTATCTTTGATGCTGACAAAGAGGGCTTTTTGCGCTCAGAGCAGTCGCTGATTCAAACCATAGGTCGGGCAGCAAGACATCTCAATGGCAAGGCGATTCTCTACGCGGATAAAGTTACCGGTTCAATGCAGCGAGCTATTGATGAGACCGATCGCCGTCGAGCGGTACAGGTTGCCCACAATGAAAAGCATGGAATTACCCCGACCAGTATCACCAAAGGTATCAAGGACATTATGGAAGGTGCCTATGCGGCTACCGGACAGAATAGGCGTGACCGGGAAGCGGCAGAGACAGCCGCTGCCTATAAGATTAATAGTCCCGAGCCGATTAAAGATATTGCCAAGGAAATCAAACGTCTTGAAGAAAAGATGCACCTGCATGCGCGTAATCTGGAGTTTGAAGACGCCGCCAAAACCAGAGATATGTTGACGCAACTGCGAGCAAAAAGCTTAGCCTCGTAGTGTCTCTTTTTGTACTCTAGTTCTTTAGTATTAGCCGTTCAGAGCTATTTGAATGTGAATCTAGTTTGCTTATTATGATCGCGCTTTCAGGATGAAATGCACCTAGGAAGGCTTCATCAAGGATGATGGGTTAATAAGGATATTGACAAACAGCGGATTCTGAGCCTTTCTGGTAATAAGCTACAAAAAGTTATATGCCGTTACAGGAGTTACGGTAGTTAAACCAAGGAACATGTATGGCAATACTTCCGGGATGGAAGTAAATTAGAAAGGCATTATCAAGGATGATGGGCCAATAAGGATATTAGTCACCAGCGGACGCTGAACCTTTCTAACGCTATATTTATGCTTTAAGTTGTTTGTCTCCAAGTTGTTTTTTTCTTCTATTATTCCCTCTCTATCTTCCCTCTCTACTCCCCCTTTATATTTTCTGTCTTCAGCGCCAACCTAACCTATATTTATAAAATTCGATCTGCGAAACTCCACCTCCTAGGCAGGGGACTTAGGACAGTCGAAAAGTGCTGTTACAATGACGGCTCTGAAAAGGCCGGTGTGAAGAAACTAACTATGAGGACGCAATGCGAATAACTATCTTCGGAAGTGGCTATGTTGGCCTAGTAACTGGTGCCTGTTTTGCCAATGTGGGTAATCAAGTCGTCTGTGTTGATATTGATGAGTCTAAAATTGAGGCTCTGCGCAAAGGCCAGATACCTATCTATGAGCCGGGACTGGAAGACATTATTAAAAGCTGTGTGGAAGAGGGCTCACTGACATTTACTACCGATGCCGCTCAGGCCGTTGATCATGGAGAAATGATCTTTATTGCAGTAGGTACGCCCCCTGGGGAAGACGGTTCCGCTGATCTGCAATATGTACTGGCAGTGGCCAATACTATTGGTCAGCAGATGGGTGATTTTAAGGTTGTGGTGAATAAGTCTACTGTGCCTGTGGGTACAGCAGATAAAGTTACTGAGGCTGTGCAGCAGGCATTGGAGCAGCGCAACATTAATCATTCGTTCTGTGTTGCCTCTAACCCTGAGTTTTTAAAAGAGGGTGCTGCTATCGCTGACTTTACGCGCCCCGACAGAATCGTCGTGGGTACTGATAGCAGCAAGGTCGAAGAGATGATGCATGAACTCTATGCACCCTATAACCGTCAGCGCGATAAGCTCATTTTTATGGATGTGCGCTCGGCGGAGTTGACTAAATATGCCGCTAACTCGTTGTTAGCAACCAAAATCAGCTTTATCAATGAGATTGCTAATATCGCTGACCTAGTGGGTGCAGATATTGAACAGGTCCGTGTGGGTATCGGTTCTGACCCACGTATCGGTTACAGCTTTATCTATCCCGGCTGTGGTTTTGGCGGTTCTTGTTTCCCTAAAGACCTACGTGCGATGGAGGCAACCGCAGTCCATGCGGGTTATCAGCCCAAATTGCTTAGTGCGGTCAGCAAGGTCAATGACCAGCAAAAAACACTGTTATTTAAAAAAATCGCTGAGTATTTAGATGGCCAGCTTGAGGGGAAAACTGTTGCGCTCTGGGGTTTGGCATTTAAGCCGGGCACCGATGATATGCGGGAGGCGCCTAGCCGCGACCTGATGGAAGCGCTTTGGGAGCACGGTGTTACTGTTCAGGCTTACGACCCTCATGCCATGGAAGCAACACAGGCAATCTATGGTGTTCGAGATGACTTGTTGCTCTGTGGTACCAAGGAAGCTGCGTTACAGGGAGCCGATATCCTAGTAGTCTGTACTGAATGGAAGCCTTTTTGGTCGCCAGATTTTACGCATATCAAAGAGACCTTAAAGTATCCGGTTATTTTTGATGGTCGCAATCTGTATGATCCAGATCGTTTAAAAGAGCAGGGCATTCAATACTTTGGTGTGGGTCGCAAGAACAGTGTTGCAGAGCTCTCTCCAGAGGCTGCCGCTCGATAGAAGTCGACTATGGTCTAGCCTAGGATCGCCCGTAGCGTTCCTCAAAGCGGACAATATCATTCTCGCCAAGATAGCTTCCGGTTTGAATCTCAATTAACTCGATTGGGGTTCGGGCAGGATTCTCAAGGTTTCACTCATCAGTATATTTTTGGTATGGATATAGTTATTGCTGCTGTTAAGGATAATCATGTTGCCTTTTTGCACATTGCCCTAAATTTTCTCCTTGCCATGGCTAGTTATGCGGCCTCGCTGAGCACTTTCCAACGCTATATGGTCGAGGTCAAAAGGAGTCATTAAAGGGGAATTCTGGTTGTTCCCGAAGGGGAGGATGTGTAAAATATCGTTTCGGGAGCATTAGGAGCATAGCTCAGTTGGTTAGAGCGCCATCATGACATGGTGGATGTCCGCAGTTCGAGTCTGCGTGTTCCTACCGGCTCCCGAGTGAATATTTCCCGTCAAAGGTTACAGTTTTTTGCATTGCTACTTTGATGTACCTGCCGACCCAATCATCCATCCCTTGCCTTAAATTTTAGTCCCTGACGATTTGTGATCGCACCCTTCGCGGGGGTGAGACTTTACTCTCGTTCTAAAAATATCTGCGCTATATAGTTTGTTTACTGTGCTTCACTAAATTTCGCAGGGATAATTTAGTGAGTTCATGGATGAGCCTAGTCAAAAAATATACCGCTTTTACGCTACTCGAGTTACTCGCTACTCTCGCTATTATGTCCATTCTGGTTTCTTTGGCCGCACCCTCATGGTCGAGGTTTGTTGCTGAGCGCAAGATCAATCTTCAAGTTTGGGAGCTGCGACGCACGCTTGAATTAGCTCGGAGTTTGGCCGTTTCGCAGCATCTGGTGTGGAAAGTGTGTATGGCAGCAACCTCGCTGGCCTGCGTCAAAGAGCAGGGTCAGCGCCTATTGGTTTTCCTTGATGCTAATAATGATCATCGCCTTAATACGGATGAAGTTATTTTTAGAGATATTGAACTGTTGGGTACCAATATCAAATTGTCGGCCTCCGGGCGCTCTTATATTCGTTTTAAGCCCACGGGGGATGCTATGGATTCAGGTAACTTTTTAGTCTGTTCAGATAACAAATCTATAGCTTATGGCCGTCAGCCAGCCGCTCGCCCATGCTCCGATGCTGTCCTTGGATGATTTATATGAAGTCAAAGTCGATTCGGGTTCATTGCTGTTTGATACTCAAAATATTGATAACAAGACGTTTGAAAATGGTTGGTATCTGCAGCTAGAGCAAGGTGAGAAAGTGGTCACTCGCTCATTGACGGCGAACAATATCACGACCTTTGCTACCCATATTCCCTGCAAAACTTCTGACTGCAATGATCTGGGCGAGTCGAGGATCTATCGAATTGATCCGTTTGCAGTTTCACCAAAGGCCGACAATCACCAGGCTTATAGAGTGATAGATAGGGGCGGTATTTTGCCACAGCCAACAAAGTTTTCAGTGATTTTAGACGCTGAAAATTGCGAGGCAGATCGATGTAACTCAGAGGAAAAAATTAATAGCGGGGTGCTGTTTGGTCCACATATTGAACAGTTTCGTGACCAGGTATTAGGTGATCGGCGCAAGCTGTGGTGGTATAACCATCAAGATAAGTAGAGTCCTGTATTCGAGCCCGATTAAATAGATTAATCGTCATTTAAACCCAGTTTCTTAAGTCGATAGCGAGTCGAACGAAAACTAATGGCTAGCTTTTTAGCCGCCTCAGTTTTATTCCAGCGAGTCTTCTCGAGAGCATCCATTAAGATATCTTTTTCGATATTTTCAAGATGATCATCCAGTGAGTCTATGGATTGAAATCATAAGTCTGGCTGCATTTCTATCGATACTGAGTAAAGATGTTGCAGACTTAGGTTGTCTATCAGGGGTGGGCATCTTGCTAACTTCTCCGTCCGAATTGGAGCGTTTAGCTTAAAGATAGACCCAAAGGTGGCAGTTTTCCTGATTACGCCGATTTTAGGCTGATGCTGGCATTGCAGTTACATCAGCTCTGGTGTCAGTCGTAGACCGTGGCTATGGGCAAGCGCTTGTGCTGTGTTCTGATGTAAATGGCAATTAACCGCGCTGCTGCGTCGGCATCAACCTCTTTACCTTCAAGGAAATTATCTATGTCATCGTATGACATACCGAGAACCTGCTCATCTTCTTTCTGCGGACTTAGACATTCCAGATCAGCGGTTGGGGTTTTGTTCACTAGCGAATCTGGTGCCCCCATAGTTTTCGCCAATAGGCGCACCTGGCGCTTACTCAGGCCAAACAGCGGCGCTAGGTCGCAGGCACCATCACCAAATTTGGTGTAAAAGCCGGTAATATTTTCCGCAGAATGGTCAGTCCCCAAAACTAGGCCACCGAGCATGCCAGCAATTTCATACTGCGAGGTCATACGCGCTCTGGCCTTAACATTCCCTTTGGCAAAATCGACAGCCGCATCGTCTGGCAGCATGTTGTTATCCTCAAGGGTGGCACAGACATTAGCATTGATCGCGTCGGCGCCCGCTTTAATATTGACCGTTAGGCTTTTGCTGGGTTGAATAAAGTTAAGTGACGTCTGTGCATCGCCTTCGTCTTGTTGCACGCCATAGGGCAGGCGTACTGCAACAAATTGATACTCGCTACGGTTATTTTTTTGATTGAGATCATCGACAGCCAGCTGGGCAAGGCGACCGCAGGTTGATGAATCAACACCGCCGCTAATGCCTAAAACCAGAGATTTACAGCCGGAGGCCAGCAGCTGGTTTTGAATAAAGGACACCCGGCGTTGGATTTCAAAATCTGGGTCAATTTCGGGCAGTACCCGCATTTCTTCAATAATAGTTTGCTTGTTCATCTGTACCTATTGCCGGCTCGTATTGCGTCAGTATTTAGTCCGCCAGGCCAAAGGTTAACCAGCTCCAAATTGAGCGCCCCTGATCCTGTGTCTTGTCATTAACTGTCAATGACTGCTCTTCGCGGACTGCTTTGTTGTAGATATAGCGGGTATCAAAAGCGGGCGGCTGCGGTCTTTTGATCAGACCAAAGGTTATTGTGCCGAGGAATGAATCATTGGTTTTTAGCAGACGTTTATCATAGTCAAAGGCCCCAGTCTCATCGAGGGATGGGTGCTCTGGATAGTTCGCCGCCATTACCGTTATCGCGTTATCCGCCAGATCTTGCTTACCTAACATATAGTACGCTTGAACCATTACAGCTAGACCATCTGGAACCGCTGGAGACTGTTGAAAGTTTTCCACCACGAAGCGACCACGATTGGCTGCTGCCAGGTAGGCACCGCGCGCAAAATAGTAATTGGCAGCATGAATTTCAGAGCGAGCCAACTGGTTGCGCAAATTAACTAGGCGTTTGCGCGAATCAGCGGCATAGGGGCTTTTGGGGAATCTAGAGAGCAGTTCGGTCAGTGTAGAAAAGGCATCTCTGGCGGTGCCAATATCTCGCAACGTGCTATCGGTTGGCATAAAGGTATCGAAAAAGCTGGATGTCTGAGCAATTTCGGATAGACCTTTTACATAAAATGCGTAATCGACGTTGGGGTGCTGAGGATGTAGGCGCACAAAGCGGTCGGCCGCAGAAATAGCAGATTCATGATCACCCGATCTGTGCTGGGCATACATCAGTTCGAGCTGAGCCTGTTCGGCATATTTACCGAACGGAAACTGAGATTCTAGAAGTTGCAGGTTGGTAATAGCAACGGTCCAATTTTTCGCATTGAGGCTGGACTGAATTTTTTCGTAAAAATCTCGTTCAGTAAACCCGGCTGTGTCATCTTCGCTTGGCTCGTCATCGCCCCACCCAAGCCAAGAACAGCCTGAAGTCAGCGACAAACTCAAAATCAATAAAATAAACGGTATGCTTTTCATGTAATATTCCCAGCCAGAGACGAAATCGAGTGGATAGTCGACGAAGTTCGGTATTTAACCACAGAGCACTTTTTAAACCAATTATTCTCATAGCAATTGTCTGTCTATATTTTGGAATATTTTTAGTGAATCAGCCCAGCCCAGCGCCCAGCAACCAGTCAAATATCGAGATGTCTGCCAATGTACCGGACGAGTGCTGCGGGCGCCGTCTGGATCAGGTAGCCTCTGAGCTATTTGCCGATTTTTCTAGGTCGCGACTCCAGCAGTGGATTAAAGATGGTCAGCTCAGAGTCAACGGCGAGCAGCAGGTGCCCAAACAGAAGCTTCTGGGGGGTGAGGTGCTAACTATCGTTGCAGAGCTAAAGCCCGAGGGTGATTGGCAAGCGGAGAATATCCCGCTGGATATTGTTTACGAAGATGAGCATATTCTGGTGATTAATAAGTCAGCTAATTTTGTTGTGCATCCGGCTGCCGGTAATCGCGACGGCACCGTTCTCAATGCGCTGCTGTATCACTGCCCGCAGCTAGAGTCGGTGCCACGCGCAGGCATTGTGCATCGTCTCGACAAAGACACCACCGGCCTTATGGTCGTGGCAAAAACACTGCAGGCGCACACTGATCTGGTTGCGCAGCTGCAGGCAAGAACAGTGCAGCGCGAGTATGAGGCTGTGGTTAGCGGCGTCATGACTGGCGGCGGTCTGGTTGACCAGCCAATTGGTCGACATCCCAAACAGCGTACCAAGATGGCAGTAATTTCTGATGGCAAGGAAGCGCGCACCCATTATCGGGTGTTGGAGCGCTTTGAGGGCCATACCTATGTGCGGCTTAAGCTTGAAACAGGGCGCACGCATCAAATTCGTGTCCATATGGCCCATATTCGCTATCCAATAGTGGGTGATGAGGTCTATGCCGGTCGCTTTCGTATCCACAAAGGTACTTCGCAGGCCCTGCGCGACAGTCTCAGCCAGTTTGGTCGTCAGGCGCTGCATGCCCGTGAATTGGGCTTGATTCATCCAGCTACTGGCGAAGCCATTGGCTGGGAGTCCGATCTTCCTGAGGATATGCAGGCACTGCTTGCAGTGCTGGCGGCAGAGCAAGTCTAATGACTGAGCGCTTTTTTATTCCAGATTGGCCAGCACCTAACAATGTTCGATCGGCGATCACATTGCGTGCTGGTGGCGTTAGTCAGGCACCCTTTACCAGTAATAATCTGGCCGTTCATGTGGGCGACAATGAGGAGCATGTTGCAGCGAACCGACAATCTTTAGTCCATGAGCTCAGATTACCCTGTCAGCCGCTCTGGTTAGATCAGGTGCATGGTACTGATGCTGTCTATGCGCCGGAGGCCGAAGGTCTTCGCAGTGCAGATGCCAGCTATACAGATACCGCGGACACTGTATGTGCCGTTTTAACCGCTGATTGCCTGCCAGTATTACTGTGCAATCAGTCAGGTACTCATATTGCTGCGGCGCACGCCGGTTGGCGTGGCCTTTGCAATGGTATCTTGCGTAACACAGTGCGGTCATTTTCCTATGAAAATGACTCCGTAATGGCTTATCTGGGGCCGGCAATTGGCCCGCAAGTATTTGAAGTGGGTGCTGAGGTATTGCAAGCCTTTTTGAACCGGGCGCAGAGTACTCAGCATCGTCAGGCTATTGAGGTTGCCTTTAGGTCGGGTTTGACCGAAGACAAGTATCTGGCCGATCTCTACGCCTTAGCGCGTGCAGAATTGGCCGCCTGCGGTGTCACTGCAGTCTATGGTGGTGAGCACTGTACTTTTTCTCAGATAGAGCAGTTTTACTCCTATCGGAGAGACATTAGAACCGGTCGCAATGCCTCATTGATCTGGCTGCAAAACGACAATAAATAACCTTGGTTAATCCTAATAATGGCGGGGCTTTTGCCGGACTGGCGATGATCCGGATATTACTTAACTATTGATCGTTTAAACACTTGATTAGACTGGGGTGTTCCATTAGAATTGCCGCCCTCTCGCAGGGGCTAATAACCCAAAGATTATAAGCGACGGAATCTGGCCTTCGAAGGCCACTAAGAATTGGAGTAGAACATGTACGCAGTGATCAAAAGTGGCGGAAAGCAGCATCGAGTCGTTGAGGGCGAAACCTTACGTCTTGAGAAGCTTGATCTGGCGACTGGTGATAATATAGATTTTGAAGAAGTTTTGATGGTCGGCGAAGGTGCTGAAGTCAAGATTGGTGCACCCCTTGTAGATGGTGGCAAAGTGTCTGCTGAGATCGTATCTCATGGTCGTGGCGACAAAGTGAACATTATCAAGTTCCGTCGTCGCAAGCATTCACGCACACAACAGGGCCACAGACAGTGGTATACCGAAGTTAAGATTACTGGCATTAGTGCTGGTTAATCCTGAGAGGAAATAGAAATGGCTCACAAAAAAGCTGGTGGTAGTACTAGAAACGGTCGCGATTCAGAAAGCAAACGCCTTGGTGTTAAGGTGTATGGTGGCCAGTCAATTAATGCAGGCGGTATTATTGTTCGTCAGCGTGGAACCAAATTCCACCCAGGCAACGGCGTAGGCATTGGTAAAGATCACACATTATTTGCAACATCGACTGGCACTGTGCAGTTTGTGCAGAAAGGCCCGTTGAACCGCAAATATGCAGAAGTGGTAACCGCGTAACTTTTTACCCTTCGATTTAAAAAGCCCCTACGCGGGGCTTTTTTTATGGGCGATGATTTTAGCTGTAAAGCCATCCTATAAATCGTTATGGGTTTTAAACCCACAATGACACAACCCCCCTAGCAACTGTAAACTACTCCCATGAAATTCGTCGATGAAGCAACAATTAAGGTACACGCAGGCAAAGGCGGCAATGGCTGCCTGAGTTTTCGCCGTGAAAAATACATCCCTAAAGGTGGCCCAGATGGCGGCGATGGGGGTGATGGCGGCAGTGTTTTCCTGGTCGGTGCCGATGGGCTAAATACCCTGATCGACTTTCGCTATACACGCAACTTTAAAGCCGAGAGCGGCCAGCAGGGCAGTAGTGCCGAATGCACCGGTCGCGGGGGTGAGCACCTAGTACTGCAGGTTCCTATTGGTACCACTGTGTTGGATGATGAGACGGGTGATGTGCTGGGTGATATTACCGAGCTGGGCCAGGAGTTAAAAATTGCACAGGGCGGATTCCACGGCCTGGGTAACACCAGATATAAGTCCAGCACCAACCGCGCACCACGGCAAACATCTCCAGGCCAAGAGGGTGAAGTTCGTGAGATTAAGCTTGAGCTAAAAGTGCTGGCAGATGTAGGCCTCCTGGGTTTACCTAATGCGGGTAAGTCTACATTTATACGCTCAGTATCTGCCGCGCGGCCCAAAGTTGCTGATTACCCGTTTACCACTCTGGTGCCTAATTTGGGTGTGGTAGGTATGAGTGGCGACAAGAGCTTTGTGGTGGCAGACATTCCCGGTCTGATCGAAGGCGCTTCAGAGGGCGCGGGTCTGGGTATTCGTTTTTTAAAGCATTTAACCCGCACGCGCCTGCTGTTGCATCTGGTCGATATGATGCCTTACGACACCAGCACGCCAGGTGAAAATGCACAGGTAATTGAGCAAGAACTAGTGAAGTTTAGTCCGACCTTAGCTGAGGGCGACCGCTGGTTGATTCTTAATAAAGTCGATCTGCTACCAGAAGATGAAGTGGATGCTCGCTGTCAAGAGGTGGTTGACCATCTTGACTGGCAGGGTCCAGTATTTCGAATTTCTGGTTTGGCGTCTCAAGGCACCAAAGCGCTCTGTGCGGCCATTATGGATTATATTGACGGCCATCGTGAAGAAGAGAGAGCAGACCCTGAACTAGCAGAACAGGCTGAAGAGCGTCGTGTAGAGATTCAGGCACAGGCCCGCGATCGTATTCAAGAATTGGCAGACAGTCGCCGTAACGCGCGTAAGCAGGTGATTGAAGATAGCGACGATGAAGATGATGACGACCATGATATGGAAGTGGTTTACGCAGAATAGCCGATGCAAAATAGCCAATAGAGAGTAGCTATAAATGAACAGACAAATCGCTAAGGACTCTAAGCGCTGGGTTATCAAGATTGGTAGCGCGCTGCTCACCAATGATGGTGCTGGTCTCGATCGCGATGCCATCGACGGCTGGGTAGATCAAATCGCTGAGTTGATGGCTCAGTGTAAAGAGATTGTGCTAGTTTCTTCAGGGGCTATCGCCGAGGGTATTGTGCGCCTTGACTGGCAACAGCGGCCCGAGAGTATCCATGAGCTTCAGGCGGCCGCTGCAGTGGGTCAAATGGGACTTATTCAAGCTTATGAGAGTAGCTTTCAGCGCTTCGATCGACACACTGCACAGATCCTCCTCGACCATGACGATATGGCCAGTCGCCAGCGCTATTTAAATGCACGCGGCGTGTTGCAAACCTTGCTCAGTCTGAAGGTTGTCCCGATCGTTAACGAAAACGACACTGTGGTTACCGATGAAATTCGCTTTGGTGATAACGATAGCCTAGCTGCACTGGTAGCGAATTTAATCGATGCAGATATGTTGGTGATTCTTACCGATAAAGACGGCCTCTATAGCGCTAACCCAGATACAGATGCCAATGCCACATTGATTACCGAGGCAATGGCTACAGATTCTTCTCTCGATGCATTGGCTGGTGGAAGCAGCGGTACCTTAGGTCGTGGTGGTATGGTGACCAAGTTACAGGCGGCTAGACTTGCTGCCCGCTCCGGCTGCAATACGGTCATAGCTGGTGGGCGTAACGATAATATTTTGCATGCCATCGCCGCAGGCAATGATGTGGGTACCTTGCTATCTGCCGACCAAAAGCCCCTGGCTGCGCGCAAGCAGTGGTTGGCTGGTCACTTGCAGGTGAAAGGGCAGCTGGTGCTGGATGCTGGTGCGGTCAAAGTATTAACTGAGCAGGGCCGCAGTTTACTGGCGGTTGGTGTTAGCCGAGTTGTTGGTACCTTTACTCGCGGTGAGTTGGTTAGCTGTGTCGACAGCGACGGTACTGAAATTGCTCGGGGTTTGGTTAACTATAATTCAGATGAAGCCTCTCGTATTAAGGGGCAGAGTACCGAGTCGATTGCAGATATTCTCGGTTACCGCGAAGATGACGAATTGATTCATCGAGATAATTTGGTTGTTAATGTCTGATATTGATTAGATCGTTTGCTACGCTCAGGATGACAACTACCGAGTCTAAATTAGTGGATGATTATGCTAGTCTGGGCTATTAGCGTGGCCGTGAAACACCCGATAAAAAAAACAGATTTAAGTCAAATAATAATTGGGGGGAATAAAGGAAATTACCACTATCATTGATATGTGCGCTAATCGTGTCGGGGCTGAGCTGGGCCGATGGTCATGCGGCTGAACCCATTTCTGTTGAAAAGCAACCTACAGGTTTGTGGAAAGCTGAAGACTGTAAAAAGGTCAGTGCTGGCTCTGGATTATTCCTTGCGGTTTCCCAAGGATTACTGGAATAATCTAAAGTGTTAAAAGACAGCGGCAAATAAACAGAGGCCGGCCAAAAAAATCAAGCCGCTTTGGATTTTTCGCAGTTAGGGACAAATTTGGCTACAAAATATCAGACTTACTGTAAACCTTAAAAAGGTCATAATGTGAAACGTTTTTTTGTTACAGCTGCAGTGATCATCGTTTTATTGATGGCGGTAATAGTCGTGCGTACGCTATTGCATCAGCCACCAGCGGCGATTGATATTGAGCAAGTTGAAATCGAGCTCAACCAAACTGAATTAGCCCAGCATTTATCGGAGTCAATTCAATTTCAGACGGTCTCATTTCAGTCTCCTGAGTACAAAGACAGAACCCAATTCACTGGGTTTATCAACTGGGTCCATACTACTTTTGACCTTGTCCATGAGCGACTGGAATATATTCCAATCAACGACACAATACTCTATCGCTGGCCCGGTTCCGATACATCTCTGCAACCGATTCTCGTCACCGGACACTATGATGTAGTGCCGGTGATTCCGGGAACTGAGAGTCTGTGGAAACATCCTCCTTTCACTGGCATTATTGCCGATGGCGTTATCTGGGGTCGCGGTGCGCTGGATGACAAGAGCGGTGTTGTGGGCATTCTTGAGGCGACGACTTATCTGTTAGAGTCGGGTTACCAACCGACAAGAACGGTTTATCTTAGTTTTGGTCATGATGAAGAGATTGGTGGTTCTGAGGGTGCTGCTGCAGTGGTTGCCTATCTCAAACAGCAGGGGATTCAGCTGGCCTGGTCACTGGATGAGGGCTCCTTCATATTTGATGGACTCATTAGCGGCGTCAGTAGCTTAGTCGCAGCGGTGAATGTTGCGGAAAAGGGCAGTGTTAATCTGGATATAGTGGCTGTGGCTGAAGGCGGCCATTCATCAATGCCACCGCAGAAAAATGCGGTCTCAGACCTTGCCCGCGCAATCACCAAGCTTGAAGAAAATCCGATTCCAGGTGGTTTGGAAGGGCTGGGCGCAGAAATGTTCGATAATATCAGTCGCTATATGCCTTTCATTCCCAAAGCGCTATTTGCCAATCAATGGTTATTTGGGGGGCTTATTGATAGGCAGCTCAGTGCTGCGCCAACCACTAATGCGATACTGCGCACCACCACCGCGCCAACTATGTTATCGGGCAGTGTTAAAAGCAATGTATTGCCTATTGAGGCAATAGCTCGCTTGAATTTTAGAATCCATCCAAGAGATTCGATGGACAGTATTGAGCACTATGTGACTGATCTTGTTGCCAGTGACAGCATTACTGTTCATCGCCGCGGCGGCAGTGATGCTTCGCCGGTATCCGACTGGAAGGCGCCGGGCTTTGCTATAATTGCCCACAGTATGCGTGAGATCCATGGCGATATTCCGGTCGCACCTGGGTTGATGATAGCGGCTTCCGACAGTCGCCATTATGGCGAGGTCGCAGATAATGCATATCGCTTTAATCCTATTCGCCTAACGCCGGAGCTGCTAACAGGTTTTCATGGCACCAATGAACGAATTTCTGTTGCAGACTATGCTCAGGGAGTTCGTGGATATGTGCGCATTCTTTATCACGGCAGTTCTAACTAGGTTGGGGGACAGATAGCGATGAAGATTGGGGTGATTCTCTTGGCCTTGGTGTTACTGGTGGGACTGCCCTACGTCGCAAAAATCTATAGTCTTAAAACGATCACTGTATCAGACTTGCCTGATGAGGGGGCCTGGGCAGAATTGAGTGAGGGCAATCTCTATTACCGCTGGTATGTGCCTGAGCCCGATAACGAAAATGGCGAAATCGTTATCTTGGTGCACGGTTTTTCAACACCACATTTTGTCTGGGACCAGATCAAAAATCCTCTTTTAGAGCGTGGCTATAAAGTTCTAGTCTATGATCATTTTGGCAGAGGCTTATCGGAAAGACCCGCCGTTAGGTATGACAAAGGCCTCTATATTAAATCCCTGAAAGAACTGCTTTCTCATCAACAGATTTCTCAACCTGTCCATCTAGTGGGTTATTCTATGGGCGGTGCTGTCGTCGGTCATTTTACCCATGCTTACCCAGCTCAAATTAAAACCCTAACACTTATTGCGCCAGCGGGATTTATGCCAGGTGCCCAGACTGCTAATCGCTTGGTGACTCTGCCTTTAGTGGGAGAATGGCTTGGCCATATGTTTGCTAAAGATATTCTGCTAAGCGATGTAAGCGATAAAGAAATGGCAAACATCGATGACCCGATGGCAATGGATAAGCTAGATTTTGTATCACAGGTCAGCGAGCAACTGGCATACAGCGGCTATATAGAGTCTCTAGTTTCAACCTATAGATATTTTGACCTATTTAACGCCCAAGACACCTTTGTTGCTGTTGGTAAGCATGATATTCCTACCCTTGCTATCTGGGGTACTAAGGATGCTACAGTGCCGTATTCTGGCAGTAAAAATATGCTTAGGGCTATTCCTCATGCTGAGTTACTGACCATTGAAGAGGGCGGGCACAATATTACCTATATGCAGCCCAGTATTATTGGTCCACGTATTGCCGCGTTTCTTGATAGATCAATATCTCTATCCCCATGAGCGGTATATCGATACTAAATTGATATGTAAATGGTTCTATAGCAAACTGACCACGCAGAGGGCAGAGCAAGAGAAATAATACCCTCCTTTGCAGATAATCTAATTTATTCCTTAACCTTTGAAGAGAAAACTATGTTTAGTCATGTCATGATCGGTGCTAATAACATCGAAGAGTCAAAGAAATTCTACGATGCCATTCTAGGTGAGTTAGGCATTCAGCCTGGCGTGATAGACCCTAAGGGGCGCTGCTTTTATTTCACTGAAACCGGTGTTCTCGGCCTCAGCGTGCCTATTGACGGTGAGCCTGCCAGCCATGGTAACGGCTCCACCTTAGGTTTTAATGTGAGCGATACAGCCCAGGGTGATGCCTGGCATGCCGCAGGCGTGGCCAATGGTGGTACTACCTGTGAAGATGCACCTGGTGTGCGCGATGATGGTGATATGTATCTGGCCTATCTGCGTGATCCTGCGGGCAATAAAATCTGTGCGCTTTTGCGTATGGGCTAAAAAGCGACGCTCAAATAGTCATAAAAAACGCTAAGGCGGCTTTGCGAGTAACAACCTGAGTTAATCCAATTGGTAAGATTTGGTTGAGTTCTCATTGCCGCATTAGCACTAATTATCGCCGCCATTGGATATCACTTCTATTGAGTAAAAGGCGATCAATCTTTAAAGCGATAACTAATTCCCTAAACTCTCCTGCTGCTCAATAATATTCGCTCTATAAAACTCTGGTATAGGCATTGACTGCCGAGTTGTAGGGTCAACAAATACCTGCGTTAAACCACCTTTGGCTAACAGTACGCCATTGGCATTATTATATAATTCAAATACCGCATCGGCGCTAGATTTGCCCAAACGTCCGTATCCTGCATAGACTGCAATATCAGAGTTTCCTGCAATTTCATTGAGATAGTCGCAGTGTATATTGACGGTAAATATAAGACAGGGTGCATTGAGTGGGTCCATGATATTAAGGCCCAGCTGCTCCATATAGGCGCCAAGAACCTCATCGCCAAAAATTAAATAGTTAGCGAAATACAGATGCCCCTGAGCGTCAAGGTCGCTATATCTTACTTTGACGATTTCGCTAAAGGGTAGTTGGCTGTCTATTGTAGAACTCAAAATAATAACTCCTGTTAGTGTTTGATTTAGAGCCGCATTATGCGGAATTTTGTGAATATTTGATCTGTATAAAATTAGCTGGCCGCAGGCGGCATATATGCGGCATTATTATGGCCTATTTAATCGTCAGCAAAGCAGCAGAATAAGAAGAAGATTGCCTTATGACAGAAGCCATTAAGCCACCATATAAAGTCGTACAGCGATTCTATACATTACATAGTCGCCATAGCAGTTTAGTGCTGGACTGCCGCGGTAACGCTCCTGCGATACTCTATTGGGGCGTGCGTCTGGGGCAGGGCACGAGCCCGGAGATGTTAGCCCTGTTGGCGACTCAGCAGGAGGCTCCAGCCTGCCCACCAGAGGAGGCACCTATTGCCCTATCGCCAGAATTGGGTGCGGGCTTTCAGGGCAACCCTGGTATTCAGGTTCATCGCCAAGGGCTGCAATGGGCGGTGAGCGCGCAGATTGAATCTGTTACTCAAACCAACGATAGCGCTCTAACCATTGTCTCTGTCTGTAAGAGCACTCAGATAAGAATTACGCATCGACTTGGGTTGGATTACGATAGTGATGTTTTAAGTGCCAGCACCGAGCTATACAATATTGGTGAAAGTAGTTTATCGGTAGAACAGTGCAATGCACCCAGTATCCCTCTGCCTATGGACTACAATAAAATTCTTGGTTTTCAGGGTCGCTGGGCCAATGAATTTCAGCTCCAGCCTGTGGACCGCTTTATGGGCACCTATCTGCGGGAAAATCGCTCGGGGCGAACCTCCCATGATTCATTTCCCGGGATGATTATCCATACCGAGCAGACCAGCGAAGGTTCAGGCGCAGCCTATGGGCTGCATCTGGGTTGGAGTGGCAATCACCGTATTCGTATTGAAGAGCAGTTTGTAGGCCGTGCGTACGCTCAGTTGGGAGAGCTATTTTTCCCCGGTGAACTAAACCTAGACCCCAATCAGTCCTATTGCTCGCCGGTGCTTTATGGGGCCAGTACTAATAATGGTTTATCAGCGTTATCCAAGTGTTTTCATCGCTATATCAGATTCCATCTTACGGATGCGCGCATGGACGGAAAGGCCAAGCCGGTGCACTTTAATACTTGGGAGGCCATGTATTTTGATCTATCTATGGAGCGGCTTCAGGCACTGGCCGACAGTGCCGCTAAAGTGGGTGCTGAGCGTTTTGTGCTGGATGATGGCTGGTTTAAAAACCGTAGATCCGACCGCGCTGGCCTGGGGGACTGGACTGTCGATAAGACAGTTTTCCCCGATGGCTTAGGCCCATTAATCGATTATGTGCATGCCCAAGATATGGAGTTTGGTCTGTGGATTGAGCCGGAGATGGTTAACCCGGATAGCGACCTTTATCGCACTTATCCGGACTGGGTGCTGAGTACGCCACCAGCGCCATTGATCCTATCGAGAAATCAGCTGGTACTGGATTTAACTCGCACGGACGTTCAGGACTATCTATTTAATTGCATCGACGCACTGCTAGATCAGTATCCGATTGCCTACTTAAAATGGGATATGAATCGGGTGATTAACCAACCCGGCAATGCCGAGGGGCGAGCGGTTACCCATTATCAGACTCTGGCTCTGTATGGTTTATTAGCCCGTGTTCGCGCGGCGCACCCTAAGGTTGAAATCGAAAGCTGTTCCTCTGGGGGTGGCCGAGCCGACTTTGGTATTCTAGGTTACACAGACCGGATCTGGCCCTCGGATAACAATGATGCGCTGGATCGTCTGGCCATCCAAAAAGGCTTTTCAATGTTTTTCCCGGCAGAATTTATGGGTGCCCATGTGGGGCCTCAAGACTGCCATATCACTGGGCGCATTATCAGTATGACCACTAGAGCCGGTGTGGCACTGTTTGGGGATATGGGCATTGAGGCCAATCTGCTGGAAATGGATGACGAAGAAAAACAGGTTTTAACCGAGGCTGTAGTTCTGCACAAACAGCACCGGCGTTTAATCCATAGCGGCGATCTAGTGCGTCTTGATACCAGTGAGGATGAAAATAGCTTTGGCATTATTGCCGCCAATCAACAGGAGGCATTATTTTCCTATGCACTGCTAAACAGTCCATCCACCACTGCAATGGGCCGTTTGCGCTTGCGCGGGTTGGATGCGGATACGCTTTATACGGTGACTATTATCTGGCCCACAGCACCGAGCAGCGCTTCATCATCCATTGTAGATGTGATTAACGGCTCGATGGTGACTGGCGATGCCCTAATGAACGTTGGGCTGCAACTGCCGATTATGCAGCCGACAAGTCTGCTGATTTTTCACCTGACGAGTTGAGACCAATAAACTCGGCTCTGTTACCAAAGACCAATCGATTGATACTCAGCGCCAGTCCGACACAGATAAAGAAAGTGAAAAACATCATATGAATATAATGCAGCGGCATCCATAGCCAGATAAAGCAGGCATACATCAACACCCCAAAGATCACCGCGGCAATCGCTGCGCGATAATCCACATTCTTAAATAGCAGACCCACAGCAAAGCAGGCCAGAATTGGCATACTGATCAGACCCCAGAGCTCTTGCAGCAGATTAATAATGCTATCGGACTGGGCATAGACCGGCACCATGGCAACGGCGATCAGCACAAACACCCCTGTAGCTATGCCGCTGAGTACCCGCACATTGGGTTTTTCATCAATATAGCGCTCGTGCAGATCACAGACATACATGGCCGCAGAGGAGTTAACCATACTGTTAAATGAGCTGAGTACCGCTGCCGCAATGGCCGCGGCAAATACACCAGATAACCAGCTTGGCAACAGATCACCCACAATACGGCCATAGGCCTGATCGCCAATATCGCCATAGAGTTTAAAAGCAACAATACCGGGGATAACCACCATCGAAGGGATAAAAATAACGCGAATAAAGGCTGCGGCATACACGCCTTTTTGCGCTTCTTTAACCGTGGGCGCAGCCATGGCGCGTTGGGTAATGGTCTGATTGGTACTCCAGTAAAAAATTTGAATCAGAAACATACCGGTTAGCAATGTATGCCAAGGGACAGGTGAAGCGCTATCACCAATCAAAGTCAATCGCTCGGCGGGGATACCACTAAAGTCAAAGTTGATGGCCATCAGAGATAGCACCACAATCACCAGCCCCATAAGCAACACCAGCACACCACCATAGGTATCGGATACGGCAACGGCTCTAAGGCCACCCAGTACAGAATAGGCCGCGCCCACCAGTGCAAAGGCAATAGCAATGGTCATTAGATCCGCATCAATGCCAGTCATAGAAATCATAAATAGCGCGCCGGTATAGATAACCGCGGGCTGAAAGACAAACACATTGATAAACAGAAACATGGTCGAAACCAGTGCTCGCACATGCTTGCTATCGTAGCGCCGCTCGAGAAGCTCCGTGGTCGTGGTACAGTTATTGCGGTAGTACACGGGCAAAAACACCTTGGCCAATACCATTAGACCAACAAAACCGGCCAACTCCCAAAGCGCCAGCAATAACATCTGATTGCCATTCATGCCTACAAGCTGGTCGGTACTCAGATTGGTGAGGGTGATGGAGCCCGCGACAAACACCCAGGTCAGGCCGCCGCCGGCGAGAAAGTACTCTTTGTTGGAGTCTGTTGAATGTCGATTTTCACCGCGACATTTAATGTAGGTGATCAGTGCAATGGCACCCAGCACAAAACAGAATACGGCTAATTGAATGGCTTGCTCGCTCAAGGGGGACTCCTATTTTTTATAATTATTAGTCGGCTGTTATTAGTTGCCTGAGGCACGCCAGACTGTAACACCATGGGGCTTTATATGGGTACTACCCAGCATCAGGCTGGCATCGGAATCTAGTGGTAGTTCCTGAGGTTGATCTGAGTAGTTAAAGGCAAACATCAGATCGCCTCTTTGGCACACCCTGATATCCTCACCAAATCTATAGGTTTGGATATTGGCCTGCTGGCAAACCTGTTGGAAAAAATCCAATAAAAACTCTCGGTTGGTCAATGTGCCAATATAGGTTGTGCGATCTTGGCGCACCACGGCGGGCTCGCCATTATCATAGCGGGCCAAGATCTCTGACTCCCCAGCATCTATTTGCTCGCACCAGCTGCCGCTCTGATATTGCTGCTTATTCCAGCTTAGGCCTTCCATACAGTCGGCGCGCAAGGTTTCAACTGAGAGTATGCGAATGGGGATTAGCTGCTGTAATAACCCTGGCGGCAATATGGCGGGATAGCCAAACTCTGAGGTTTTGGCGCCAGCTCTGGGGCCAAAAATAAATTGGGCGCTGCTGACTTTGCATTTATCCACAAAGGCCTGATCAACGATCGGCAGGCTGGGGGCGATAATTAATGCGTAGGCTGTGAAGTCAGAATCCACCGAGATAAAGTCAATATTAACCCCCAGTTCTCGCAGTGCGCTGTAGTAACTCAGCTGTACATTATTGAAGTCATAGGCTTCGCCCTGCTTTTCAATATCGCTTACCCACAGCCCTTCGGCGCCGGTAATAATGGCCACAGACGCTGGTTGTAAGGGCTGGTTGCCAATATCTAATGCAGCCACTTCAGCCATTGCTTGCTCTGCTTCTGGCCAGGCTTCGGTTTTGGAATTGTCGGGGCGCAATAGCCCGGCATGCATTTGCTCTTGGGCAAAGGGTGCCTGCCGCCAACGGAAATAACAGACACAGTCGGCACCATGGGCAAAGGCTTCTAAGGTCCAAAAGCGAATCATACCCGGTTCTGGACGAGGGTTATTATTGGCCCAGTTAACCGGCCCCGGCTGTTGCTCCATCACCCAGAAACCGCGGTTTAATAGCCCGCGGGTTTGATCATGATAATAGGTGGCAAAGTCTGGATGCCCGGTGCGCATATAACGGCGCAGCTGTTGTTCTGGAGCGCCGGTCATCAATAGATCGGTACGCCCTAGTGGATAGTTATCGTAGCTGGTGAAATCCAATGGTGCGGCAAGGGCAAAGTTATCCACGGCTGTTTCATTCATGGGGATAAAATTATGGGTAATAAATTTGTCCGGTGCATGCGCGCGAATCATCTCAACCATAGGGTTGTGATAGTTAATCACCTGATCTGAGGAGAAGCGACGATAGGCCAGACGATGGGCTGGACTGGTTTCGGTCACCGCAGCTATGGGTAACTCTATCTCACTAAAATCCCGATACTCCATCGACCAGAAGACATTGCCCCAGTCGTTGTTGAGTTTATCTATGCTGGTGTAATGCTGCTGGCACCAGTCTTGAAATGCGTCGCGGGCAAGTGCAGAGCCACTAAGGGCAGTGTCATGACAGCACAGCTCATTATCTGTTTGCCAACCGACCACGCCCTCATGGTTGCCATAGCGTTTGGCCAGAGCTTCGGTAATACGCAGTGATTCACGCAGATAGTCGGCACTGGAAAAGTCATAGTGGCGGCGTGAGCCAAAACCTCTGGTACAGCCAGTATCTGGGTCTACGGGTAATATTTCTGGGTACTGATCAATCAGCCATTTGGGTGGCGTGGCGGTGGGGGTGCCCATAACGACTTTAAGACCGGCATGGGTCAGGCTCGCAATTGCCGCATCCAGCCAGTCGAAGTTATATTCTCCGGGGTTGGGTTCCAGTCTCGACCAAGCAAATTCGCCGATACGCACATAGGTTAACCCCAGTTCGGCCATCATTGCTGCGTCCTGGTCCCATTGCGACTGTGGCCAGTGCTCTGGGTAGTAACAGACTCCAAACATAGGGTTACCTAATGTAGTTATTTGCGATAGAACTTAAGGCCGCTGGCCCAGAGATGGGGAAAGCCGGGCCAGGGGTCCGTGTACTTATGATCGGCCCCCTCGTACTGCTGGCTATCTTGTCGCTTGGGTAAATAGTCACAGCGGGCCGTATCGCCTTTAACATGGCAGTCTAAAAATGCCAGGCTCATATGTTCAATAACCCGATTAATGGTTTCACTATCCCAGCTGGGATCGAAGTAATGGCCCAGTTCAAAGTCTGTGGCAAATGAGGCCGCTGGCGCTGGATGAGGACCGATATTATGTCGTGCATCTTCAAACACCAGCATGTAGTTGTGCTCAGAGCCCATCTGATCATGGAGTTTCTTAACGCCATTTTTAAAGCCGGAGGTATTGTCTTGGTCACCGGCAAAGAAAAAGGTTGGCACGCTGATTTTGCTCATGGCCTCTGCGCTATGAACATCATATTCACCACCCCAGGGGGCAAAGAGTTGCGCCGCTTTCCAGCGTGGGTCTACTTCTTCTCGGCCGCCATAACAGGAGTTGAGGGCAAAGGGCAGAACCAGAGCAGCAGCAGCGGGAGTACCGATCTTACCCAGTTGCTCTGAGTTAAAGGAATAGCAACCGCCAATGGTATTGATGGCGCCAAAGCCGCCCATGGAATGGCCAATAATCGCGGCACTATCTGTATCGACTATGCTGGCGACGGGAGTCTGTTGCTCGGTAAAGTGATCGAGCAAAAACTGCTGGTCTCTAGCTCGGTTATAGAAGGTACTAATACCTCCTGCGGGACGATCTGCTTCTGTCTTGATCTCTGTATTGGTTGAATCTGTATGGTCTATGCCCACAACGATATAGCCATGGCTGGCTAGATGCTCTCCCAGATAAAACATCTGGGTGCGATAGCCGGTAAAACCATGGGATAGAAGAATTAGCGGAAAGCTGCCCTCGCTGAGCGCTGGCGCATCGCGATAGGCATTGCCCTGCAGTTCAAAGGGCTTTTGCAGTCGCGTGACATTTTTATAGGTGGCCAATGTAGACTGTTCCGAAACCTGTGCCGGATACCAGACTTCCAGCACCAGCGGTCGCTCGATCTTAGTAATAAAATTAGCGGTGTTTAAGCGCTTGGGATCAGTGGCCGTAATGGTACTAACGCCGACATCATAGGTTCCAGAGAAGGCTAATTCCGGCGTTACTGGAGGCTTTTGGGTATAGAGTTGCTCTGCACTAATGGCAAGACTGCTAATAAGTATTACAGAAATAATTACGGATATCCGCAGCCCATTAATTGTCACTCTGTACCCCTTTGAATACCTGTTATCAGGTTATTATTTTTGCGCTCTTTATCTACGTTGTTGTCACCGCAGAATCGCGTTATTGTTATCCCCATATTAAAACAAAAACAGGCAGGTAAACAGACTGTGATCAAAGTCTGTGGGTTAAAAAACCGGCCTACAATTATAAGAGGACGTCCCATGGGCGAATGTGCAAATTACCCAAGTCTCAAGGGACGCTGTGTCTTCATTACCGGGGGTGCCACAGGTATTGGTGCTGCCATGGTAGAGGCGTTTGCCTTACAGGGTGCTGCGGTGGCCTTTGTGGATTTGGATGGGGATTCTGCCGATGCGCTGTGCAGTAAGGTTAAGGACCAAACGGGCACCGGCCTTTGGTTTCAGCAAATTGATGTCACTGATGTATCCGCCCTACAAAACTCTATTCGGCAGGCTGTTAAAGAACTGGGCCCATTGCAGGCGCTGATCAATAATGCTGCCAATGATAATCGCCATTCCCCCTCTGAAGTGACAGCGGATAGCTGGCGCGACTGTATGGCGATCAATCTGGATGCCGCATTTTTTGCTGCCCAAGCTGGCGCAGAACTGATGGCCAAAGAATCTGGTGGCTCGATTATTAATTTCAGCTCAATCAATGCATTGCTGGGGCCAGCCAATATGCCCGGTTATGTGACGGCCAAAGCGGGCCTTTTGGGCATGACCAAGGCGCTGGCACGAGACTATGGTGAGTCGGAGATAAGGGTGAATGCCATCTTGCCTGGCTGGGTGGTGACCGAGCGTCAGCTGGAGACCTGGCTGACGCCAGAGGCTGAGGCTGACTGGATGAAGCAGGTGGCCCTAAAGAAACGTCTGCAACCCTCTGAGGTAGCCAATTTGGCGCTGTTTTTGGCGGCAGATGATAGTCGTATGATCACGGGCCAAAGTTTTACCATTGATGGCGGCAGAACGTGAATGACTAAATCTGTTTTTATCGCAGGGGATTGGGGCTCGACCAATCTTCGTCTTTATCTTTGCCGGCTCAGCTCTGGGCAATCTGCTGAGGTTTTAGCTAGCCTCTCAGGCCCCGGCGTTAGTGGCGTGAAATCTGATTTTGAGGCGGTTCTTTTTGATCTGATAGGTGACTGGCTTGAACAGTATGGGCCAGTGCCGGTGATTTTATCGGGGGCCGTGGGCTCCAATATAGGCTGGCATGAGGTGGCTTATTTAGACTGCCCAGCCAGCCCAGAACAGATTAGCAATGGCACAACAAAGTTTATTGTCCGCGGGCTGGATATTTGGATTCTATCTGGGCTAAAAACCCGGACTGGGCTAGGTGCGCCGGATATGATGCGCGGGGAAGAATTACAGTTACTTGGGTGGATGCTTGAGAGGGAAGAGCATTCAGAGCAGATTGTGGTGCTCCCCGGCACCCACAATAAATGGGCTCTGGTTGCAGAGGGCCAGGTACAAACCTTTGTTACGGCCTTTACTGGCGAACTTTACTCTCTGCTAGAAAAAAACAGCATTCTGATTACCCAGCCCTTGGCCGATAACTTCTTAGCCGATTATTTTATGCAGGGGGTGGAGCTTTCCAAAACCTTGCAGGCGGGTCAGCTTCTCAATGCCTTATTTACGGTCCGCAGTCGCCAAATTGAGGGTACGCTGGATGCACAGCATGGGGCATCCTATTTGTCAGGCCTACTGGTGGGCTCTGATATTGTCGGTTCTTTGGGGCTACTAAAAAATGGCACAGACAGTGTGGACAAGATTGTATTGATCGGCGATTCTATTTTGGTCCAAGCCTATCAGCTGGCCCTCGAGTCGATGAATATAGAGTCGCGTATCTGCGACTCAAACCAGATCGCTATTTGTGGCTACCAAGCCATTTATAAAACCCTCTATAAACCTCTTGATAGGGAACAATCCTGATGACAGAAAAACTTGAAAATTGGTTTGCCCAGATGCCTGTGGTTGCCATCTTGCGGGGTGTGCGCCCAGAGGAAGTGCTGGAGATTGGTGAGGCTCTCTACAGTGCTGGCATTGGTATTATCGAGGTGCCGTTAAATTCTCCAGAACCATTAACCAGCATTAAAACACTGGCCCAAGCTATGGGTGACCGATGCGTAATCGGCGCGGGGACAGTATTGACTGAGGCCGATGTGGTCGGCGTCGCCGCGGCCGGCGGTGAAATTATTGTTAGCCCCAATACCAATTTGGTGGTGATAGACCGCAGTCTTGAGGCGGGTTTGGTGCCCATGCCTGGCTGGGCGACCGCGACAGACGCTTTTGCCGCTTATCAGGCCGGTGCCCGCTATTTAAAATTATTTCCTGCGGCAACCTATGGCTCTGGCCATATCAAAGGGGTGCGCACTGTGCTGCCCAATGACTGCAAATTATTGGCAGTGGGTGGTGTGGGTGCGGATGCCACAGATGAATGGCTGCAAGCCGGTATCGATGGCTTTGGTATTGGCTCTGAGATTTATAAGCCTGGCTATAGTGCTGAACAGGTGTATCAATCTGCTGCCGCTATTGTCGCTGCTATCACTGCTGTCAAAGGGAGCTAGGGCATGGTGACTGCTACTTTGGTTGATACCCTCAAGGTTGAGAATGAGTTGGGTGAGGGAGTTATCTGGGATGCTGCCGGTGCCGCTGTCTGGTGGACCGATATTGCAGGCAGTGTTTTATATCGCTATCAGTTGGCAAATAAAAAACTGGATCAGTGGGCATTGCCGGAGCGTCTTGGGTCTTTTGCGCTGGTGGCTGACAGTGACCAGTTGATCTGTGGTTTTGCCAGTGGCTTTGCCTATTACAATCCTTTTACCGGCGCTATCCAATGGCTCGGTAAAATAGAGCAGAATAATATGGGCACTAGGCTAAATGATGGCCGCGCCGATCGGCAGGGGCGATTTTGGGCAGGTAGTATGGTCGAGTCTGGGGAGCAGGGTGCTGGTGCACTTTATTGCCTTGATCACCAGTTGCAGGTCTCTAGTCAGATGTCTGGCCTATCGATTTCTAACAGTCTCTGCTGGAGTCCCGATGGCACAATCATGTATCACACCGATACTCCTTCAAGGCGCATTTATCGCTATGATTTTGATACTGCGACTGGGGCTATCTCAAATCAAAGCTTGCTGGTGTGCACTGAAAAAGGCTGTTTTCCCGATGGGGCAACAGTAGATGCTGATGGTTATCTCTGGAGTGCCCAGTGGGCTGCTAGTCGGGTGGTGCGCTATAGCCCAGAAGGAGAGATTGATTTTGTAATATCTCTGCCAGTGAGCCAGCCCACCTGTGTGGCCTTCGGTGGGCCAGAGTTAAACAGGCTTTTTATCACCAGTGCCTATCAGGGGTTGGGCGCAGAGGATCGCTCTGCACAGCCAGAGGCGGGCAATTTATTTATTTTTGAAACCCATATTAAAGGTATTGCAGACCCGCTATTTCAGCCGGGCTAATATTAACGCGTGAATGATAATACTAAGTTGAAAGGTAATTCTATGTGGGATGAAAGTACAGATAGTCTGGACCGGAGGAAATTAATTTCTTCACTTTTGTTGGGTGGCTTATGTCTACCTATGTCGGCTTACGCAAATAAAGAGCCTGTAAACAACGACAATAATGCTGACTTGAAGCATAAAAACCCTCTTTTGTGGGCGGTAGCCTGGTCGGCGACCGCGGCTGAATATGGGGCACTCTGTTACCAGGCTTTCAATTTAGCGACTCTCAGGGTTGAACAGGCTCTAGAGCGCAACAAGACTGTGGGTAAACCATTGGCTGTTATCACCGATGTCGATAATACAATCGTTCATGCGGCCAGTTATTGGGCGTACCTGATTAATAACCAAATGGATTTTTTTGATGATGCCTCATGGGATCGCTGGATACCCAGAAACTTGATCACTGCTGTGCCGGGGGCCAGCGAATTTTTAGATTACTGCCGTGAGAATAATGTCGAGGTGTTTTATGTTACCAATCGTGATCAAGGTGAAAATACCGAGGAGTACGCTCTAAAACAGTTACGTTACCTACAGTTTCCCTTTGCGGATAAAGAGCATCTGACGGTATACAGGCACAGCTCAAACAAGATGCCGACCAAAAGAGCGATCACTGAGTCCCATGAATTAATTTTAATGCTGGGTGATAATTTAAATGATTATAAAAGAGATTATTACGTTGATGATATCGATGAGCGCTATTCTTTGATGGAGCGCGATCGGCATGATTTTGGTGATAAGTTTATCCTGTTACCCAACGCTACTGACGGGCACTGGGTGAGAGCTATCTTTGGTGATTCTGAACCTGCGCCTACGGACAGCAATCGTGAGATTTTAAAAGCGGCCGCAACAAGAAATGCCTGGGATGGAAGATAAGTTCGGGCTTCAATAATTGGCTTGCTTTGGGTTAGGCATTTTGGTTGTTTAAATATACAAAAGAGTTGCTTAGAAGTTGTAGCTGTACTTGGCATACCAGAACGCACCACTCAAGCCCATAGGAGCAAACTGGCTGGACAGGTTACTGTACGCATCAGCTGTATTAACTATGTCATCTCCAGTTTCGTCGAGTACGTTATTACCGCCAATCAGTAAGATTGAGCTGTCATTGAGGTTATTAGAAACCTCTAGATAAACAATTACATCGGCTCCGTAGTAATTACCCTCGTTACTATCGTACCAATCGCTATATGAGCTAACGCGAGCCATCATTCTCCACGAGTCCATCATGTGGTTAGCAGACAGGTTCCAGCGTGTGTCTGGAGTCATATCTTCGATGATTTGCTTACGATCAAGAACATCGTGTTAGGAGCCCGGATTCCTCGGTTATGTATCACACGGATACGCCACCACGGCGTATTCATTGCTATGATTTTGATGCCGCCAGTGGTGCTATTTCCAATCAAACTGTATTGCTGCGCACGGAGCGGGGTTGTTTTCCGGATGGCTCAACCGTGGATGCTAAGGGTTATATTTGGAGTGCGCAATGGGCTGCTAGCAGAGTCGTGCGTTATAGCCCTGAGGGAGAGATTGATTTTATCTTACCGCTGCCGGTAAGCCATCCAACCTGTGCTGCGTTTGGTAGGCCAGACTTAAATATGCTTTTTATTACCACGGCTTATCAGGGGATGATGCCAGAGGCTCGGGAGGCAGAGCCAGAGGCAGGCAATCTATTTATTTTCCAAACCGATATTACGGGGATTGCGGATCCACTATTTCGGCCTATAGATTTGTCTCGCTCTCGGATCGGCTAGGCACGTTTGAGTATTTTTACTAATTCGGCGATTTTGGTGTCGATCTGATCCTGGCTCTGCATGGAATCTCTGACGCACTCTTCGATATGCTTTTCCAGAATCTTCGCCTCGACTGTGGCAATAGCTGATTTAGCTGCCTTAAGCTGATTCAGTATGTCGATGCAGTACTTGCCCTCATCTACCATTTTCCCCACACCATTAATTTGCCCTGCGATGCGATTGATATTGGGGATTAACTGTTTGTGGCAGGGATGTTTCATGGTCTTTCCTTAAATAAAGTTGGGGGCGATATAGGTAAAGATGCTGGCAAAAATAAAGATAGCAGTCGAAATAAAATAAACGCGTTGGGATTTCTTTCTGGTTTGCAGGCAAGCGCGACCCAGTTCTGGATCAGCTGGGCATGGCATGCGGGCGGTTTTGTAATTGACCACTCCTGCGATCACAATCATCACTAGTGCGAAAAGGCTAATGGCTATTTTGTATTGGGACAGCACAATCAAGAATGGGAATATGCCAAGCAGACTGGCAAAGCTGGCGCCTGCGCCCAGAGTGATAAAGACTGCTGGCAGGGCACAGCATATCAATGTTGAAGTAGAAGCAAATAGGGAAAAGAAATTGGCCGCTCTATCCTGCATCTTATTTTCCTAGCACTTGAATTGCGGTGGCATTAAGACCGTTGTTAAGAATATTTTTTTCAATTACAGCGCGATCTATTTCTGTCTCTGGGGAATAGGCCAGCAATACTTTCCCTGATGCCAGATCCACATCTATTTTGGTTACGGTGTTATCTTTACCAAAGGTCTTCTCAATACCTCGAGCGCAGAAGTCGCAGACCATCCCCTGCACGCTGATCACGGCGATCTGATCACCGGCAATATCGCTGACAAATTTATCGAATCGGTCTGCATCTACTGTTAGTGCTTTGCCATCGACCATCTGCTCATGCATATGGCCTTTATGGGAGTGCATATCGCCCATCTCATGATCCTGTGCCTGACTAGTTATAGGGAACAAGGTAAGGCACATACCTAGGCTTAGAGTTAGGCTCAGGCTCAGGACTAGCAGTAGCAAATTTTTCATAACAGTCTCTTCTTTTACAATTTCTAGAAACGATACATCAGATGCACATCCCAATCGGTCTTTTTATGGTAACCGACTTCAATTAATGCACCGCCTTTAAATAATCTTAATACGGGATAGGTTATGAGTTTGTCATCAAAATTATTCTTCTTGGTTTCCACCATTAACCAGGTGTGTAGGTCGCCATAGTCACCCAGATAAGGTGCGACTCCCAATTTAATGGATTGCTCAAATAGGTCATAACCAATGCCGGAGATCTGTTTGGCGGAGAAACCGGCGAACACCCGTCGGGTTTCCCAGTCTCCAGACAGAGCGTAAAAATAATTCGAGCTATGGTCAAGCCCAACGCCGGTGCTTAGATACAGGTTGCGCTGGGATGTAGCGGTATTCTTGCGATTGAGCAGATAGGTAAATCTTGCCGACGGGAAACTCTTATTGCTGATTTTGTCTTGTTGATAATCCAGACCCACCGAATAATTAATATTAGGGGTGTAGTGCCAGTAGATATTATCTTTGTCGGCATTAGAGTTAGCCATTAATGTGTGGCCGCCAACATAGGAAATCGGTCGGCCGAGTACAGTCGAGGCGACAAGTGCGCAAATGAAGATTGTGATTATATTTTTCATACCCCCATAGGGTATACCCAGTTAGTTGTTTGGGGAACTGTTTTCTGGGTTTATTTGAGCGATAAAAAAAGGGGTGCCAATTGGCACCCCTTTTTTTGTATTTGCTAGGTCAGCACTCGCGTGCTGACCTAGTCTAATTAACTCAAAAGAGTTGCTTAGAAGTTGTAGCTGTACTTGGCATACCAGAACGCACCACTGAAGCCCATAGGCGAAAACTGGCTGGAAAGGTTACCGTACGCATCAGCTGTATTAGCTATATCGTCTCCAGTTTCGTCGAGTACGTTATTGCCGCCAATCAGTAAGGTTGAGCTGTCATTGAGGTTATAAGCAACCTCTAGATCAACAATTACATCGGCTCCGTAATAATTACCCTCGTTACTATCGTACCAATCGCTATATGAGCTAACGCGAGCCATCATTCTCCACGAGTCCATCATGTGGTTAGCAGACAGGTTCCAGCGTGTGTCTGGAGTCATATCTTCGATGATTTGCTTACGATCAAGAACGTCTTGGTCAGCAGCTTGCGCAGCCGACACTTCAACGTCAGTAGTCGTCTTGTTATAAGCTAAGCTCCAGTCAGTTGTGCCACCCATCCAGTCGGTACTGGTAGACATAACTAGGTCAATACCGTTGGTGTTAGTATTAAAGTCATTAGTGAAGTAACGGAATTTCGACATGTCGTTAGCGCCAGGTACATTAGCCGCTACCAAAGAAGCAATATCTGCCGGAGTGAGTACCGTATCTTCAGAAAGCGCTAAACGACCTTCAACATCGATATCAAACCAGTCTAGGGTGATATCGAACTGGCCGACTGTAGTAAAGATACCGAAGGTCATGTTGTCGGAGTCTTCTGGCTTCAATACCTCACCACCATACAGCGAAGCAACAGGGCTAGTGGACGGAATAACGCCCTTGTTCTCTAACTTACCTGTAGCGTTATTGATCGTTGTAGAGATGTTTGATGCATTTGACTGGCCTGGAGTAGGTGCCTTAAATCCAGTACTGAAAGTACCACGGAAGCCTGAGCCATCAGTTACCTGATAGTTAAAGCCGACTTTGTAGTTGGTTGTTGTACCAAAATCATCGAAGTCTTCAAAACGCAGGGCAGAAGTCAGCAGAAGATTATCTGATGAATCCCACTCAGCTTCTACGTAAGCCGCATAATTACTACGGTCAAACACACCGGCGATGTTCTTTGAGAAACCAGGGAAGCCGTTACTAGAAAGGCTGAATCCTTGATCTTTCAGAGGGCCGGCAGTTGAAGAGGCTTCATCGCCTGCGCCAATAGTAAATTCCTCAACGCGGTACTCAGCACCGAAGGCTAGGGCTACGTCTTCGCTCATAGAGTAAGTGAAGTCAGCATTTACTGAAGTTTCAACTTGACGATACAGACCTGGGTCGAAGTCACGTGGAGAATTTGGACCCATACTTGCATTGACAGTGTTGTTAATAAAGAAGTCAGCTTCGTGCTTGCCGAAATAAGAGCTCACGTCCCAACCTAGGCCGTTAGCCATCTCGCCGCGCAGTCCAAACAAGAACGCTTGATCTATTACAGTGCCGCCAAATCGTGGAGTGAAACCGCCAGGGATAGTCTCCTGGAAAGAGAAGCAGTTATCGTCAGCAATAACAGCAGCCATATCAGTTGCATCTGGCGTGTTGCCGGTTAAAGCAACCAGTCCACCAATATTGTTGTCCGGATCGGCATTTGGGCACGCGCCTCCAATGCCCAAACCGTCCATGTCTCCGACGATAAGGTTATCTCCGTCGCCGTATACACCACCACGGTTTGTCGGGTTACGGAAGTAGAAACCGCCATCGACATCTTTAGATGTGCTGTTCGCATAACCATAGACTTCAGTGTTATTGCCTAGGTCGGCACCAAAGTTAACGAATAATTTCATATCGTTATCAATGTTAGGGCGGCCCCATTTCATTGCTGGGCTTGGTACACCAGTGTAGCCGTCTAATGTGAGTTGAGCAGCATCGGAGCGCTGAACTGAACGATCTGTTTCGTCGCTAGAGCCAACTTCAAAGGTAGTGTTAACAAAGCCATTAGAGCCAAGAGGCAGACCGAAGTTACCTGAAACATAGGTCATTGACCCGTCGCCTTCGCTGTATTCACCAGTGCGAACTGAAAGGCTACCGCCTTCACTTGCATCTTTCAGGTTAAAGTTAATAACACCAGCAATTGCGTCCGAACCGTACTGTGAAGCAGCACCATCACGAAGTACCTCGACGCTCTTGAGCGCCAGGCTCGGGAAAACGCCAACATCGGGACCCTGTGAGCCGTCTGAAATACCACCAGCTGCCCAAAGAACTACTGAAGAACGGTGACGACGCTTGCCGTTAACCAGAACTAGAGTGTGGTCAGATGCCATGCCGCGAAGGCCTTGCGGACGAACCATAGTACCTGCGTCACTGATCGGCTGATCATTAACGTAGTAAGAAGGTACTGAGTTACGCAGCAGGTTGGTAACGTCAACGTCACCCTGGTTAGCTAGTTCGTCGCCACTAATAACATCAACAGCTGACACAGTGTCAATTGCTGAGCGGGCTTTAGCTCGTGCACCAACGGTTACAATTTCTTCAACCATTTCTTCCGCTACAGCAGAAGCTACTGGAAGCATAGTGCTACCAGCAATCACAGCTGCCGCAATGGCATTTAATTTCCAAAAAGTATTAGCTTTCATAAATCTCCCCCGAGATAATATTGGACTTAGTTTGATTTTTAATTACCTGTTATGGCTTTTGATTATTATTATTTTTAATCAATTCAGAAGGGGTCTGAACCACAACTGTAAAAGTTAAACGAAGACTAGATGTTAGTCCTCAACTGAAAGTTTACTCTTATTTGTGGGAGATTCACAACGTAAATTTTTATGTCGCAAATACGATGATTGATGTCGCTTTTAGGCTCTAACTACTGTCTATCTCCATAAATCTATATGTTGGAGGAAATAATAGTCTTTGAAAGCTCACCAGGAATTTCTCTCACCAGTTTTGGCAGTAAAAAACCCGGCAGTGTATTTTGTAGTTCGCGATAAATTTGGCTGGCTTGATCTGGAGTAATATCAAAGTGGCTGGCGCCTTGTACTGGATCTAATAAATGTAAGTAGTAGGGGGTGACTGCGCAATCGAAAAGCCTCTCACTGAGTGCGGCTAAGGTTGAGGCACTGTCGTTAACGCCTTTTAACAAAACTGTCTGGTTTAGGACTCTTATGCCCGCATTTAACAGCCTTTCAATAGCATAGGCGACCTCCTTATCGATTTCGTTACTGTGATTGATATGTAACACCATAAT
>Ga0233426_10000577_pt1 | contig 38384 bp, 35 predicted proteins | sample SI_118_April2016_6_FD_179875 | JGI IMG/M metagenome (GOLD analysis project Ga0233426, IMG submission 179875) | Seawater microbial communities from Saanich Inlet, British Columbia, Canada - SI_118_April2016_10_MG | ecosystem: Environmental > Aquatic > Marine > Inlet | place: Canada: British... | reverse complement strand
CATATTGCGCCCGTTACTTTAGAGTTATCAATAGAGCAGGAGTTAGCCGGTGTAATTGGCGGACCTTCAGCGAAATTATTATTAGATTCGGCAAAGCGTCGTCGCCACGCCTTACTCAATGATGTAGTTGATATTGTTGATGAAGCCAGTGAATTATTACGTTTTAATCGTTCATTATTGCAAGCGACCATTCAAAATGTTGAGCAGGGAATTTCCGTCGTGGATAAAGACCTTAAAGTGGTCGCTTGGAATCGTCGATACATAGAAATGTTTGATTACCCTGAAGCCGAAATATTTGTCGGCCGCCCTGTAGAAGAAGTCTTGAAATTTAATGCTAAACGGGGTTTTTTTAAAAAATTTAATGGTGAATTTGAAATAGCAAAACGTATTGCATATTTGGAAGAGGGTAAGTCATATCGATTTCAACGCGTGCAAAAAAATGGCAAAGTATATGAAATGTCAGGTAACCCTTTACCTGGAGGTGGTTTTGTAACGACATATTCAGATATTACTGAATTTGTAAATAGCCAAAAAGCCCTTGAAGAAATAAATGCACATTTAGAAACTCGCGTTGAAAAACGTACGTTAGATTTACAAAAAGTGAATCTACATCTACAAGAAGCAAAGCAGGATGCTGAGCAAGCCAATATTAATAAAACTAAATATTTTGCAGCATTGAGTCATGATCTTTTACAGCCTTTTAATGCCGCGAGTTTATTTTCATCAATTCTTGCTGAAAAAACCGAAGATAGCGCCATAACTGAATACCTAGATAGAAAAGAATTACGAGATCTCAGTCAGAATATTCACTATTCGTTAAGTAATGCCGAGCAACTATTAAGTTCTATTTTAGAGTTAACAAAACTAGATGCGGGGGCAACCCAACCGTTAGTCGAAGATTTTCATTTAGACGATTTTGTTCGGCCGATTTGTGATGAGTTCAAAATTATAGCGGTAAATAAAGGACTTTCATTTGAAGAAAACCTTTGTGCTGTGGGCACTCGTTCGGATAAAAAATTGCTACGCAGAGTGCTTCAGAACCTGCTCTCTAATGCTTTAAGATATACCGAGAAAGGTAAAATCATATTGTCCTTTGAAGAAATCGATGGCTCAATCAAATTAACTGTATCGGATACTGGAATTGGTATTGAAGAAAAAGATAAAGCCCGAATTTTCAATGATTTTGAGCAAGTTGAAACACAGGCAATTCAGGGGAATCATCAAGGTATAGGCCTTGGATTAGGTTTAGCCATAACCTCCCGTATTTGTAAAATTTTAGGTATTCCATTTGATCTATCATCAGTCATTGGTGAAGGTAGTCAATTTACCCTTATTTTGCCGATAATAAATATTAAAAATCGAGCGGTGGAGCCTCAACCGCAACCCAATGTCGTGAGAAAGGATCTCGTCGGATTACATGTGTTAGTGATTGATAATGATGCTCCGGTATTATTAGCGATGAAAAAACGTCTCACGGAGTGGGGTTGTGTTGTGTCAACCGCCAAAGAAGAGCAGACAGCATTGCTATTATGCCAGAATGAACAGCCAGATATTATCATTGCAGACTATCATTTAGACTTTGGTAAAACAGGCGTTGAAGCGGTGCTGTTTATCAATCATTCATTACAAGTGAATATTCCGGTCATTGTGAACTCCGCTGATCACTCTGAAGATATTCATGAACAAGTTGTGTCTAATGGCTTTATGTTTATTCATAAACCTGTAAAACCAGCGGCACTAAAAAGAACGATTAAAAAACTTGTTTCAACTTGAGAGGTTATTATTCATAACTATTAATCTTTTTTTGCCATGATTGATTAAATTGCAAATCTTCAATAATGGGGAGAATATGATCATAAACATCGGCGTATTTATGAGGGATAAGAATTCTTCGGTCATAAATGTCATGGGGTTTTTTAGATAAATGAAATTTATTTTGCCATTGTTTTTTCTTGATCATATGGTCAAACGTTGAACGGCTAATAACTGCAACATCGACTCGATGATTCAAAAGCATGGAAAATAAGTCGACTTCATGTGCCGTATTCACTTGTTTGATATTTTGACTTTCTATTAATTCACTAATGCCGAAGTAGTAAAAGCCTCTTACACCGCCGAATATTTTTCCTTGTAGAGATTGTGGCTTGATAAATTCAATAGATTGATTAAGTAAAGAGACAATTTCATCTCGATCACTAAAAACACGAGGGGTCCAAAGGTATTTAATTTCATCTTTATCTGAGAACCAAGTAGGATTTACGCCAAGTAAAATGCCTTTTAGCGAACCGTTAGCTAACATAAGTTTAATACGTTTACGTGGAATAGAAACCATTTCAAAATGATACTTGGCACTCATAGCATTTAAGCGTCGAGTAAAGTCGTAGTACATCCCTTGTTGTTTAGCTGAATTTGTCACCAAGGGGGGTTTTTCGTGATAAGTATAAATGGTCACCAAAGATTTTTCTTCGGCACATAAGAGGGAGCTATACAATATTGAAAAATATATAAAAACCTTCATTTTTGTCTTCCTAGCATCCGTATTATTTAACATCCTTGTCTTTAATTATATAACTTATTTTAAAAATAACCCTATTTTAATAAACGTTAAACCAAATTTGAGGTGTGTTTAAGCTTTTGAAAGAGAGTACTGGCTTGTGTTCTGTTGTTTACTTCAAACTTTTGTAAAATTGCAGATACGTGATTTTTCACTGTGGGTTCTTGAATATTCATTTCATAAGCAATTTGCTTATTCAATAAACCATCTGCAATCATTTGTAATACACGATATTGTGCGGGTGTTAATTTACTCAGTTTTAACGCGATTTCTTTTTCTTCAGATGCAACTTCAGTAAATAAGTTTATCCCTGGTGGTAACCAGGTTTCACCGTCTAAGACGAAATCAATTGCGTCTGAAATTTCATCGAGAGAGGCTGATTTTGGAATATAGCCACTTGCGCCTAAATCAATTGCTCTATTAATGATACTCGGTTCTTCTGTAGCGGAAACCATCACGACTTGAATGTCTGGATAAGCATTTCGTATAGTGGCTAAACCTGTAAATCCTTCATTACCAGGCATATTTAAATCAAGAAATATTAGTTCTATATCGGGATTGTCTTGAATCACTTTTATAATGCTATCAAAAGATTCCGCTTCGATAATATCACTCTGTGGTAATGATTTTTTAGCCGCTTGAATAAGCGCAGCTCGAAATAAAGGATGGTCATCTGCAATGGCTAATTTCACAAATTCTAAACTCATGTTTGACCTTAATACTTTTATTTAAACACGAATGAATAGGGGGCGCTAGTTTAGCGCCCCCTATTTGAGTGAGGCTTAAAACTATTGCTTAAAACCTGTAACCTAGTGTTAAGTGAATAGTGCGAGGGTCAGCAAAGTAGCCAATTAACGTGGTATCGCCGCCTAAGCCAGCGCCGTATGTGCCATCGCCATTATCCACTGCAAAGTTATAACCGCCAACCATGACTTCTTCGTTGGTTAAGTTTTTACCGTGTAAGCCGCCGTACCAGTTTCCTTCGGTACTTTCCCACGTAATACTTGCGTTAACGTTGCCATAGCCTTCTTGTATTAACATATCGCTGTCTTCGAATAGACGATAGTCGTCGCGGTAGTAATAACCACCACTGAAGACAAAGTAACCCACTTCAGTATCTAAGGTGTAATTCGCTGAAAGATTCATGGTGTATTTAGGTGTATTTGATATGCCTAATAAAGGGGCTGCAAGGGATGCATCTTCTTCAATTTTTGAATCAATATAACCGAAAGAAAAATCAATTCTTAAATCATCTGTTGCTGCCCAAGTAATTTCAGCTTCAATACCGTCACCGGTTGAACCTTTGATATTACCTAAGTTTTGATTCAGTACGGTTAAGTCAGAAGGATCAGGCGTAATGGTAATATATTGACGATCTTTATGGTCGATTGAAAATAGTGTGATGTTAGTACGTAACTCATCGTTCCAATCTTTCTTGATACCAATTTCGATAGAGTCAACAATCTCTGGGTTTGCTGCTGTTTCATTTACGGTTGCGCGAGGGTTAAAGGTACCTGATTTGAAACCTTGCGAATAACTGGCAAACACCATGGTGTCTTTATCCATTTGATACTCAAGACCTACACTAGGAGAAAACTGCGACCAATCTGCTTTTTTAGGCGAATCTACTGTGCCGTCACCATTACTATCTTCACCTAATACTTGCGGGAAAGTGATACTAGGATCCCTGACGTAACCGTCAATCCAACCTGATCTCGGGTAAACATTTGAGAAAGCAATACCGTTATTCACATACGCTTCTTTTTCTTCATTTGTGTAACGTGCGCCAAGAGTTAGCGAGAGCTTTTCTGATAAGTCGATACTACTTTGTAAATAAATAGCACTACTTTCGCTATTGTTACAACCAGTTACTTCACGTGTAAGACCTGTTGCACCTAATGAAGCGCCATATGCTGCGCGACCTAAAAAACCTAATATAGCGTCAAAATGTCCGCAAGATTCGCCATCATATAAATAAAGGCCGCCGACAATGTTATAACCTTCACCACTATAAGATGCTTGTAATTCATGGCTAGTATTCTCATCATCATAAAATGCAGGCACATCAAAAATATCTAATGGTGTGTTATCAAAATCTATATTAGTGTCTGAATATCCTTCACGAGAAGTGGCGACATATTTTAATGCTAAATCGTTAGACGCTTGCCAATTGATCATAAAACTCAACCCTGACAATTCCACGCTATTTTCTGTAGGCATGCTAGTGTAAGAGTCGAAAACACTATCCGGTACAGGGGCATTAGATAATAAACTGGGTAATAAGCGATAACCCCCTTTGGCGTTTGAGTCGTCTTGTGTTTTATCCCATGATAAACGCATAAACAAATCATCTGAAGCATGATACTCAAGTGTTAAACGTGCTGCGGACAAGTCTTTGTTATAGTTTTCTGTATCTTGATTGGGTAAATCAGAAATTAAAAATTCACCAAAACCATCGCGATTTAAATTAGCGTATCCAAAACCTAAATAAAGGGAATTTTCAACTAATGGTAGTTGTCCGGTCATTTTTAAATCTTTTTGACTATAGCTGCCAAACGTACCTTGAATATCAAATTGTGCATCACCTGACATTTCTTTAGTGACATATTTTACTGCGCCGCCTATGGTATTTTTACCGTATAACGTACCTTGTGGGCCACGTAATACCTCAATACGTTCAATATCGAGTAAATCTAACACTGCACCTTGAGGTCTTGCTAAATAAACATCATCAACATAAATACCCACACCAGGTTCATAGCCCCAAAGCGGATCTTGTTGACCCACGCCGCGTATAAATGCTGTAAGTGTCGAGTTCGTGCCGCGACTTGTTTGCAGAGTAGTATTAGGTGAAAATCGTTGCACTTCTGTCATGACAGAAATACCATTTTCTGCTAGCTCAGCTGCGCCAATCGATGTCATGGCAACGGGTGTTTCTTGTAGGTTTTCTGTCGTTTTACGTGCGGTTACTTCAATTATTTCTAGGCCCGTCACTTTTTCGCGTTGCTCTTCTTCTGCTGCATAAAGTGATGTGCTCAGAAGCGCTGAACCAATAGCAAGTGCACACAGTGATTTACGATATGCATTTTGAATGGACTTATTTTGAGTCGATTTTTCTGTAAACATTGAATTATTCATGTTTCTCCCCGATGGATATTTTGTTCTTTATAGTTATATTTATTTTTGTAGTGATTGTTTTTCAGTCGCTAATTAATCTAGCGTAAGCATATCCATCTGTATGTGGTACTTAAGTACTATACCTTTTTATTAGCCTATAACGCACAATGAAATTGAGCTTCTAATGTGTTTCTTTTTGCCCTAAAGCATTGAGAGCCGGCATTAAGCTTATGAGTTTTGTTAGTGATATCTCTTCAGTCAATTTGATTTAATTAAAAACAATACTCAGGAATTACTTATGTTAAGTATGATTGGCTTAGTCGGGGGGCTCATTTTATTAGTGGGCCTGACGATGAGGGGCATGAATTTATTCATTAGCGCTCCTTTATGCGCATTATTGGTTGCCCTTAGCAATAATATGGCGCTACTTACTGGCGACACTTATTTCGTTAGTACCTATATGTCGGGCTTTACTAGTTTTATTGCCGCTTGGTTTTTTATGTTTTTACTGGGGTCATTATTCGGTAAATTTATGGAAGACACTGGCGCTGCAGATAGTGTTGCGCGTTATATCGTAGATAAACTAGGTATGAAAAAAGCGGTCTTTGCTGTCGTTGCTGCATGTGCCATTTTAACGTATGGCGGTGTTAATTTATTTGTTGTCGCCTTTTCTGTTTATCCTATGGCGTTAAGCTTGTTTAAAGATGCAAATTTACCACGCCGTTTTATTCCAGCGACATTAGCGTTTGGCTCTGTAACCTTCACCATGACTTCTGCAGGTTCGCCTGAAATTCAAAACTGGATTCCAATCAAGTACTTAGGCACAACCCCTTATGCGGGTTGGCAGGTGAGTTTGGTTGTTGCAATATTTATGGCGTTGTTTGGCTACTGGTGGCTAAAAAAAATAATTTCAAAAGCAGTAGCCGATGGTGAAGTTTTTGAGCATAGAGATGACGACCCTGAAATACCTATTCGTGATTATCCACACCCGATTACCGGCGTGATCACATTACTAGTCGTGTTAGCGTTATCGTTTAGTTTACATAGCTACTTTGGTCATAACGCACTCATTGTCGCTTTAGCAGGCGGAGTGATCAGTATTTGGTTGATTAATCATAAGTATTTTCACAATCTTAATAACGCTATTTCAGAAGGCACTAATGGGGCGTTAATTGCTATTGGCAACACGGCGGCTGTTGTTGGTTTTGGCGCGGTAGCAAAATCAACCGAAGCTTTTCAAGTCGCGGTAAATATTATGACGCAAATGCCTGGTAATGAATTGATAGGTGCGGCTGTTGCGGTGAGTGTTATAGCAGGGTTAACCGGCTCTGCCTCAGGTGGTCAAGCGATAGCTCTGCCTTTAATTGCCCCTCATTATATTGATCAAGGCGTTAATCCTGAACAATTACATCGCGTGGTTGCCATTAGCTCTGGGGCATTAGACACATTGCCACATAATGGCTATGTGGTAACAACCATTCGTGCTATTTGTAAGGAAACTCATGCCAGCGCATATTGGTCGATGTTTGCTATGACCGGTGCGGTTCCTTTGTTAGGCTTAATACTTGCCATTGGCTTGTTTATTTTTATTTAGATTTTGATAGGAAATATTATGAATATTGGACTTCTCCTTTTAGTAACATCATTGCTTTTTTCTAGTTACTCCATCGCAAGTGATGCAAACGGCTCATTAATGGTGACCAAGCAAAAATTTTCTTTGGATAATTTTCAAACTTTTGGCGGAAAAAAAATTGCTCAAGTCAATGTTGGCTGGGAAGCCTATGGCACATTAAATAAAGATAAAAGTAACGTCATTTTAATTACTCATTTCTTTTCGGGTAATTCGCATGCTGCAGGTAAATATAATGAGAATGATGCGATACCAGGATACTGGGATAGCATTATTGGTCCTGGTAAAGCGATTGATACCAACAAATTTTATGTGATCAGTTCTGATACCTTGGTTAACGCGAGTCCGTTTGATAAAAATGTGATAACTACAGGTCCTGCCACTATTGATCCTAAAACAGGTAAGCCCTTCGGATTAAGCTTTCCTGTGATAACAATACGTGATTTTGTAAATGTCCAAAAAGCATTAATCGATAGCTTGGGTATTGAAAAATTGCATGCGGTTGTTGGTGCTTCTATGGGGTCGTTGCAAGCATTGGAATGGTCGGTGGCCTATCCTGACATGGTCAAACGAATGATTTCGGTCATTGGTACTTCAGAAATGGATGCTTGGTTAGTTGCTAGTCTTGAATCATGGGCTGCACCAATCAAACAAGATCCTAATTGGAATGGTGGTGATTATTATCAAGGTGAAGCGCCAAAAAGGGGCTTACAACTATCATTAGCAAGTATCACTCAAGATGCGATGCATCCAGCAATTTTTAACGCTTCAAATCCTAATCATCAAGCCATTAATAATAAGGCACTAAACGATATTAACGCTAACTTTCCTGTGGTTGACTGGCTTTATGCAGCCGCTGGCGCAAAAGTAGATATTATTGATGCGAATCATATTTTATACCTCGTTAGAGCCAACCAATTATTTATTGCTGGTCATAACAATGATTTAACAGGAAGTTTGAAAAAAATTACCGCTAAAACGTTATTTTTGCCTGCTACGAATGACTTAGTGCTGAATCCATCTATGGCAAAAAAGGCACATGACCTTATCGGTGAGCAAAGTCAATATGAAGAAATTCAAGGGATGTGGGGCCACCTCGATGGCATTTTCTCTATTAGCAGCAAAGCTAAAACGATTTCAGCCTTTTTGGAGACTGAATAATGGAAAATATGACAGCTTTAATCACTGGAGCTGCTAGCGGTATTGGCTTTGGTATTGCTCAATCTTTAGCTGAGAAAGGCGTAGCTATTATCATCACAGATATTAATGAGGATGCAGTTTTATTAGCTCAGCAAAAACTTAGCGATAAAGGATTAGACGTTAAAGGAATTAAATTAGATGTGACCAACGAGCAAGATATTGAAAATTTGATTTCGGCGCTCAAAGATACCACTGTTGATATTTTAGTGAATAATGCGGGTATTCAATATGTTTCAAGAATAGAAGATTTTCCAATGAGCGCATGGCAAAAAATTGTCAATGTTCTGCTCACCGGACCAGCTCGAACATGCAAAGCCTTTTTACCTCAAATGAGAGAAAACGGTTTTGGCCGTATTATTAATATTGGCTCCATTCATGGCTTAGTTGCTTCACCTTTTAAGTCTGCATATGTGGCGGCAAAACATGGTTTGATTGGCTTTTCCAAAGTGATCGCTTTAGAAACATCTGACACCGACATTACTATAAATACCATTTGTCCAGCCTATGTTAAAACACCTTTAGTTGAAAAGCAGATCAAAGATCAAGCAATTCAACATGGCATAAGTGAAGAAGATGTTATTCATAAAATTATGCTTGAGCCTATGCCGAAAAAATCATTTATCGACATTGAAGAAATTAGCGCCACAGTATGCTTTTTAGCAAGTAAACAAGCAAAAAACATGACCGGTCAGGCACTTGTACTTGACGGAGGTTGGACAGTTAAATAATCTAATTTCAATGGTTTTGTCTTTATGAATTAAACGGTTAGCATAAATATAATAGGAAAATAGAAAATGGCAGGTTTTAATAAAGTTGTCGCTAATTATCAAGAAGCGATGGCAGGTTTAGAAGATGGAATGACCCTTATCGCCGGAGGATTTGGCTTATGCGGTATTCCTGAAAACTTAATCAGTGAAATTAAGCGCAAAGGTACAAAAGGGTTAACAGTAGTTTCTAACAATTGTGGTGTGGATGATTTTGGTTTGGGCGTCTTACTTGCCGATCGTCAAATCAGCAAAATAGTTGCATCTTATGTCGGTGAAAATGCCGAATTTGAACGACAAATGATGAATAATGAATTGGACGTTGAATTAACCCCACAAGGTACGCTTGCTGAAAAAATGCGTGCTGGTGGAGCTGGGATACCCGCTTTTTTTACAGCGACAGGTGTTGGAACTCCTGTTGGAGAAGGTAAGGAATTACGTACATTTAATGATAAAGAATACCTATTAGAAGAAAGTATTCGTGGTGATTTTGCTATTGTAAAAGCATGGAAAGCAGATAAATACGGTAATTTGGTTTATCGTAAAACTGCACGGAATTTTAATCCTATGGCGGCAACAGCAGGGAAAATAACCGTTGTTGAAGTGGAAGAAATTGTAGAGCCAGGGGAGCTTGATCCCGATCAAATACATACCGCAGGTATTTATGTTGATCGTTTGATTGTCGGAACATTTGAAAAACGTATTGAGCAACGAACCATTCGTCCTTTGCAAAATAAAATAGGAGAATAATGATGGCGTTAACTCGAGAACAAATGGCAAAGCGCGTGGCTCAAGAATTACAAGACGGTTTTTATGTCAACTTAGGGATTGGAATTCCTACCTTAGTGGCAAATTATGTGCCTGATAATATGGACGTTATGCTGCAATCTGAAAACGGTTTATTGGGGATGGGACAATTTCCCACGGAAGACGAAATTGACGCTGACTTGATTAATGCTGGCAAACAAACAGTCACCATGGCAACAGGTGCTTCGGTATTTTCGAGTGCTGAGTCATTTGCCATGATCCGCGGTGGTCATGTTGATTTAACGGTATTAGGCGCTTTTGAAGTTGATGTAAATGGCAACATTGCTTCGTATATGATCCCTGGGAAATTAATTAAAGGGATGGGAGGCGCAATGGATCTTGTGGCTGGTGCCGATAACATTATTGTTACCATGACGCATGCATCAAAACATGGAGATTCTAAATTACTGACAAACTGCTCATTGCCGTTAACCGGAAAAAGCTGTATTAAAAAGATACTGACTGATTTAGCTTATTTGGAAGTCAAAGAAGGAAAGTTTCATTTACTTGAGTATGCTCCAGGGGTGACAATTGAGCAGATACAAGCACTTACACAAGGTGAATTAGTTGTTGATGAGCAAGTGAAAGAAATGGTTATATAAGTTACTTTTTTAGTGATGTTTAGCTGAATAGGGCATTTTTGTGATTTCCCAAATGCCCTAGTACTTAAGAGTAATATTTTTATACACTGTCAGTTAAACTAGCCTGTTTTTATAAACACCAATAATCGATTGTTAGCTGGCATGGCATTATCGGAAATTAATGATAGCTTTGCTGATTTTGCCAATAACTCAATGGCTTCAAAATCACGAATTCCGCTATTTATATCTCTATCTTTAAGCCATAACTCAAAATTGGCGTTACTTTCACTGGTAAATGTCCCTTCATAATTGAAAGGCCCATAAATACAAAGAGTACCGCCTTCTTTTAAATTCTTTTGAACCCCAGTGAAAAAACGTTGTACTAAATCCCAGCTGATAATATGCAAGGTATTAGCCGTAAATATGCCATCGAAAAGAGAGGTTTTACTAGAACTAACCATTGGCCATTCATTATTTAAATCTAGATGGATTGGCGTAAGTATATTGTTTAACTGGCTACTGCTTATCCTTTGATTGATGGAAAAATGGTTTATTAGAAGGTCACTTGTTTGCCAGCTAAGGTGTGGTAATTTTTCTGCAAAATGAATAGCGTGTTGGCCCGTTCCTGAGCCAACCTCCAATACATGTTTAGTCGTTTTAAAAAAATTTTGTAATACGGTTAAAATAGCCGCTTTATTATTTTCACATGCTTGGGAAAAAGTTAACTCCATAATAAGTCCCTATGAGCCCATTTTATGACTGCTGTTGTTTAAACGGCAAAGCAGACAAACATTGTGCTTGATAACGTCTTAACTGCTCTCGTTCTTGTTGACAATAGCCTTTTATCGGCTCTTTAAAATTTTGATTATTTATCCAATGATAAGAGTAAGTGAGAACCGCTTCAAAGCCTCGTTGTATTTTATGTTCACCTTGTGTTCCAGGATTAAAAATTTTAAGGTTATTATTAATGCAAAACTCTATGCCTTGATAATAACAAAGCTCAAAATGTAGATTCTTAACAGATTCGCTACACCCCCAATAACGCCCATATAAATGCTGCTGATCAAAAAAGAAAAGTGAGCATGCAACATAATTGTCTTCACGACTCGCTATTATCAGTAATATGTTATCGGGTAATGTTTGGAATATTTGTTGAAAAAAAGCGAAAGTTAAATGAGGTTGATGACCTTTTTTTAAATACGTTAATTGGTAAGTTAAGTAAAAATAGTCTAATTCTTTTTGGCCGATTTCTTTACCAATAAATTGATTTATTTTGATGTTTTGTTGTTCTATTGAACGTCGTTCTTTCAGGGTGTTTTTACGTTTTCTTGCGGTAAATGATGCAAGAAATTGATCAAAACTTTGATATTCGCGATTAAACCAATGAAACTGAACGGTATGACGAAGGTAAACATCATCAGGGATTGATAATTCATCTGTTTCATTTATTTGGGGTGCGAACAATAAATGCCAACTACTAATATGATTTTGTTGACAATATTTAATTAGTTCGTTGAACACTTCAAAATAATTAAGCGTATTTGAAAGTAATTTTTCACTGGGCACTGGAGTAACCGGAATGGTACTGACTAACTTAGGGTAGTAATCTAAATTGTTACGTTGATAAGCCTGTGCCCAATCCCAATCAAATACATATTCTCCCCATGAGTGTTGCTTAATATATAAGGGTAAAAATGCCTCAATTCTTTGATCACTTGAAATAGTTAAGTGATGTGCTTGCCAACCTTTATCGGCTGATATTGATTGACTGTCTTCTAGTGCTTTGAAAAATTCATATTGCATGAATGGGCAAGAAGATTTGTCCAATGTTTGCCACTGACTTTTAGAAATGTCATTAATATTATTAATAAACGTTATTTTCACATTGATAGATAGTTTAGTGAAACCTTACCTAAGCATATCGTATTATTTATTAATGTTTTATAAAAATAATTTAACCATATATATTCTCAAGGTTTTTTGTCATATTAAAGGTAAGTATCGTTAATAAACGAGTATATATTTCTTTTGAGTAGCTATTATGAATTTGGATAAATCAACTAAACGAATTGCAAAAAGGGTTAAAAAAGGATTTCATGGATACCCGCAAATTTCATTGGCCTATTTTGGTCAATCAGACGATTATGCGACAGAGGTCGTTGTTGGGTACACCTTAGATGAAGGTACAGAAGTTCAGGAACAAAAGTTTGTCTGCACAAGTGATGCGAGAAAAGATGAAACTATTCAGACGACGCTTTTAAAAGTGATTGAGAGGGCAGACGCTAAGACTGTTATAGAAGTTCCAGGCGTTTTAATGATTAAATAGGATCCCGTAGCGTTGAATTATCACAAGCCAATTACTAGGCTTGCGTTTATTTACAGCCTGTATATACTAACAGTTATAACTGTCAGTATATACAGGAAATTGTCGAATGACTAACCTACGACCACTTACCCCTCGTCAAGAGCAAATCTTTGATCTCATCAAGGAAAACATTTCAGAAACAGGTATGCCACCAACGCGTGCTGAAATAGCCGATTTTTTTGGTTTTAAATCCGCCAATGCTGCCGAAGAACATTTAAAAGCGCTAGCGAAAAAGGGCTACATAGTAATGCTACCCGGTACATCTCGTGGTATTCGATTAGCAGAGCAGTTTATCGAAGAAGAAGGTTTGCCGTTAATTGGTCGAGTAGCGGCAGGTGAACCTATTTTAGCGCAAGAACATGTCGAGGATAGATACAAGGTTGATGGTAATTTATTTCATCCTGCAGCAGATTACTTATTAAGAGTGAACGGCGAAAGCATGAAAGATATTGGTATTCTTGATGGCGATTTATTGGCGGTACACCAAACTACAGATGTCCAAAATGGACAAGTGATTGTGGCGCGTATTGATGAGGACGTAACAGTTAAACGTTTCAAACGTGATGGAAATGTTGTTTATCTTCACGCTGAAAATGAAGATTTCTCGCCAATCAAGGTCGATTTAACTTCACAACATTTTAACGTTGAAGGTATTGCTGTAGGGGTTATTCGTTCTGCAGATTGGATGTAACTTTCACCTTTAAATATTGCTGGCATTTATTCTTAATGTTTTAATGAAAGTCAGCAATGTTTCACTTTTTTTCACTTTTCATGCTTTAACCAAACTTTTATAAAGAATAATTCTTATTTCACCTCTTTTATTTCACACTAGATTGTTTTTTGTACAAAAAATATCCTTGTCCAATTGTGACCTATATCACTTTATTAGAGCATTTGCTTAATTAATGTGCATTGACGTCAGACTATATAAAATGGACTGCTTAACCGTTTAGAGTTTATACTCTATTGTAATTATTGGTGTTTTTATCTTTTGACACAAAAGATAAGAATTGACCTAGATCAAGATTTAAGTAATTCTAGGGCAGAAATTGAACAAAAATAATAATAAGGCGAATTTTAAGTGGTTAAAAAAGCGCCAGTAGAAAATAACAACAAAAACAAATAATAAAAACTAATGCATAAGTTAATTTTAGCTGTGATAACGGTTTTTGAACTTAGAAAGGGTGAAGGAGATGTCGAGTGAAGAGACGTAACCTAAGTTGGCTTTTATTAGGGCTTTTAGTTCCTAGTATGGCTTGGGCAGATAAACAGTTAAATCTTACCAAAGGTGTTACTGATATAAGTCAAGAAGTATATGGTCTACATATGTTTGCGCTTTATATTTGTACCGCGATTGGTGTCGTAGTGTTTGGCGCAATGTTTTGGTCGATGATTTTTCATCGAAAATCAAAAGGTGTTAAACCAGCAACATTCCATGAAAGCACGAAAGTGGAAATTCTTTGGACAGTTATCCCTATAGTTATTTTAATTGCTATGGCGGTCCCTGCGACTAAAACATTGGTTAGCATGGAAAATAATGACGACTCTGATATCACCATTCAAGTAACAGGGTCACAATGGAAATGGCATTATAAATACTTTGATCAAGACATTGAGTTTTATTCTGTACTTTCAACTCCTCGTGCTCAATATGAAAATCAAAGTGGTGTTGGCGAAACAAAGGGTGAAAATTACCTTTTAGAAGTTGATAGACACTTAGTAATCCCTGTTAATAAAAAAATCCGTTTCTTAATCACTTCTGATGATGTTATTCATGCTTGGTGGGTACCAGATTTTGCTGTTAAACAAGATGCTAATCCAGGCTTTATCAATGAAGCTTGGGCGACAGTTCCTAAACCGGGTATTTATCGAGGCCAATGTGCTGAGCTTTGTGGTAAAGATCATGGCTTTATGCCAATAGTTGTTGAAGTGAAATCTGAAGCAGATTATGCCCTTTGGATTGAGGAACAAAATGAATTGATTGCGAATGCAGCCGCCGCTGAAGCTGCTTCTTTAAATGCTTCGCTATCTAAAGAAGAATTAATGCAGTTAGGTGAAACTACATACACCGCTTATTGTGCTGCTTGTCATCAACAATCTGGATTAGGTTTACCTCCAGCGTTTCCTGCACTTAAAGGAAGCCCAGTTGCTACAACTGGCAGTATTGCTGAACATATTGACATTGTTGTTAATGGTAAAGCCGGTACGGGTATGCAAGGTTATGGTAAACAACTTAGCATGAAAGAAATTGCTGCTGTGGTTACGTATGAACGTAATGCTTGGGGTAATGATACAGGTGATACTGTTCAAGCTGCTGATGTACAAGCTGCATCGAGTGGTTCAGCTGCTACAGTCACTGAAAAAGCGGTTGGAGCTGTTACTGAAATGGTAAAAGATGTGATTGAAGCGCCAGCTGAAGATCTTTCTAAACAATATACTATTGAAGAACTCATGGCCAAAGGTGAACAAGTTTACAACACCGCTTGTGTTGCTTGTCATCAAGCTACAGGTGCAGGTTTACCACCAGCATTCCCTTCATTAATCGGTAGCCCAATTATTACCGGTGATGTGAACGCTCACATAGATATGGTCGTAAATGGCAGTAAGAAAAATCCATCTATGGCAGCCTTTGGCGCTCAATTATCGAAAACCGATATTGCTGCTGTAATTACATTTGAGCGAAATGCTTGGGGTAATAATACTGGTGATGTTGTTCAACCCGCAGATATTGCTGCAAGTGCTAAGTAAGGAGGCAGAATAATGACTACAGAAGCTATTCACGACTCGCATGAGCACGATGATCATCATGATCACAAGATGACGGGTATAAAACGTTGGTTGTATACTACTAACCACAAAGATATAGGTACTATGTATCTATGGTTTGCATTTATTATGTTATTGGTTGGTGGTGCACTAGCTATGGGTATTCGCGCTGAATTATTTCAGCCAGGCCTGCAGTTTATGGAACCAGACTTTTTTAACCAATTAACGACAGTGCATGGTCTGATTATGGTGTTTGGCGCTATTATGCCCGCCTTTACAGGTTTTGCGAACTGGATGATACCTATGATGGTTGGAGCGCCAGATATGGCGTTGCCAAGAATGAATAACTGGAGTTTTTGGATTTTGCCATTTGCATTTTCAATTCTTCTTGCTTCATTTTTCATGGAATCTGGTGCGCCAAATTTTGGTTGGACTTTTTACGCGCCACTTTCAACAACATACTCAAACGGTAGCACGGCATTCTTCGTTTTTGCAGTTCATATAATGGGCATCTCATCTATCATGGGAGCAATTAACGTTATTGTTACTATCATGAATATGCGTGCTCCAGGTATGACATATATGAAAATGCCATTATTTGTATGGACATTCTTCATTACCGCTTACTTATTAATTGCAGTAATGCCGGTCTTGGCGGGTGTGGTAACCATGGTATTAACTGATACCTATTTTGGTACCAGCTTCTTTGATGCTGCTGGTGGTGGTGATCCGGTAATGTTCCAGCATATTTTCTGGTTCTTTGGTCATCCTGAAGTTTACATTATGATATTACCAGCGTTTGGTATTGTTTCGACGATTATTCCAGCGTTCGCTCGTAAACGTTTATTTGGCTATAGCTCAATGGTTTACGCCACTGCCTCAATTGCATTCCTGTCGTTTATTGTATGGGCTCACCATATGTTTACTACAGGTATGCCGTTATTCGGTGAATTATTCTTCATGTATTGTACGATGTTGATTGCGGTCCCTACGGGTGTGAAAGTCTTTAACTGGGTTGCAACGATGTGGCGTGGTTCGATGACATTTGAGATTCCAATGCTATTTTCTATCGCATTTGTCATTCTATTCACGATTGGTGGCTTCTCTGGTTTGATGCTGGCGTTAACCCCTGTTGATTTCCAATACCATGATACTTATTTCGTAGTTGCACATTTCCATTATGTGTTAGTCACAGGTTCGCTATTTTCTATCTATGCAGGTGCTTATTATTGGTTACCTAAGTGGACAGGACATATGTATCACGATGGTTTAAGTAAAGCGCATTTTTGGTGCTCACTTATTTCGGTGAATATTTTGTTCTTCCCAATGCATTTCTTAGGTTTAGCGGGTATGCCAAGACGTATTCCTGATTATGCCTTGCAGTTTGCTGACTTTAATAAGTGGGTGAGTATTGGTGGCTTTGCCTTTGGTTTATCACAATTAATATTCTTAGTAGTTGTTATTAAGTGTATTAAAGGAGGCAAAAAAGCTGAAGCGAAACCTTGGGATGGTGCTGAAGGTCTAGAATGGACGGTTCCAAGTCCTGCGCCTTATCATACGTTTGAAACACCACCTAATGCAGAAGATATTAAAGGGCAATAGGAAAATATTATGAGTACTGAGCAAGATCAAGAGTTTAAAAATAATCAGAAGGCTAAAACAGTTAAGAAACTGGTATTGGTGGTATTTGGTATGTTTGGTTTTGGTTTTGCTTTGGTTCCATTATATGACGTATTTTGTGATATCACCGGGTTAAATGGTAAAACTTCAACAACTGCAGCTAGTGTTAATGAAGACGGCGTTGATGAAAGCCGTACCATTACTGTTCAATTTATTAGTCGAACTGCAAAGGGAATTCCTTGGCAGTTTGAACCTATGATAAATGAAATAAAAGTACATCCGGGTGAAATGAAATTAGTGAAATTTTATGCGAAAAATGAATCGGTTAATGACATTGTCGGGCAAGCAGTTCCATCAGTTTCTCCCGGTAAAGCTGCGATTTATTTTCAAAAAATAGAGTGTTTTTGTTTCAACTCTCAGCCGCTTAAAGCACAAGAAGATATCGAAATGGCGTTACAATTTTATGTTGACGCTGAGTTACCTGAAGAAGTATCGACAATCACTTTGTCATACACTTTATACGATATTACCGGCACAGTTGAACCTTATGCGGTTACGCAAAACACAGGGGAATAGTTATGACTACAAAAAAATATGAAACATATTATGTACCCGCACAAAGCCATTGGCCAATTGTTGGTGCCGTTGCATTGTTTTTAATCGCTGTTGGCGCAGCAAACTATGTAACAGATATTAAAAATTCAACATCAGGATTCGGTGGTTATGTATTAATTGCCGGTATTGCCATGGTGATATACATGATGTTTGGCTGGTTCAATAATGTTATTACTGAATCAATGTCAGGAAAATATAGCCATCAAATGGACAACTCATTTAAACAAGGGATGAGTTGGTTTATCTTCTCTGAAGTAATGTTCTTTGCGGCATTTTTTGGTGCTTTACTTTACGCCAGAACACTCTCTGTTCCATGGTTAGGTGGCGCTGATAATAATGTAATGACTGGTCAAGTTTTGTGGCCTGAATTTACTGCACAATGGCCATTAATTAAAACACCTGATGGTACTGAAACAACTGGTATGGGTTGGTACGGTTTACCATTGATAAATACCATCTTATTATTAACATCTTCTGTTACTGCTCATCTTTCACACGTTGCTTTAGAACAAGATAAACGACCTCAGTTGAAGTTCTGGTTAGGATTAACCTGTGTGCTAGGTTTAGTGTTCTTATACTGCCAAGGTTTAGAATATGCCCATGGCTATGCTGATGAAATGCAACTTTATTTAACTAGTGGTATCTACGGAAATACTTTTTACCTGTTAACAGGTTTCCATGGTATGCACGTCACGTTAGGTACTATCATGTTAATCGTTATGCTGATTAGGGTATTTAAAGGTCACTTTACCCCTAAGAATCATTTTGCCTTTCAAGCAGCAAATTGGTATTGGCATTTTGTCGATGTGGTATGGGTATTCTTATTTGTGTTTGTTTACATCATTTAAAAACTGAATGCGTCATTGATTAACTCAATAACTTCATCGAAGGTACTCAAGTAAAATTTTACATTCCGTGCATTCTTTTTGTTCTTGAGCTAATCAATTTAGCCTTAAGTTTTTACATAGAATATACAAAAAATGAAAATAGTTAAGGCGCAGTTAAAGCGCCTTATTTTTCAATGATTTTAGGTTAAAAAGGCCGAGGATTAGGTGTGATAATTCCGGTGAGAATACCGATTAATAATAATATGACAATCACCACTGAAGTCATCACTCGGCGGCCAATAAACTTAGTCATGCTTGGCTGATTCGGATCATTTTTATTCATCAACATTAATGCGCGAAATAGGTTATAAACCATAAAGGCTAACAAGCCGACAATGATAATTTTTATAATCACAAAACTCTCTCTTTTTATTATATTAGGTTATTTAAGTTGTTATTAATTTTTACGGTAATTTATGAAGCTTGCTGATTTTAGACAATATATTCATCAAATAAACTGGCTCGTGGTTATCTTCACTTTGCTTGTCTTTAGCGGATTAATCAAGCTTGGATTGTGGCAAACGTCTAGAGCACTTGAAAAAGAAGAGCGTTTATTGCGAATCAGCGAATACAAAACGCAAAATGCGCTTTCGTTATCAGAAGTTTTATCTTTACAAAAAATCAACGAAAATATAAATGACCTTCCCGTTCAATTTAGCGGCATATTTGATGAAGAAAAGCTTTTTCTAGTTGATAACCAAACCCATAAAGGTCGATTAGGTTATCGAGCATTACAAGTGTTAGTAAATGATAAATATGCGGTTTTAGTTAACTTAGGTTGGGTTGAAGGGTTTGTAGACCGCAGTAAGTTACCCAAAATATCAGCTATTTCGGGAAAGAAAAATATTAAAGGGCATATACGTTTAGTTGAAAAAGGTATTGTTTTAAGCGAACAAAATTTTGCCAATGCACAATGGCCATTGAGAGTACAAACCATCGAAATTGATAAATTTTCTACATTAATTGACCAAAAGTTATTGCCCTTTGTCATCTACTTAGATAAAACAGAGAGTCTAGGTTTTGAAAAAAACTGGCGCCCAATTGTAATGCCACCAGAAAAGCATCGTGCTTATGCTTTTCAATGGTTTTCATTAGCGATAGCTTGGTTGATATTAATGATAAGTGCTAGTGTATGGTTTACGAAAAATAAACCTAAAGATAATAATAAATAATAAGAAAAGGTTGTATATGGCTTCGCCCGAATTAAATAAATCTCGTCGAACTTTGCTCATTACATTAGGAGTATTTATTCTGCCCGTTGTTCTGGCTAAATTAGCTTTGGAGCAGCAATGGTTTAATTACGGTGTCACTAACTTTGGGCAACTATCAGAACATGAGTTTGCTTTGACTGATTTGGGGATTGAACAAGAGTCATTCAACGAGCAATGGTTATTGCTTTATCGACTACCCAAAACGTGCGATAAACTTTGTCAAAATACACTGCTTTCAGTTAACAATACTTATACTTTATTAGGTAAAGAACTTCCAAGAGTGACCCCTGTCGCATTATTAGAACATTCTTTATCAAATATTCAAGAAAGTAACTTTCGCCATCATAAGTGGCAACAGTTGGAGTTACCTAAACAAGCCGCTAAACACATTTCTGCTAATCAACTCTTAATTGTTGATCCTTTAGGTAATGTTGTGATGTCTTATCAAGCCCCATTAGAAGAGCAAGGTTTAGTTCAATTTGGTAAAGCTATTCTGTCGGATATGAAAAAATTATTGAAATACTCTAGGATTGGTTAACATGCAGCATCAAAATACTAAAAATATTAGACGATTAGTCCTTCTGAGCATTCTACTTGCTGTAATTGTTGTTAGCTTAGGCGCTTATACGCGTTTAACTCATGCTGGTTTGGGCTGCCCCGATTGGCCAGGTTGTTATGGTTTATTAGATGTACCTGAGTCGGCAGCGCAAATTTCTAAAGCCGAAGAAGCGTTTCCGGAACGACCTGTTGAACCTCAAAAAGCATGGAATGAAATGATACATCGCTATTTTGCTGGCGCGTTAGGCTTATTCATTTTAGCCATTGCTGTTATATCAATAAAAAACAGGGGGTTAGGTACGCCAGTATTTTTGCCGTTATTGATTTTAGCCGTAGTAATTTTTCAAGCTGCGTTAGGGATGTGGACCGTTACTCTAATGCTTATGCCCATTGTTGTTCTGGCCCATTTATTAGGTGGTTTTACTACGCTTTGTTTATTGTTCCTGTTGTATCTTCGTTTAAAGCCATATCGTGTTCCTGGTGGTGATACTTCGGTACGACGTTATGCTGGTTTTGGTATCATTGGTATTGTGATATTAACGTTACAAATTGCTCTTGGTGGGTGGACTTCATCAAATTATGCTGCGTTAGTTTGTGTAGAATTACCAATTTGTCAGGCAGGTTGGGTAGAGCATTTATCTTTTGAGGATTCATTTGATCCGATTCCTCCTAAAAAAGATACATATGAATTCGGTCACTTTGATCACCCTGAACGCGTGACAATTCATGTAATGCATAGAATTGGGGCTATCGTAACTACGATTTATTTACTGTGGTTAGCATTTATAATATTTGCTAAAGCACATACACGATTTTTTAAAAACTCAGCAGTAGCTTTAGTGACAATTTTGACAACCCAAGTCTTATTAGGGGTGAGTAATATTTGGTTTTCTCTTCCCTTATCCGTTGCGGTAAGTCATAACGTAGTTGCCGCATGTTTAATGCTGATGTTGATATTTTTAACGTATAGTTTGAAGCGAAAAGCCTAGGAGCGATTATGAGTAGTGATATCTCTTCAGTAGAGGCTGATGTGAGTAAAGAAATGATAGCAACATGGCGTGATTATTATGAAATCACTAAGCCTCGAGTTGTGGCCTTGTTAGTTTTAACAGCGCTAGTTGGTATGTGTTTATCTGTACCTGGCGCTATCCCATGGCAAGTATTGATTCCTTCAATGGTTGGTATTGGTTTTTTATCTTCTGCTGCCGCTGCGATTAATCATATTGTTGATGAGCGTATTGACAGCATTATGGGACGAACGTTTAATCGTCCATTAGCAACAGGGCGACTAGATCCTAAGAATGCAGCACTATTTGCAATGCTGTTAGCAGTTTCTGGTTTTGCTATTTTATACAGTTTTGTTAATCCATTAACTGCCTGGTTAACTTTTTCTGGCTTAGTGGGTTATAGCTTTATTTATACCATGTATTTAAAGCGTGCTACGCCACAAAATATAACCATTGGTGGTTTAGCAGGCGCAATTCCACCTTTGTTAGGTTGGACAGCAATGACTAATGAAATTCATCCTAATGCGCTTCTGTTAGTCTTATTGATTTTTACTTGGACGCCGCCGCACTTTTGGGCATTAGCGATTCATCGTAAAGATGAGTATGCGAAAGTTAATATTCCTATGTTGCCTGTTACACATGGCGTTAACTTTACTAAAACGCAAATTCTTTTATACACCGTTTTATTATTTGTGGTCGGGTTATTACCATATTTAGTTGGCATGAGTAATTGGTTGTATTTAATTGGTGCCGTAGTGCTTAACTTAATGTTTTTTGTCTATGCTTGGAAGCTGAAATTTAATGCGAATGAAAGTACTGCTATGGACACCTTTAAGTTTTCAATTATACATTTAATGTTACTCTTTATTATTTTGTTAGTTGATCATTATCTTTTGCCAATTAACTAGAAATTAAGGAACAATTTGTGAACAAGTTACTTATCGCTATTGTTGCGGTTATTTCAATAGCAACTGGATTTTTGATGTTTCAAAAGTCCTTTAATCTTGCTCAACCTGAGCATTCGTTGTTTTATCAAACCCCACGAACGATAAAACCGTTTGCCATGGTGGATCATCAAGGTGAAGTGTTTGCCAATGATCAGTTTCAGGGAAAATGGTCGTGGGTGTTTTTTGGTTATACTTCTTGTCCTGATGTATGCCCTACGACATTACAAGAATTAAACTTTGTTTATGATGACTTAAAAGCAATCAGTAATAATGTTCAAGTATTGCTAGTTTCTGTTGATCCTCAACGAGATACTGTTGAAAAACTTTCCCAATATATCGCTTACTTTAATGATGAATTTAAAGCATTAACGGCAGATCATTCGACATTATTTCCATTTGCTAGAAATATGGGCTTAATGTATGCAATAAGTGATGAGAAACGTGATGATAATTATTTAGTTGATCACAGTGCGTCAATTGTCTTAGTTAACCCTAATGGACAGATTGCAGCGATATTTAAACCTGAACATGAGTTGGGACAGTTACCGATTATTTCAGGGGATAATTTAGTGAGTGATTTTGCAAAAATTGTAAATTTATCTGGTTCGTAATATCCATAAATTATTTATGCTAAAAAAGGAGCTGAAAGCTCCTTTTTTCTTTTTTATAGAGGCGGAAACTGCTTTATATCATAGCTAAAGCGGATACCACTGCATACCTTCCTTGAGAATAAGCCAAGGTTTTGAATACCAATAGTATCGACTTGGGTTACTTTTGCTTTGAGCCGTACAGTTTGCTCTGACTCGTCCTGTTGGTAATGGAGCGTTAAAGTTGATTGTAAAGCTATTATCTGGGTGCCATTGTATTTCTTGTTTCCCTATTCCAGACACATAACAGTTTAGCTGTGCTTTTCGAAAATCATTTACAATTACATTAAATGTCACAGATTTTAGGGTGTTTACTTCAAATATAGTTTCAGCATTATTGTCAGATAAAGAAATAGAAAAAGGTAAGGCGTGTAATTTATCATGTAAACTAGTGAGTTGATCGTAAGGTTGAGAAGCAGGAAAGCGTGGAACTGCGGTTAAATCAGTTCCTAATCCCACCGCTCCACTTTGCTGTGAGAACGCTATGAAGTCATTTTCTATTATCCATTGCTGAATAGCGGGTGTATATTCGCCATAAGGGTATGCAAAATATTGCCAACTTTGACCTGTTTTTTCTTCAATAATTTTTTCAGCGTTTATTAATAAAGTAGTGTGCTTTTCGAGCCATTGTACTTCAGTAAGATTGTCAGGAATACGGGCTAATGAATCATGATTAAAGCCATGGTTAGCAATAATGACACCTTCATCTGCCATTTTTTTCAATTGCGGCCACGAAAGATAATGTTCTGACTCTTTATTGATAATGCCAGGGTTAATGAATATGGTGAAAGGGTAATTAAATTTATCGAGAATAGGCTTACCTTGTGTAAGAATATCTAAATAAGCATCGTCAAAAGTAATTGCGACAGTTTTATCTGGAATAGGTTGTTGCTTTCTAATGCTATTCATTAATTCTGATAAAGAGACTACTCGAAAGCTATTGTCCGCCAAATATTGCATATGAGCTTCAAATTGTAACGGAGAAATACTCGTGCTTGCAGGAGTGTCATCACTAACATGATGGTATTGAAGAATAACAGCCGCAAAACTATTAAACGCGAAACTAAAGAAAAATATCAAAATGCTTAAATTTATGCTTTTCACGTGATTACCCTGTTTTTCGTAGTAAGATACTAATGGTGTAAACCATAGCGCTTCTCACACAATATATATAGTTTATTTATAGTCATTTAATTAATAAGAGAGAGATAATTGTTCTTTTCAGATACGGCTCGCCATAAACAATTATTCGTTTTAGCTATCCCGATGATTCTTTCAAATATCACTGTGCCTTTATTAGGTATGGTAGATACGGCCGTAATAGGGCATCTAGACCACGCCTATTATTTAGGCGGAAGTACGGTAGGTGCAATGATAATCACCTGTATTACGTGGCTATGTGGTTTTTTACGTATGACCACGACAGGGTTAGCTGCACAAGCATTTGGTCAAAAAGATGCGCACCAGAATTTGCTGGTATTAATACGTGGCTTAATGGTTGCCTTTTTAATTGGTGGCTTTTTTATATTACTACAATCTCCTTATATCCACGGAGCATTATATTTATCTGGCGGCTCTGAACAGGTTCAGTTTTATGCAAAGCAATATAGTGAAATAAGAGTATGGGGACTACCTGCCGCTTTAGCTAACCTCGTATTACTTGGCTGGTTATTGGGCAATCACAAAGCTAAAGCAGTAATGTGGATTTTGATATTCACGAACTTAGTGAATCTTACCTTAGATATTATTTTCGTCTTATGGCTTGATTGGCAAGTGAAAGGGGTCGCATATGCGACATTAATTGCTGAATATTCAAGTGTATTACTTTCTTTTAGTGTGATTACTTATCAATTTAAGGGGGTAATTAAAACGTCTATCGCTGAAATTAGAATAAAGATTTTTAACAAAATCGCGCTGACAAGTTACTTCAAGCTCAATAGAGATATATTAATTCGTACGTTATGTTTGCAAAGTTGTTTTGTTTTTATCACATTCCAAGGGGCAAGGTTAGGCGATAATGTTGTTGCTGCTAATGCAATCTTAATGAATTTTCTATTGTTTATTTCATTTGGTTTAGACGGCATAGCAAATGCTGCAGAAGTTATGGTTGGTAAAGCAAAAGGTGAAAAAAACTTTAAGCAATTTAAAGAGGTGTTTAAAGTCAGCTTATTTTGGACGGTAATGTTTGCGCTGGCTTATACTTTATTCTTTGTGGTGACAGGGCCATTTGTAGTTCGTTTAATTTCAGATATTGAAGCCGTGGTACATTATGCGGATCAATATTTACCTTGGATTATGATTTTGCCGCTGGTTGCTTGCTGGAGTTATCTCTTTGACGGCATATATATTGGATTGACCCAGGCTAAAGCAATGCGAAATAGCATGGTACTTTCAACCTTTGGTTGCTTTTTTCCTGTATGGTGGATATTGCAAAATTATGAAAACAATGGCTTATGGTTGGCATTTTCCATTTTTATGATCGCAAGAGGTGTAACCTTAGCGTGGCATTTTAAACAAAAAATTTGGTCGAAAGGTTTCACTTAATTTTCATTATGAAAATCGAGAATATCTATTTTCTTAAATATATTGATTAGAAGGTTCAAAAAAACCAAGTCATTATTACTTGGTTTTTAATTGATATTATTTTCGTTGTTAATAATATGAATGTTCGCCACGTTCGTGTTCAGTCATATCTTTCACACCTTTTATTTCATCACCCATCATCTCGATAAGTTGTTTTTCAATACCATCTTTTACGGTAACGTCTATTTGGCTACAACCATTACAACCACCGCCAAATTGTAAAACGGCATAACCATCATCTGTAATTTCCATAAGCGTACATTCACCACCATGACCCGCTAATTGTGGATTAACTTCAGCTTTTAAAAAGTAATCTACACGTTCAAATAAAGGAGCATCTTCGCCCACTTTACGTAATTTAGCGTTTGGTGCTTTCAGGGTTAATTGTGAACCCATTTGATCGGTAGTGAAGTCAATTTCGGCTTCTTCCAAGAACGATTTGCTGTCAGCGTCTATATAGGCAGAAAAGTGTTCAAAAGGAATTTCAATATCTTCAGGTTCAATCGCATCGGCTGGGCAATATGATACACCACATTCGGCACTTGCTGTTCCTGGGTTGACGACAAATACTCGAATACTTGTGCCTTCGGCTTGTTGTGATAACAGCTTTTGAAAATGCTCTTGGGCTGTTTCTGAAATTGTGATCATAATGCTTTTCGCTCTAAACTTTTCTTCAGTATGGATAAGATTAACGTGATACTTGACTAAATTGGTCAAGTATCATCATTTTACTCTGCTGAGTTAACTTTCGCTAGTGATCATTTATTCTTGGCATTATTTTTTATCAAAAATAGCTAATTTGTGAATAATCGAGATAAAAAAGAGATAAAACCACGATAATATAAGGGAGAATTACTAGCTGGTTAAGTAAGAGTTTGTTATTTTGTTCTTATCAAGTTCATTTGGTTTAACATAAGCAATTAGTTAGGAACCCCAATAATGCATTTTCGTTCTATGATAATAACTTTATTATTAATTTTTTTGTGTAACCCTTTATTTGCCGCAGTTGTTGAAAAATATTTACCAGAAAGTCATACCTATGATCAAAATATTGTCAAACCAGAAGCTGTTTTAGGTTTTGGCTTAGGCGAACGACATATTCGCCATGATCAACTCATTCAATACATGGAAGCACTGGCAAAAGCTTCAAATAAAGTTGTTTTGACAGATATTGGTCGAACAACCGAAATGCGTAAACAAGTGTTATTAACGATTTCACATCCTGACAATATTACTAAATTACCTGAATTATTATCGCGAAGCGATATCGGGCAAAAACCTGATGAGCCATTAGTGATATGGTTAGGGTATTCTGTTCATGGTGATGAAATTAGTGGTAGTAATGCAGCATTGGTTATCGCCTATCATTTAGCGGCAAGCCAAGATCAGTCAGTTATGAATATTTTAAAAAATACCGTAATTGTTTTAGAGCCAAGTATCAACCCCGATGGTATGGACCGTTTTGTAAATTGGGTTAATACTTATCGTGGCACAACGGCAAATCCAGATCCTAATCATATTGAACATCATCAACAATGGCGAACGGGCCGAACGAATCACTTCGGATTTGATTTAAATCGTGATTGGTTATTACTGTCTCAAAAAGAAAGTCGCAATAGATTGGCATATTTTCATCAATATCAACCTCATGTGTTAGGTGATTTTCATGAAATGGGCGCCAATAGTAGTTACTTTTTTCAACCGGGTATTCCAAGTAGAACCCACCCGTTAACACCAAAGAAAACAACTGAATTAACCCAGCTACTTGCAACATTCCATGCACAAGCATTAGATAAAGAGAACCGTTTATATTATAGCCAAGAAAGTTTTGATGACTTTTATTATGGTAAAGGCTCTACTTATCCTGATATTAATGGTGGCATTGGGATTTTATTTGAACAAGCAAGTAGTCGAGGGTTTCAACAAGACAGCATTAATGGTTTATTAACGTTTGAGTACGGCATTAAAAATCATGTATTGACTTCGTTATCGACGATTAAAGGTGCTTGGGAAAATAGCGATAATTTTAAAAGCTATCGTAAAAGTTTCCATGAAGAATCAGAGCAGTTGATCAAGAAAGAAAAATTCAGTGGCTATCTAATTACTGAAGGAAAAGATACTTATCGATTAAATATCTTTTTGGAAAAGCTAAAAGCGCATCAAATTCAAGTCATGCCTTTAACTGAAGATTTCCGATATGAAGGAAAGCTTTATAAAAAAGAAGAAAGCTTTTATTTACCTTTAGCGCAAAAGCAATATCGAGTCATTCAAGCGTTATTTAACCAAGGAACTAATTTTAAAGATAATACTTTTTATGATGTTTCTGGCTGGACAATGCCATTAGCAATGGATATTAACTTTTTAAAAGTAGGTCGTACTTGGGGTTTAAGGCTTGCTAAAAACTCGTGGCAGCCAGCGAAAAAAACAGAATATACTATTGATAAAAGTGCTTATGCATACGCATTTGAGTGGCATCACTTTTTAGCGCCGAAATTATTGAATCAATTATTATCAAAAGGCATAAAAGCGAAAGTTGCGACGAAAACATTTTCGTCGGTCATTGATGGGAAAACCAAAAACTTTGCAACAGGTACTATTGTTATTCCTGCAGGAATACAATCAGGTAATGAGTGGCGAAATATTATCGAGCAAACCGCGAATGAAAACTCACTCTATATATTTAATATCAACACAGGATTAACCATTAATGGTGTTGATTTGGGGTCAGGCTCTATAAAACCTGTTGAACCAGTGAAAGTCTTACTTATTGGCGGTAAGGGTAGTTCGCAATATGAAGCGGCGGAGATTCTTTACTATTTGGATGATACGTTAAATATCCCAGTTACTATTGTTGAAAGAAATCGCTTATCTCGTGTTGACCTTGCTTCATATAGTCATATTATCATGGTCGATGGGAATTATGCCGATATCGATAAAAGCATGATAGGAAACATTCAATCATGGGTGAAAAAAGGTGGGGTTATTTTTGGACAAAAACGTGCCGCCAAATGGTTATCAACAGCGGAGTTATTAAAAGCGGATTTTGTTACCAAAGAGCACATCAATGGTTTATTTGATACGGAAGAATTAACTTATCAAGATAAAGAAAAGTTATCGGCAAGAAAGCGTATCGCGGGTGCTATATTTGATACGAAGCTCGATACTAGCCATCCACTAACTTATGGCTATACAGATGCCCAGTTACCTTTATTTAGAAATAGTACGATCATTATGGAGTCAGCTGAATCTCCTTTTATCACGGTAGCTGAGTACACTCAAACCCCTTTATTAAGTGGTTACACTGATAGGAATTTAGTCAATAAAATCGCGAATAGCCCGGCGATCATCGCTCATAATCTTGGTCGTGGACGAGTCATCGCAACCACTGATGTATTTGCTTTCAGAGGTTATTGGCTAGGTAGCTCTAAAGTGTTAGCGAACAGCCTCTTTTTTGCTAAAGCCTTTAGTGCGCCGGCTAAGTAATAAATCACAGCCATCGGAATAATTTCTGATGTTATTTAGGGAGTGTGAGTGCGATCGTTAAAACGGTTATGTGCTTTACTCCCTTTTTTCTAAGTAATTTACAAAGAGTATTGGCTGTTGTTCCTGTCGTGATAACGTCATCAATTAAGATGATATGACTTGGAAGTTTTTGAATAGTTTCTGATAGTTGAAATGCATTTTTTAGACTCTTTCTGCGCTGTTTTCCACTCTGCCCAACCTGACTCTCAGAATAACTACTTCGAACAAGTGCATTATCTAAATAAAGTAAATTGCTTTTTTTCGTAAAGGCCTTTGCAATCAAATGTGCTTGATTAAATCCTCTCATTTGCCATTTCTTTATATGAATAGGCACAGCCATTACCGCACATTCATCATTTGTGAGCGGTTGGTTTTTCCATAATTGCACTAGCAAAAAAGCGAAGAGATCCGCCAATTCAAAACGTTGTTGATACTTAAATTGTTTTAGCCATAGATCAAAAGGGGCAACATAGGGGGATAAGCAAAGTAATTTATCGAATGCTCTTTGAGGAAATAGTTTATCTATTGCAGGCCAATTCAGTAAATTTTGATGAAGGTGTTGATAAGAAAATAAAGGTAAATCTTCATAGCAATATTTGCATAACAATGGATGTATTAAGTTGTTATTTTTACAAAGCTCACATTCACTTAATGAAAAGCGAATTGTTTGAATAAATTGAGCTAATTTACTATTAAACTGCGTTAAAAAATGCTCGCCATTTTTGTTATCCAATTCCATTTGTTTATCACTTTCTATACACTGACGCTTTTTCCATAATCTTGAAGTAAGTATGGCAACAATGCTAAAAATTACGAGTAGTGGCTCTGGGACCCCTTTAGTATTCATTCATGGGTGGGGGTTAAATTCTGGTGTTTGGCAACCGACAGTTGAACAACTCCAAAAAAACTTTCGCGTGATAACGGTCGATTTACCTGGTTTTGGTATTAATGTTGACTCTCAAATAACGCCATATACGATTAAAAATATAGCAAACTATATTGCCGAGGCTATTAAAGAGCCAGCTGTTGTTATTGGCTGGTCTTTGGGTGGAATGCTTGCTACTGAGCTTGCATGTAACCACTCTAAAAAAGTGAAAGGGCTAGTAACGGTAGCAAGTACGCCGTATTTTATTGAGCAAGGTAATTGGCCGGGTATCAAGGCGGAAGTATTAACCTTATTTCATCGCCAACTTGAAGAAGATACGCAAAAAACCATTAATAATTTCTTAAAAATACAAGCAATGGGTAGCCCTCATTTACGCCATGATATTAAGCAATTACGTGACTTGATCATGCAATATCCTATGCCTAATACACAAACCTTAGATTTATCTTTAAGGTTTTTAGAAAATGAAGATCAGCGTTTGCAATTAAGTCATGTTACTCAACCATTTTTAAGAATGTATGGAAAACTTGATGGCTTAGTACCAAAAACTGTCATTGATAAAGTCTCTTTGTTAGCGAAAGAAAGTGATGTGATTATTTTTAATAAAGCCTCTCATGCTCCTTTTATTAGTGAGCCAGAGCCTTTTCTTGATGCCCTTTCTTTATGGATTAAACAATCAATTACATAATGAGGTCCGATATATAGAAAACTTTACATTTTGACTCTTTTGGTTAATAATTAAACACATTGCTTTGCATTAAATATCCGTTGTAAAAATAAGTGATCAGGTGAAACCTACTGGTTATTCATTGGCGATATGAGGAGATTATTATGGAAGTTCAATCAGCCTTTAGTTCAGGTTTAGAAGGTTTTCAAAAAGCGACAGAGTCAGCTAGCCAAGCTGCGAGTGATATAGCACATTCTTCTCATTTTCATTCTGAGGAAACTCAAACAGGTGAAAATTTAGCGAGTGATACAAAAAATCCTTCGGAGAATGTACCTAACTTAAACCAATCTATCGTTGATTTGAAAGTAGCAGAATATCAAGCAAAAGCATCTGCAAACGTTATTAAAACAGCCGATGAAACATTAGGCACATTATTAGATGTAAGCGTATAAATAAATGAATATAACGTCGCACACACCAAGTATTCCAATTCCTACGGTGGTAAATCCACCTACGGATGCGTTGCGTCGTGAAAATAATCAAAGAGAAATTATTGCAAAACCTGCAGCTGCTCAACAATCAGCGGCTGAAAAAGGCGTGGCTTCTGAGCGTGAAAGAGGGAGAACCCCTAGTCAAAATAATGAACAAATTGATTTTGAAAGCCTTCGTAAGCAAGCTGAATTAGCTAATACCACAATTTCTGATGAGAAACCTGATTCATCAGAAAGAGAAGAGGATACCCGTCAGCCATTCTCTGAAAACGCCAACGATCCTAAAGCGGCGGATAATCAAGAAGACATTGAACAAGTTGATTATGAGAAAAAACAAGCAGCTAATGAAGAGGCTGCCGAGCAAAAAGTAATAAATGAGCTACAGCATCGTGATAAGGAAGTACGTGCTCACGAAGCTGCGCATGCTTCTGTGGGAGGTTCGACAACGGGCGCTCCATCTTATTCATTTGAAGTTGGCCCTGATGGAAAAAAATATGCGATAGGCGGAGAAGTTTCTGTCGATTTATCATCTGTTGCAGGTAATCCACAAGCAACAATTAGCAAAATGCAAAGAGTGTATGCTGCAGCGCTTGCTCCTGCTCAGCCTTCTCCTCAAGATGTCAAAGTTGCAAATGCCGCAACCAAGAAAATAATGCAGGCACAGTCTGAACTTTCTGGTGTTGAAGTCGCTTTTCGTGCTTCGGATGCAGGTGACAAGTCTAAACTGGCAAGTGAATATGAAGAGAAAGGTGAGTTGCCAGGTAATAGTAGCTCTGATGAATTTGATAGCGCTATGGAAAAAACACTTAAAGCTCAAGAGCAAGTTTCCCCTTCTCGTTCAATAGATATTGACCAAAGAGCATTACGTATAGAAAGTTTTTATTCAAATATTAATCAAGCTTTTGAAAAGCAACCTAGCTATCAGTTTGAATTAACCGCTTAAATTCATCTAATCGTATAAAAAAGCCTAAATTCATTTATAGAATTTAGGCTTTTTTCATGCGGTATGAAAATTATTTCATAGCAACTTAGACAAAATATTGCATAACTAGTTTGTCGAGCAGACTAATTTAAATACCGTAATCTTCTTGATATTGCTTAATAGTTGCTAGGCTATTAGCCATATCAGGTTGTTCTTCTAGATAGGTGATTAAATCAGTTAACGTGACAATAGAAATGACTTTAGTACCAAAATCTCTCTCTACTTCTTGAATTGCTGATAACTCACCTTTACCTTTTTCTTGGCGATCGAGGGCAATTAGAACACCAGAAAGCTCTGCACCATGCGCCTTAATAATCTCCATTGATTCACGTATCGCAGTGCCTGCAGTGATAACATCATCAACCAGCATTATTTTACCTTCAAGCGGTGAACCAACTAAACTACCACCTTCACCGTGTGTTTTAGCTTCTTTACGATTAAAACAATAAGGCAAATCTTTATTATGGTGATCAGCTAATGCAACTGCAGTGGTTGTAGCGATAGGAATGCCTTTATATGCAGGCCCAAAAAGTAGATCAAATTCAATGTCCGAATCAACTAATGCTGATGCATAAAAACGACCTAAACGAGCAAGATCTCCACCGGTATTAAAGAGCCCAGCATTAAAAAAGTAAGGACTTGTACGACCTGACTTTAAAGTGAATTCACCAAAGCGCAATACTTGTTTGTTTAAGGCAAATTCAATAAATTCACGTTGATATGCTTTCATAGAATGTCCTATTAATTTAATGCAGTTTTTTGTAGATCAAATAATTCGTTAATGGCATTTTTTGCAAGAGATAGCATTTCTTGCATTTCATCAAAACTGAAAGGCTCTTCTTCGGCTGTTCCTTGAATTTCAATCAGCTTACCGGTATCGGTCATAACAACATTCATGTCAGTGTCAGCGGCAGAATCTTCTGGGTAGTCTAAATCAGCAACTGGTTCACCTTTATAAATGCCAACAGAAATAGCCGCGATCATATGTTTTAAAGGATTGGTTTTAATAATGTCTTTTGCTCGCATGTAATTTAATGCGTCAACTAACGCGACACATGCACCAGTAATTGAAGCGGTACGAGTTCCGCCATCAGCTTGAATAACATCACAATCAACACTGATAGTGTTTTCTCCTAATGCTTTTAAATCAACTGCAGCTCTTAAAGCTCTAGCAATTAAACGTGAAATTTCTAGTGTACGGCCACTTTGCTTACCACTAGCGGCTTCACGTCTCATGCGAGTATGAGTTGAACGAGGTAACATACCATATTCTGCAGTAACCCAACCTTTTCCTTGGCCTTTTAGAAAACGAGGAACACCTTCTTCTACTGAAGCGGTACAAATAACTTTAGTATCGCCGAATTCTATTAAAACTGAACCTTCAGCATGAGCGGTAAATTGACGGGTGATAGTTACTGGGCGAATTTGCCCTAAAGTTCTGCCGCTTGGACGCATGGTATATTCTCTTTGAGTAAAAATAATTGTGCGCATTATAATCGCTAATGTCACATATTGACATAATGACGGGTAAAGAATTTTGAAATATAGTTGCTTAATTCAAGGTCATGTTTATCAGTATCAATTTTGGAAAATAATATGAAGGCTTCAATTTTTATCTTATGCACGTCGCTTTTATTTAATGGTTTAGCATATGCTACTGAGTTAAATGAAATTAAAAATAGCTTAACGCTATACAGCACAGTTTATGACGATAAACGTGATCCCTTTAAAGATGCCGCAGCTGCTATCAAATTAGCTAATGAAACTAATCGTAATGTACTGATTGAAATCGGTGGGAATTGGTGTACATGGTGTCATAAAATGGATAGTTTTTTAGGTAAAAATCCTGATATTTATGAAAAACTTCACAAAGAATATGTCCTATTAAAAATCAACGTAAGTGACTCTAATGACAATGAAGCATTTATGAAATCTCTACCGCCAACTTTAGGTTATCCACATATGTATGTATCAACAGCGACAGGTAAAATGATTTTATCAAAGGATACCGCCGAATTATTATCTGATGGAAATTATTCTAGAACACAATGGTTAGCCTTTCTTGAACAGTGGAAGATTGCGAATAATTCATTAAATATTAAAAAGAGTGAGGCTGAATAATGGACTCATTTTTTAATGGAGATTATCGAACACCTGCTTGGTTAACTAAAAAACTTTCTCGTCGACATATGCTTAAATCTGCTGCCGGTGCAACAGCTATTGCTGTAGCGCCGACTTTTGCGTTGAATTTATCCAATAACAATGAATCAGCTTATCACTCATCACTAAATACCATTGAATGGCAGACACTTGATTCGGTATTTGAACACCTGTTTCCAGCTTCAAAATCAGGCCCTAGTGCTACAGATTTACGAGCCACATTTTACTTGTATCAGCTTGTACATGAACAACCGACAGCACAAGATGAAATTGACTTTATCTATCGAGGTGTAGGTTGGCTAAATAGTTACACACAAAGTAAACAACAAAAAAACTTTGTTGAACTAGAACTCGCAGAGAAAGAAATAACACTTCGGGCGATTAGTCGTTCAGAAGCTGGTAAAAATTGGCTTAACATGATGATTTTAAATTTATATGAAGCAATGCTCTCACCACCTGCATATGGTGGAAATCCTGATGGTATTGGCTGGGAATGGCTTAATCATCAAGCAGGCTTTCCATTACCGAAATCAGGTAAGCGTTATTATGAATTGCCAAAACGTAGTATCGCTTCAAAAATGCATGAGAAAATTATTGAAAGTACTGATTTATCAGCTGGAATAACAACAAAGTTGACCCAAGGAAGAACCAAAGCATGAGTTATGATATTTGTATTGTAGGTAGTGGTGCAGGAGCTTCACCCGTTGCATATACACTGGCCAAAGCTGGTGCAAAAGTGTTGATACTAGAAAAAGGTCCTTGGTTAACAGAAAAAGAATTTTTTAAAGATGAACTTGCTATTAGTTTGAGAGACTCATACAACCCAGATTTAGCTGATGAGCAACATGTAATAGAAGAAGAATATGTGCGAGATGACGGTTCAACATACTGGGATGGTGAGTCTACTAGTGATTCTGGCTGGAGCTTTTGGAATGGTAATGTTGTTGGCGGTTCCTCTAACTTTATGAGCGGTTATTTTCATCGCTTAAAGCCTGTAGATTTTCGTTTGCACTCTGAATTCGGTGAAATTGATGGCGCCAATATTGTAGACTGGCCGATTAATTATGATGACCTCGAACCTTTTTATGCTCAAGTAGAACGAGATATTGGTGTATCAGGGAAAGTGGTTGAACATCCTTTTCAAGAGCCTCGTTCTACAAAAGATTTTCCTTACCCTCCACTTGCTGAACACGCTGTTTCGGGTTGGATTGATCAAGGCGCTAAAGAATTAGGCTTTCATGCAATGCCTGTTCCTAGAGCCGTTCTTTCTCAACCAGCTATGGGGCGAAATAGTTGCGAATATTCAGGTTATTGCAGCAGTTATGGCTGCTCATCGGGGGCAAAAGGAAGTGGCCGAGCTGCTTTATTGAATCATGCCGTAGGCACCGGAAATTTAACAATTATAGCCAATGCAAAAGTACATAATATTGAGAGTAATGAAAAAGGTGAAGTATCGGGTGTTCAATATTATGATCGACAAGGACGGCAACAAAATGCTCAAGCAAAAATATATGTGGTTGCCTGTCAAGCCGTTGAAACTTCTAGATTATTGCTTTCATCAAAAAATAAACACTTTCCTAATGGTTTAGCGAATAACAACGGCCAAGTGGGTAAAAATCTTATTTTCAGTGCGGGTGGTACCGGCTCAGGAGATTTTTTCTTTGATGATATTTCTAAACAAAAACAAGCTGAATTAAAGCAAGTAGGCCCTTTTATTAATAGAGCATTACAAGATTGGTATCAAATTGATGATGACAATTTTCAAGGCGCCAACAAAAATGGTAAGGCGAAAGGTGGAACCATCGACTTCCTATTTCATCAAAACCCCATTGCTCGCGTGAGTGGTAGTCAGTGGAGTAATAATGACGAACTTGTTTGGGGCGAAGAGCTTAAACAAAATATCTTTAACGAATTTAACACCTATAAAACCCTTCGTTTTGAAGTGTTTAATGATTGGCTACCTACAGATAACTGCTTTGTTTCTTTAGATGAAGAGGTGACAGATAAATGGGGTGATCCTGTTGCAAAAGTAAGGATTGGTAGTCATGCACATGATTTAGAAGTGGGTGAATACTTAGCTGAAAAAGGTGCTGAATTATTGACTCAACTTGGCGCTAAAAATATTTCAACATCAGTAAGTAGTTCACCGCCAACTAATTTGATGGCAGGTGGCTGTCGCTTTGGTAATGATCCTAAAACGTCGGTACTAAATAAATATTGTCAGGCGCATGAGGTCAATAATCTCTACGTAACAGACGGATCTTTTATGCCAACCGGAGGCAGTGTGCCATTCACTTTTACTATTTATGCGAATGCTTTTCGAGTGGCTGAGCATATTAAACAAAGGTTGTTATCTGTCGCTGAAACCATAGTTTGACTAATATAACCATAGCATGACAAATTTAAACCATACTTTGACATAACATTTGATTTTGTAATTTTAAAACGTAAAGCTATTTGTTATAAATCAATCGCTTACTAATAAATTAAGGCATACTTTGACAAATTGTTTAATTTTGTTGTTTGGTTTATACTCTGTATCAATCAAAACACATGGTTTATTCGATGTATATACGAAATTTACGAAAGCCTTCACCAAACAAAAACGTATTCAAATTCGCTAGCGCAAAAGTTGGTGAAGTCATTATGTGTGAGAGTACATTAGAATTTGATGCTTGTTTTCATCATGAATACAACGATGAAATTGAAAGTTATGGCAGTCAGCCGGAAGGTTTCAAATATGAATTCAATGGAAAAATTTTACCTTATACCCCCGATGCACTGATTCTATATAAAAATAGTATTGAGAAATATCACGAATATAAGCCGTATAGCCAGATCTCATCTCTATTATTTAGAGAGAAATTTAAGTCAAAAAGACAAGCATCTTTAAAATTGGGGCGAGAGCTCATCCTAGTAACAGATAAACAAATTCGTGTTAACCCTATTTTGAATAACTTGAAATTACTGCATAGATATTCAGGTATATATGGTGTTAATACTGTTCAGAAGGAACTGCTTAGCCTTATTCAAAAATCAGGTGCTATTAAGTTTAATGATGTTAGCTCTCAATTGGGATTATCAACTGGTGAAGCACGATCTTTCTTATATGCATTAATACATAAAGGTTTTGTAAAAGCAGACTTAAGCCGTGATGACTTGACTAGTAATCCGACTTTATGGCCAGTTTATGACTGATTTTGATGATGAGTTTGATGAATCGATAGTACCGAATAAACCTGAAACACCCATTCAGTATGTTAAATTGGAAGACTCTAATTTAATTAAAAGAGACCTAGATACCTTTCCGGATTCATTAAAAGACAATGCGTTAGATAAATATAAAATTATTAGTTTTATAGAAAAAGAACTTTCAGGTGGATGGACTCAAAAAAATATAGATCCAATTCTTGAAAAATTATTTGAAAATGATTGCTCAACCCACCCAAGTTGGCGGACTGTCGTTCGTTGGCGAAAAAAGTATATTGAAAGTAGCGGAGATCTTGCTTCACTTGTTACTGGACGGCATAAAATGGGTAACAGGGTAAAGCGTACTCATGGGGATGAGGTATATTTTCATGAAGCTTTGGAGCGCTTTTTAAATGCTAAAAGGCCTACAGTAGCGACTGCATATCAGTTTTACAAAGATCGCATCATCCTTGAAAATGAAAACATTGTTGAAGGGAAAATACCAGCGATATCCTATACCGCATTTAATAAGAGAATCAAGTCATTACCACCTTACCAATCGGCAGTTGCAAGACACGGTAAGTTCATTGCTGATCAATGGTTTGCGTATTGCTCTTCACATATACCG
>Ga0233426_10000576_pt1 | contig 38400 bp, 35 predicted proteins | sample SI_118_April2016_6_FD_179875 | JGI IMG/M metagenome (GOLD analysis project Ga0233426, IMG submission 179875) | Seawater microbial communities from Saanich Inlet, British Columbia, Canada - SI_118_April2016_10_MG | ecosystem: Environmental > Aquatic > Marine > Inlet | place: Canada: British... | reverse complement strand
TAACTTGTCAGTATCATTAACACTACCTGCATCTACAAATAATGCCCCTCTCCACTTATTTGAGAAATAATACTGATACTCCAAACTAGCGACAATCATATTTGTTCCGCCAATAACAATTTCATCCTCTTGATTAATAGCTTCAGAAAGAAAAACGTTAGGGCCAATCGATTGATAATCAAACCCTCGAATACTTTGATCACCACCTGCATAAAAGCGTAATGAAGGTGACAATTCTTCCTCAGAATCATCACTAATGATTACATAACCAAGCTCTAAACGTGAAACAATACGGTGTTTGGGAGCAAGTAATGAGATATATTTCCAACGGGCGTTAAAGCGTAAAAATGAAGTTTCAGAGGATAAACCTTTATAACTACCTTCTACATTATAATAATGTCTAAACCCATTAGTTGGGTCGAGTAAAGGTCCATCGCTCTCAATATCAGACCAAGTAAATCCTGGAATAATATAATTTCCGTCATCATTAATACCATCGGTATTCCATTCTTCACTAAGGTATCTCAAATAAGGTTGTCTTAAAACATCATCTCTGAGATAAACACGTCCAAATTTGAAAGAGAAAAAACGACTCGTTAAATCACCGTAATCATTTTTTTCCAGTTCTGTTTGTAATTGCAAAACATCATTATTTGGGTGCGATAATGGAATACTATAAATAAAATATCCCGTCGGATTTATGGTTGAATAGGATAACCTCGTTTCTTGGCGATGGCCGTATCGATTAATTAACGGCGTTTTCCATCCAAAAGAAAACCTTTCTTTTGTATCTGTTGCGTAACCTAACCCTAAATTTAATTGGTGACGTTTTGTTTTTTCCAATGAAACATCGATAGGTAGAACGTTACGCGAACTGTTTTCGGTTTCTGGTCGAACAACAACATGACTAAAATACTGTGTTTTATCGAGTTCATTTTGTAAATTTTGTATTGATTTTTGTTGATAGAAATCCCCTTTATCGAAAGGTATTAAAGGCTTTAATACGCTAGCGTTAATGGTGAAATCATCAAATTTTATCTCACCAATTTTATAACGAGAACCGCTGTCAAAGTGAACAATAATGTCTGCTGAATCTAAATTTGTATGTATAGCTATATTCGAGTTAATAAACTTTCCTTCAAAATAACCACGTTCTAACCCAAGAGAAGCTAAGTCAGTTTTAAACTGTTCATAAATACCATGATGTAATGTATCTCCTGAAATCATTGGTACATTTTGGATTATTTGCTTAAAAGCTTCATCGCCTAAAGCTTCTCCCGTTAGACTAATGAGAACTGATTTGATTGTAGTTGGCCGATTTAAAAACACTTTAATTGAGAGTGTCCAAAGATCTTTTTCAAAATTTTTGTTAATCGAATGTGTAACCGCTGCACGGTAGTAGCCTAATGCTTTAAGCGCATTTTCAGTATTTTTGTTGGCTGTGAAAATAAATGACGACCGTTCAATTTCATTTGAAGGTAAAGGGCCCAAATACGCATGAATGTTCTTTATTAAATGTCTTGGTAAATCGTCAGTGATTTTAACGACAAGTGAATTGGATAATGCCAAAGGAGAGATTAGAATAAATAAAATTAACAAGATAAAACGATTAAACATTATGATAAATGACCAACAACTTTTGAATAAATAAAAGGTAAAAAAACATGTCTACAATTTGTGTATTATCCTGCTTAATTTCAACAAAATAAACGCCCAACGGTTATTCGTTCATTATAACTTTATACGAAGTTTAATCTACTGTACAAGCCATTGTAATATTGGGGTATTGATCAAAAGGACGGCACATTTTTCAAAATACGTGGATAAGGAATGCTTAATTATAGAGCCTACTTTTAAAAGCTGATTTTTCAATATTTTTAGTTATTGTTGTCTTATTAGAAACTAATTTTAAATAATAAATCACCGAAGCCCCAAATAAACGTGCCTGTCATCAGTAAAGAAACCTCTAATATTCCGAGTTGGTACCTCACATTGTCTTTAATAACATCAATTCTATCGTCAAAATCATCTTCAATTGTAGCAATTTCTTTTTCGATATAATCTTTAGGTGCATTCATTTTTCTCAGCTTAATTTTTGCTCGCGATAACACAATTCTATGTTGAATATTTAGTTTACTGACCAAAACCCTTTCGGCAATAATGGCACCGATACTCGACCAAACACCTAACAATACAATCAAACATCCACTTCTTGTCAACCATTCCAACTGTAAAAAACGGATTTCAGATAAATAATATCCAATGAAAATAAGGGTTAAAGACAGTAACCATGCCATAATCGGTTGTCTTCTTTGTATTTTGATCACTTTATTTTTGTATGTATTTTCAATGTTATTCAATAACTTACCCTTATAAAATCAAAGCCATCGTTTTCTTTTAAATAAAACGATTAAACCGATAGAGATAACAGACATCACCCCCAATAAACCGTAATAGCCATATTCAAGCTTAAGCTCAGGTATGTTCTCGAAATTCATTCCATAAATTCCTGCTAGGAATGTTAACGGGACAAATATAGCTGTTATAACTGTTAATACTCTCATTGTTGCATTTAACTGGTGGGAGGTAACAGACATATAACCATTAATTAAATCACCACATATATCGTAATACATTTGAGATAAGCTTAATAAGCGATCAAGGCGCTCTCGTAAATCGTTTACAGTATGTGTCTCTTTAGCAGTAATTAAGCTGGTCTCTTCATCTTGAAGATAGCTATTTAATGTATTGCCGATAGTTACATGATAATTAAATGTCCTTCTAATTTTAACCAAACGAGAACGATGGGAAGTTATTTCTCGCATCGTAGTATCGTTTCCACGAAGCTGAAATTCATCTTCAATCTTTTCTAGATGAGATTCAAAATCAAACAATTGTTGTAAATAATTCCCACAACTACTATGGAATATTTTCAAGGCTAAATGTACAGGACTCCGCGCTAAATACTTTTCACTTTGTATATTGAATAAGCTATTGATTGCAACAGAGCTTTCAGCATGACAAGTAATTAAAACACGTTGCCCAATAAACATGCTTATTTGCAAATGATCAAAGTTTATATTGTCATTTTTTGCAACAAAACCTCTATATAGAAGAAAAATATAATCATCAAACAATTCAACTTTCGGTGGATGCCTCTCTCTTTGTGCGTCAGAAATAGCCAATGAGTGGCAGCCAAATTGAGTCAATATTTCTTTTTCTTGATTTTTGTCGATATTTTCAAGATCAATCCATAATATTGAATTGTTATCTTTTTCCCACTCTGTGATTAACGATTGACTCCCAATTTTAGCAGGAGATGAAGAAGAAATTAACAGACAGTTGATCATAAATAACCTTGCATTATTTTTGTCTTGGCATTATTAAACATCTTAAATTAATTTACTTTATAGTAAATACTTATTTCTCGATAATAAACAATCGCCAAATTATGTAGTGCAAAATAGTTGAAGATAAAACGTTTTGACACAAAAAAAACTCCTTTAACAATACCCGCATAATAACGTTGATTCGAGTAAACTATCTAATCAATATTTTTTATTGAACTAAGCAATTTATTGCGTTTGCTTGTTTAAATTTACTGGTTAGAATCCCCCTTAACTTTTTAATCTAGATTACTATGAAAATGAAAATGAAAATGAAAAAATCATATTCACACAACGTAAATATTTACTTGGTTATATTTATAGTTTTAAGCCTCTTTATTTCAGCTTTAGCAACCGGCAGTTCAGATTCTCCTGAGTTGAAAACCAAAATAGTATTTGGTCAAATAGAATCCGCATTAGTTTCATTAAAAAATGAAGATAAATTTATTAAAAGAAATATCAGAGATGCACCTAATGCCTGAAGTAAACACCCAATTTTTTAGTAATAAAGTATTGGGTAAAAACCTGACTAAAATACCTAACGAACTAAAAGGTAATTTTGTAACTGAGTTGTCATTACAATTAATAAATTCTTATAGTCAATTATTAAGTAAATACAATAATGAAACGATAAACATAGGAGCAAGCTCACTATCGAAAAGTGGTAAAATGGCCAGTGTAAAAATAACGATTATAGGTAAAATAAAAACAAACAATGCCGTCGTTAAATTATTAAAATCTACAGATGGAAATTGGCAATTTTTTGATATAGTAATCGAAGGTATTAGTATATTAGATGCTAAACAAAAAGAAATAAACTCGAGTATTCATCGATTAGGGGTAGAGGGTACTTTATCCCACTTAAAATCGGTGAATCAAAAAAGTATATCTTCATCATAAGTTAGTGAAAATAGGCGAAGTGTTAATAATGGATTGGCTATCTGAAATGATCAACTTTACAACTTTCTTTGAACTTGTTTTTAATAATAAGTTCATCGCAACATTTGTTCTTTTAATGACTTCTTATATGGTTAAATATGTAATCCTAAGAATCATTAATAAAAAATCAATTTTGAATAAAAGATTAAAAATCAATATGGTGAACAATATTTTTACAATATTGATGATTATATTACTGTTTAATTTGTGGTCTGAAGAAATTCAAAAATTTGCATTTTCGATAGCCGCTTTTATCGTGGCCATTGTTTTAGCAACGAGAGAGTTTATCCAATGTTTTATTGGCTTTTTGTATTTACTATCCAGTCGTCCTTTTAGAATTGGTGATTGGATACAAGTCGGCAATCATATGGGCGAAGTGCATTCAACCGACTGGGCTAAATTAACATTATTAGAAGTGAATAAAGACGACTATCAATATACAGGTAAAACACTTTATTTACCTAATAGTCAGATGATCACATCAGTTATTAAAAACCTTAATTTTCTCAAACGTTATGCAATGCATCATTTTACGATTGTTCGTGATGCAAGTGTTAACCCGTTTGAATTTATAGGTGTTCTGCAAGAAAAAGCTGACTTATATTGCGATGATTTTAAGGATGTCGCAATTCGATATAATCAGCTTATCGAAAATCGCTTAGATATTAGTATCGCAGGACCTGAACCTCACATTCAAATAGCCACCTCAGAGCTTGGAGATACTCAGGTGTTTTTTACTATTTTCTGCCCTACTGAAAGCGCGATGGAAATAGAGCAAAAATTAACGGCTGACTTTATGCGTTTATGGTTCGGACACAAATCATCAAAAGTTATTTCTTAATTCACTTTAACTATATAGTTCATTGATATTAATGCTTTTATTTAAGTCTTACTTTAAATAAAATTTAAAGTAAGACCAAGCTCCCCAACCCTAAAAATATTAAGAAACCCACCACATCTGTAACTGTTGTTAATAATACTGCCCCAGATAAAGCAGGGTCTATTTTAAATTTATTTAACAGCGATGGGATTAATACACCAGACCCCGCTGCAGCGATCAAGTTACCGAATATCGCAATCGCTAATACCAAACTAATACCGGTATCACCAAACCACAAATAAGTGATTGTACCTATTATAATTGACCAAATAATACCATTGGTCACCCCTACTTTAAGCTCTTTAATTAATAGTGCTTTTAAATTTGATTCTGTAATTTGTCCAAGGGCTAAACCGCGTACAATTAGCGTTAGCGTTTGACTGCCTGATATTCCTCCCATAGAAGTGACAACAGGCATTAATACGGCTAATAGAACAACTTGTTGGAGTGTGACTTCGAATAGGCCAATAACGCCCGAGGCTAAAAAGGCAGTAATTAAATTGATACCTAACCATATACCTCGGTTTTTAGCACTTTGTTTTACTGATGAAAATAAGTCTTCGTCTTTTGTTAAACCACCCGATTTATTCAGCTTTTCTGCAGCATCAGCCTCTTTAACCGAATAGGCCGACGCAATCGTAAAACGGCCAATAAATATTCCCGTGTCATCACAAACAGGTAATGACATTTTTTCAGATGAAATTAACGATTCTGAAGACACAGATAATTCATCTCTCGCGGCTAACTTTAAGATGCTTGTTTCAAGTAAGTCACTTAATATAGCATCGTCATTTGCCATCAATAATACATTAACGTTAATAACACCCGTCAAGATACCTTGTTTATCAACTGCGTAAAATTCATCAGTATACTTATTCAAACCTTTCTGTATTAATCTTTTAGCACTTGAAACTTTTAATTTATCTGAAATTTTTACGTAATCATAATCAAGGTTATGGCCTAACTGATTTTCAGAATATTGTTGAGCTTGTTGATATAACGCCTTTTGTGAATCATCTAAATGTTTAATCGCATAGGTTAAAAATCGATCAGGCAGAGCCTCTGCAATTTCTAAAAGCTCTTCAAATTCAATTTGTGCCAATAACTCAAAACAGTCTTCATCAGATAAGGCATCAACGAGCCACCTTCGCGTTTCTTTTTTTATTTGAACAAAAGCGATGCGCTGAATATCTGCGTTAAAATGATTCCAAACTGCTAATCTTTTGTCTAACGGGACAGCTTCAATTAATAATGAATATTGATCATTGAATAACAAAGAGTCTAGGTTTGCTAAAACCTTATTAATCGACTCATCGTTATCTGTTGCTAAAATATCATTTATTACACTGGGTAATTGGTCTGCTGTATTTTCACTCATCTATATCTCAATCAATCTATTAAACTTCTTACTTACTACGTGTTTTTTTTATCGTTAAATCATTTATAAATACAGCCAATTTAAGAGAAAAGAAAGGGTCACCCACATCAGAATAATCAATGGGATACCGACACGCATAAAATCAGAAAACTGATACCCCCCTGCATTCATCACCAATAAATTAGTTTTGTATGCCATGGGTGTTGCATAACTTAAATTGGCACCAAAAAGTACAGCCAAAATAAAGGGTTCAGGTGAAAGATTAAGTTGGCTCGCAACAGAAATAGCAATTGGTGTACCAATAACCGCTGCTGCATTATTAGAAACAATATTGGTCAAAATAGCTAAAAGCAGCATTAATGCAGATAAAACGCCCCCTGGAGGAAGGCCATAGGATGCGGCAACAAAAACCTGTGCTATATATTCAGCTCCGCCAGTGGTCATCATAGCGGCCCCTAAAGCTAAAGACGCTGCTACAATGAGAATAACTTGTGTACTCAAGGATGACGAGGCTTCTTGCCAGTTTAAACATTTCGTCATTAACAAAATGAGTACACCACAAATTGAGCTTATTTCTATAGGTAAAATACCTAGGGCTGAAAAAACAACAACGGCTAATAACGTAGCCAAAGCTATAGGCGCTTTATTCGTTTGAGGCAACGATTCTGCTCCATCGATAATTAAAAGGCCTTGTTTAGATTTTAATAAATCAATTTGTGCTATTTCTCCCTGAACAAGTAGTACATCGCCAATTTTTAAACGCGTATTTCCAATACTACTACGCCCAATTTCCATTGCTTTGCCAGCTCGGTGCAATGCGATAACAGATATACTGTATTTACGCATAAAGTTCACTTGTTGCAATGTTCTTCCTTCAATCCCTGATCCCGCGATGATGACAATCTCTGCCAAGGTTTGTTTATCCGCTTTTAAAGGATGTTCGTCATCTACTTTATGCAGCCCTGAGAATAAACTCGCCCCTATAACTGTTTCAAATTCTTTTAGACGATCAGGATAGTCATGCACTTTTAGCCGATCACCCTCAATTATCACAGTGTCTGGCAATGGCATAATATTTCTATAGTTAACACCTCGTTGGATACTCTCTATTTTAAGCTGCCCGTCTGTTAACGTAATGATTTCAGCAATTGTTTTGTCTTTAACATCACTATCTTCATTGATATTTAGATAGGCACTGAATAAACGTGGTGATGTATCTGGCATTGAAGGTGTTCGTGTAGGTAAAAGTTTTGGAGCAATTAACCATAAATAGAGAACAGCAACAAAAGAGGCAATAAGCGCAGGAACAATAAAATCAAAGAGACCAAATTCAATTGCCCCCATATTTTTTGCAATACTCACGACTAAAAGATTTGTTGAAGTGCCTATGGTGGTAGCCATTCCACCTACTAAAGTTGCTAATCCCATCGGTAAAAGCATAGGTGATGAATCTGTTTTAGTGCGTATTGATACACTGATTAGAATAGGGAGTAATAAGACAACAACGGGGGTATTGTTAATAAAAGCACTTAATCCGCCAGCAAGAATAAGTGTTAACAGCAAAGATAATGTAGGGCTTATTTTCCATAATTTGGCCAAATACCGACCTATGGGCTCAAGTGCACCTGTTCGCACAATTCCGTGCCCTATAATCATTAATGAACAAACGGTAACTAAGGCTTCGTGACCAAATCCAAAAAACAATGAACTTGGTTCAAAATGAATGCCATCGGTATAAAAAGGAAAGAGAGCAAACATTAAGCACAATATTGCTATAACAGCTAATGATGACGTTTCTAAAGGAATGTCTTCGCGCCGAAATAGATATAAAGCAAATACGGTAATCAATAAAACCGCTAATGCATGATAATTAGGTAAGTCTGGAATATTCAAAAGTTTATCTCATGTTAATTAGCCAACAACATAATAACAGTAGCACCTAGTTTATCTTTCTGGGCGATTAATAACAGTTAACGCACCATCGATATGAACATCTCTTTGTGGGAAGGCAACCACTATATTATGTTTTTCAAATAGCTCATCAAGTACAAAGCGTATGTTACTCCTAACAACCCGTAAACCACCTTCGACACTTGAATGAATCCAAAAATTCACTTCAAAAATTAGTGAATTATCCCCAAAATCTTCAAAGCTAACAACAGGCATGGGATCTCTTAATACTTCTTTTTGAAGCAGTGTCGCTTCTAATATGAGGTCAGCGACCGTTCTAGCACGCGTACCATACGCAACGCCTACACGTACATTTGTTCTCACTAGATTGTCACGAAGTGTCCAATTTACCACGGTATTTTCAAGTAAAAAACTATTAGGAATAAGTAAATGAACACCGTCAATACGTCTAATTCGGGTAGAGCGTGTATTAATTTGTTCAACGATACCTTTCGCATTTTCAACTTCTAAGAAGTCTCCAATTTTAATGGGCCTTTCCCACATTAAGATCCAACCACTGATGAAGTTATTAATAATATTCTGAGCGCCAAAACCAAAACCAATCGCGATGGCACCAGATAAAAAAGCGAAAGCGGTGATAGGAACGTTTATTAAATCGAGTGTCGTGATCAGCAATATAGCAATAGCAATCACATAGAAAACACGTTGTAATAAATGAATTATGTTCGGATCTGTTTTATTCGTGGTTAAACGTTTAGTGATGAGTTTTACGGTCCACTTAGTCAGTAGCAGTCCAATATAAATAATAAAGGGGATTAATAGTAATCCCCCCAATGTCACAGGTTGTTCCGCAATAGTGAAAACGGTAGAAGATAAAGTTACTTTTATTTGTTCTAAATTCATTTATACACCTTTATTTTTTTCTACTTCGATCCTAAGAACACCTCAGATGGATCAACTAAGAAACGAGAGCCTAGGGCCTCTCGCCCAAACAACATTAAATAACTCATATCAGAGCGATCAGTTAACGTTATTTCAATGTTCCACTGTTCCTTACCTAAAACCACCGGTGTTTCAATAACATACCGCTGTTCTGATGTACCATTAGATGATTTTATTTTCCGAATATCACTAATAGGTGCAGTACATTTAAGCATAGTCTCTACTTTGTGAACATCTGGATGAATATCGAATGTCACACTGTGTACACCATTTATGACAGATTTTTCAATATTATCAACATGTAATGAAGATGTTTTAGCCCCTGTATCAACGCGAACTTCCAAATCATCTATGGCAAGTTCAGGTAATGCTATTGACTCTAATCGGCCAATAACTGTTTTGTTTATTTTACTCATTGATTTTCCTAATTATTACTAATCAGTCACATTGTTTTCAGGTAACAATTGCTCTTGTACATTCTCTATATGCTCAGCAATCGTCTCATCGCTCTCACTAAAATAAGCAATGTGAAACATGGCTTCACCCTCTTGTACTAAAGGTATATTTTGTTTACCAATTAAAATACCAGCTCGTGTAGCTTTAACCGAATCAAATATTGCACCGTAAGGACTTCCAATTTCAGCTAATACTTGTCCTTTAGTTATTTGGTCGCCCAAATTTACAATATTATGGACAATTCCACTGGCATTTGCTCGCACCCATTGGCTTCCGTTCGCTACAAAAGGATCGCGTTTCTTCTTTTTAGAAGGTGATGCTTTCCTCGTCATGCCTAAATGCTGTAAAACATTTAGAATACCTTTCATGCCAGCTCGAATTGAAAACTCATCAAACCTTAGTGCTTCTCCTGCTTCATACAATAAAATTTTTGTATTATTTTTAACCGCAGACTCTCTTAATGAGCCATCAACCAAATTAGAATTCAAAACAACAGGTACACCAAAAACTTCAGCGATTTCTCTTGTGGCTTCATCAGACATATCGGCCCTGATCTGAGGAAGGTTAGATCGGTGAATTGCACCTGTATGTAAATCTATACCATAATCACAATGCTTAACAATTTCATTTAAAAAAATGTGTGCTACTCGCCCTGCTAAAGAGCCTTTCGCAGAACCAGGAAAGCAGCGATTTAAATCTCGACGATCTGGCATATATCGACTTTGGTTTACCACACCATAAACATTCACCATTGGTACCGCAATAAGTGTACCTCTAGTTATTTTAAGTTTCTTTTGATGAATTAAACGTCTGATAATTTCTATACCGTTTAATTCGTCCCCATGAACCGCTGCACTAATAAAAATTGTTGGCCCTGCTTTTTTTGCACGAATGATATGAACAGGTAAAGAAACATCAGCATCTGTATATAGTTTAGCAACGGGTAACTCAATTTTACGTTGTTCTCCGGGTAAAATATCAAATTCGCCAATACGTAATATATCCATAAATTTCTCTTTAATTACCCATTTCCACGCGTTCTAGTTTTATTTGGTTTTGCATTTTTTTCTAAAAATTCAAAGACCATTCCTGCAACGTTTTTACCTGTTGCTGTTTCAATACCTTCTAAGCCAGGAGATGAATTAACTTCCATTACCATAGGGCCGTTTTGTGAGCGAAGTAAGTCAACACCACATAAATTTAATCCCATGACTTTAGCAGCATTTACCGCAGTTTCACGTTCTTCTTTCGATAATTTAACAACTTCAGCAGAGCCGCCACGGTGTAAGTTTGATCGAAATTCACCTTCGGCTCCTTGTCGTTTCATTGCTGCAACGACTTTTCCTCCAATGACTAAACAACGAATATCAGCACCACCCGCTTCTTTAACGAATTCTTGGACTAATATATTCGCTTTTAAGCCCATGAATGCCTCGATAATTGATTCAGCCGCTTTAGCTGTATCTGCTAACACAACGCCAATACCTTGTGTACCTTCCAATAGTTTAATAACAACTGGAGCGCCACCCACATTTTTAATTAAATCTTTAATATTATCAGGTTTACTTGCAAAACCTGTGCGTGGCAAGCCAATGCCTTTTCTTGACAATAGTTGTAATGAGCGTAATTTGTCGCGTGAACGACTTATAGCAACTGACTCATTAATATTAAACGTGCCCATCATTTCAAATTGTCTCGCGACAGCTGTACCATAAAAGGTTACCGACGCACCAATACGAGGAATAATGGCATCATATTTTGGTAATTCTTTACCTTTATAACGAACGGTTGAGCTCGTGCTCGTGATATCCATATAACAATGTAGCGTATCAATAATATCAACTTCGTGACCCATAGCTTCTCCCGCTTCTTTTAAACGACGCGTAGAGTAAAGATTTTTATTTCTAGATAAAATAGCAATTTTCATAATAATTCCTTTAGTGATCACTTAGATTCAAATAGGGTTAAGTGTTGTAATAATTAAAATGAAGTTTATAGGCCGATTATCAAATAATAAAACGCTATATTTTTATTGGTTTAATCAAAAAAAATGATTAGACACTTCGCTTTACTATATAATCGTGAGAATTGAACCATTTAGGTAATAGCATGAAAATAGAACTATTAAAGACCTTTCTTGAAGTAAGCCGAACACTTCACTTTAGAATGGCCTCTGAAAATTTGTATATTACGCAATCAGCAGTAAGTGCACGTATTAAATTACTAGAGGAGGATTTAGGCGTATTATTATTTGATAGAAGCCAAAAGCATTTAAAGCTCACTCCAGAAGGAAATCGATTAATAAAACATGCCAATGAACTTTTGTTTATGTGGCAGAAAACCAAGCAAGATGTAGGAATTGCCGATAGTGGTTCGCAGCAATTGGTTATTGGTTCTATCATGTCTATCTGGGATATTGTTTTACAAGATTGGCTAATAAAGATTCACCGTAACCTTGAAGATATTAGTTTACTTACCAATACCTATTCTCCAATAGAATTAAGGAAAAGTTTGCTTACGCGCGTAATAGATATTGCCTTTTTATTCGAGCCTCCTTATGTAAAAGATTTAATTACGGAGAAAGTAGCAACGGTCCCTTTGCATTTAGTCACTACTGAACCTGATGATATTGGAAAAACCTTTTCATTAGATAGTCATATTATGGTTGATTATGGCGAATCTGTTAATGCGCAGCACCTGCGTGAATTTCAATATGCTCCGCCAGCAAAACATTATATGAGCCAACCTAGAATGGCATTAAATTTTTTATTAGAAGCTGGTGGTAGTGCCTACTTACCAAGACAAATGACTTTTGAGTACATTGGAAATAACAAATTATTTGTTGTTGAAAAAGCACCAGTATACTCACGAGAAATTTTTGCTGCATATTTAGCTAAAAGCGCTAAAGTGAGTATTATTGAAGACGCTCTTCATTTATTTCCTATGCTTGAGTTATCAAAAATGTATAAGTTGACATAGTGATATCTAAAAAACGCCCTAACAATAAATATTAGGCCGCTTAAATTTTGATAGTCAAATGGCCAATATCATTATATGGCCTGAATAATTCAGAAATTTCTCTTTTGAGCGGCTTCTTAGCTATATATTATCTTTGATAGGATTGTTAAAATAATAGGTATTCAATTTTAGTTTCATACTGAACTATTATATTAATTTATTAAGCTTAAAAATGACAAATTCAAAAAACGTTCAACCTGGTCCAGAATTAAAAAAATTAGAAAAAAAATTACGGAATCGAGTTGGTAAAGCTATAGCTGAATACAACATGATTGAAGAGTCTGACGTCGTCATGGCAGCTCTAAGTGGAGGCAAAGATTCTTTTGTAATGTTAGATATTTTACTCGCCTTGCAAAAAGCTGCACCAATAAATTTTACAATTATTGCCGTTAATTTGGATCAAAAGCAACCCGGATTTCCTGAGCATATATTGCCAAACTATTTTGAATCATTGAATATTCCATATTACATTGTTGATAAAGATACTTATTCAATTGTTATGGAAAAAGTTCCTGAAGGAAAAACCACCTGCGGATTATGCTCAAGATTACGACGAGGAACCTTGTATTCTTTTGCAGAGTCAATTGGCGCAACGAAAATAGCACTTGGCCATCACATGGATGATATTGTTGAAACAATGTTTTTGAATATGTTCCATGGCGGAAAACTTAAGGCTATGCCGCCAAAATTAAGATCTGATGATAAAAGAAATGTCGTGATTCGACCACTATCCTTCTGTAGAGAAAAAGATCTAATTAAATTTTCAGAATATAAAAAGTATCCAATAATCCCTTGTAACCTATGTGGTTCTCAAGAAAATTTACAAAGACAATCTATCAAAGCGATGTTAAGCGACTGGGAGAAAGTGAACCCTGACAGAATTGAAAATATATTTAATTCAATTAAAAACATCAGCCCAAGTCAATTAGCTGATACGAACCTTTTTGATTTTATGAATTTGCCGATTGATAGAAGTGAAACGCGTAAAGAATACGAATTTTCTGAAGCGACCATATCATCAAGTAATATTGATGATTCAATGGTAATCGACATCACTAATCTTTAAAAATATTTTACGCTATAAATAAACCACCAAAAATTTAAATTTAATGGTGGTTTTTTATGTCTAAAAATACACTAAAAGTCTCTGTATTATCTAAGAAAACAAGACAACGTCATATGCTTAATATGCTTAATATGCTTAATATGCTTAAATTGCTATTGGCTTAACCATTAATTCATCAAAATACACTTGGTTATGACGGATCATTTCAGTTATTTCTAGCACGTAGTCAGTACCTCTAATTGAATAACGCAATAAACCCGTCGCTAATATTTGTGGAGATAATGGTTGTTCTTGTGCGCGTAACTGCCCACGAATTGTTCGAAAAACACTGTAGGCATTATTTGTATTAATATTGTGTAAATAGCGTTGTACGCCATGTTCAAGACTTCTGAATGCTGCAACTTCATGTTTAGCACCAGTATCACGGCCTCCGGGAACCATGCCGCACCCCTTTTTGTAGCACCACATGCCAAAAAAGTTCAAACCTATTTTTGCGAAACGAGATGTTCCCCAAGCTGATTCATTGGCTGCTTGCACCAAAACTAATTCAATAGGAACGACATCAACACGCAAAAGCAATTCATTAAGTTGTTGTAACGGGGTATATTTATCACTTACTTTGTATTTTTTAATTAGACTATTAAACAAAACTTGCTGTTCATCTAAAAGATTTTCCTCTAAAAAAATTGCTTCAATCATCACTGCTACTTCAGCTCTTATTTGAAGTAAGTTTTTGTTCTCTTGTTCTATCGCAGGATAAATATATTGAAAGAATTCACGTTTCTTCGTTTTAACATCACGAATGGCAGCAAAGTCAGGTATTTTTACATTATGTAGAGGACGTTCAACTGTTTTTACTTTTGCAACAGGCGCAACCTTTATAACTTTTTCGGTTTTTACAGCTTGTACAGCAACTTCTGGAATAATTATGTTCGCAGGTTTCATAAACGTAAATGGAGCGATAAGCGCAATAATTAATGCGCTTAGCATAACCAGTTTACTAAAATATTGAATTTTCATAATGTCCTTTTAACGACAATAATTTATTTACAAAGGCTTAAGCTGAAAATGTATCACTCATTTGGTTTGGCGTTGTATCTGTATCTGTATCTGTATCTGAAGAAGATAGCTGCATTCCAAAAATTTCTCGGTATAAAATACCTTTCACATTATAAAATAACGGCGCTATAAACGTTAATGCCACTAAAAAGATTATAACACCTATTACAGAAAACTGACTTTGAGCAAGAATGACTAAAGGTATTAATGACATAAATAACGCTATAAGAAGTAACGCATATATAGATACTAATTTGAACCATTGAAAGCGTGTAACTTTTAAACTTAGGATTATGGCTTTTAAAGGGGATAAGTTTTTGTCTACCACTAGAGGTAAAGCCAGCGAGAAAGCCGCCGATAAATAAATGCCTGGCAATATGAACAGGCTCATTCCGATAGAGATAAGTACTGACGTTAACAACGCACAAACAGCAACCCAGCTACCCCGTTTAAGAAAAGCAAAAATCAATTTACTATTTGTTTTAATGCCAACAGCATGAAAGATGCCCATCATTTCTACACCCACTAAAAATGGAGAACTAATAAGAACTATCACAATATTCAAAAGTGTCGATGACTGAGGATCTTTAATCACCTCTTCAATGCCACCCAACGAATTACTGATTACAAAAGATACGATAACAGCAAAAATCAGGATAAAAAGTAACCCTACATTTATAGCAATACGTGTGCGGAGTGTTAATTTCCAAGCCTCTTTTAATACTGAAGGAACATCAATGGTATATTGACCTTGTAAAGATTCTTCTATGCTACCGCCAACGTTTACTACTTTTTTTTCATCCACGAAAATGACTACCTTTCAATAATTTTTCAATATTATAGCAAGTTGCTTTCACATTGGAAAATAGCTCGAATTATATACAAGACATAAATAACCTATACATGTAAGTTATGGATACGCTGCAAAATATTTTTAAAGTAATTAGCACCTTTTGCTTCAGCTAGTGCGATATTATTTTCTGGTATTTGATCTGGATTTTTATAGACTGACAGCACCTTTTCCATACTTGCTTCACGGATTAAATGAAGGATTGGCAATGGCGAACGATTTGTATAGTTAGATGCTGCATCATATAATTCACCTTCAAAGTAATAATCAGGATGAAAACTAGCAAGTTGAAAAACGCCCTCATAGCCCTGTGTTGTTAGTAGTTCATTTGCATAATCGAGTAAATCTAAATAGCTTTCAAACGTTTTAAAGCCGTTATTAAAAATCAATAACGTCGTCTCGATATTCGGTTCTTCAATAAGCTTTTCACATTGTTTGGCTAATTTTTCTAAGGCCGATACCATTTTCTTTTCATTACAAAGTTCATAATGAATAGTGTTGTTTACAAATTCTTTTTTGGCAAAAGGACAAAAATTTAAACCTATGATTATTTCTTCTACCCATTGTTGAGTTTTTAAAATATCAGGATCGAACACGCGTTTATCAGTCATTTATCGTTAAATACTTTTGGTTATTTGAAATGTTGTAATAATGCACCATCTTAACATAAGAATATTTTCAAAATTAGTAGGCATAACATCAGAAACACTGATATTGTCCACTTCTAAACGACAATAGATCTTAATTACATTTTTCAATTTCCGTATATCTTTTAAGATTAATAAAAGTCAACTTTCAGCCATACTTCTAAAGTATAAACATGAGGAATTATCCAATGACAAAATACCATAAATCCGCAGAAGTTATTGCTACACTTAAGCCAGAGCAATATCGTGTAACACAAGAAAATGGAACTGAGCATCCAGGTACTGGCGAGCACCTCAATAATACTTTACCGGGCATTTATGTCGATATTGTTTCAGGGGAACCTTTATTTGCCTCGTCAGATAAATATGACTCTGGTTGCGGTTGGCCAAGCTTCACCAAACCGATAGAACCAAAAAATGTTAATGAAATTAAAGACAATACTCATGGCATGATCAGAACTGAAGTACGCTCAGGCTATGGTGACAGTCATTTAGGACATGTATTTGAAGATGGTCCAATAAGCGAAGGTGGGTTAAGGTACTGCATTAATTCAGCATCACTTCGCTTTATTTCTATAGATGAGATGGAAACCCATGGTTATGGTGATTATTTAGTTCAAGTAGAGAGTAAATAACGTAATACATAATCAGAAACGAAGACAAAAGAAGAATAGTTTTAGTTAATTGATAATAAATTGAACTTTAATAGATATGAGTACTCTTATTATGCGAAAGTACTTACTTCCCTTAGTGTTTCATATCTTTATATTGCGTTTACCTGATTGCAGGTAAACGTTTTTTTTTGCTTTTTTTTACCAACCCCAAATAATGAGCTGTCGATAATGTTAATTAATACATTATTGGAAAATCAGACTTCTGAACATTAATCTTTATTATCTTAACTAAAGCAATTTACATGAAACACTACAACTTCTCTGTTCTCTCATCAATACATTCATACGAGCCCATCTCGAACTCTCGACAAACCCATGGTCTATTTTCGTAAATTGAGCACAGCAATGTATCCCGATTCAAAGCAGAACAGAGCCCATCGTCCAAGCGTAGCATTGACTCATGTCCAAGAGGGTCGATATATATATGCTGATGTGGCACGCCGGTATCAGAAATAATTCTTACTTCTAAACTGCAACAACATGCTTGACAGTTTGAGCATAGAACTTCGGTAACAGGTATATTTTTGACTTCAATATTCATAAATAGGGATATTAATAAACATAATAACGAATAGGATACGCTAAAGTGATTGGCTTCTCGAGAAGATAGCACGCTAAAACAACTTTAAGCGATAAATAACTAAGATTTTTAAAAATAAAATAGAGAAATGGATAACACAATCAGAATGGGTATTATTGCTATTTATTCGTTTATGCGTACGTTTATACTCCAAGTAATTCTAAGTGTTTTATTTTGTTGTAGCGTAACGATATAGAGATACGATGAGATAATTCTTTTAACTGTAATATTTGCTTCGTATGAAAGACAATAGCTCGATTACCTTCATAGGAAAATGTGTTTCCATAAACTTCTCTAAATGTTTCAATCAACGATGTTTTACAGTTGAAATACATGCAATATCTATCGGGATATTTAGCTTTCCAATCAAACCTAATTGTACTTCCTATTTTTGAAACATAACTTGGCTCGCCCCATTTCAAGGTTTCTGTTATAGCAGGAATACCTTCTTGTTCGGCGACACTAAAAATTAGGTCTCGTAAATTATTGAGCAAAATTGAAATATTCTCAGCGTATGTTTCAAACTTGTCTTTTACACTTAAATCCATTTAATAACTCAAACTTTGTATAATATATCAGGCGACTAAAGGGGAAAAATAGCTAGCTATGAAAGCAAATTACCAACGGTTAACTTCCATCTTTATTATCTTTAGTATATCTAACGCATTAACTAGATGTTATTCATCCCTCAACCAACCTTTATCCACAGCTATATCTATTTGTTCACAAACATATACCCACAATTTTGGCGCTAAGCCTTCGAGGTAATTATTACGGCTCAGAACTTGTGATTTAGAAACATTATGCCTAGCCCAGCTACCACCTTCATTTCTCATATTTTGTAATAAAGGTAAAATGCGATCCATAGCTTTGGCAAATCTAGCGTCAATAGTTTCTGCATTTTCAAACTCTAACCATAATTGCTTATAATGTTGAAACTGTTTTTCAGGTAACAACCCAAAGATGCGAGTTGCTGCTGATACTTCTTTTTCTTCTTGTTCGGCAAGGTCTTTCTGATCTGAAAAGGCGAACATATCACCAGCATCTATTTCAACAATATCATGAATAAGTAACATACTCATAACACGTGTAATATCAACTTTTTCTACTGCATATCGATAAAATATCTGAGCAGTTAACGTTATATGCCAACTATGCTCTGCACTATTCTCAAATCTATTATCATCTGATTTAACAAGTGCTTGTCGATAAACACCTTTAAGGCGATCTAATTCGATGACGAAATCTAATTGTTTATTGAGTTCTTCCATAGTTTTCCATAATAATTGAATATAAAAGCTAAATTAGCGGTCATTTGTTTATAACAGTATTTTACCTGTTAAAAACTGTCACTTTCTGCAAGTAAAAATGTATTATCATCGTCATTACGTGCTCTCATGTTAGCAAGTCGGGCTCTTATTCCTCCCATCATTTGACCAAACTGTTGATCTTGCTTCATTTGCCCTAGAATAGGCTCCATATCAGCTTGCCATGCTTTTATCCAACCAACATCTATTGCTGCCTGAAGATATTGGTATGTTTCACTACTCTTGTTTTGAAGTGCACTAATTAAAGCCATATTATAGTAATAAGTAGGATCATTAGATTTTTTGGCTTTGCCATTATCTAAAGAAAGAGTATAGCCATCAATAATTTCTTTTGCCTGTGATCGCTTTTCAAGTTGTAAATAAGAGTAAGCCAAATGAACCGCAGGTTGCCCTTCAAATAAGTAATAAAAATAGTCATTGTTGAGAGGTTCTTTATTGCGAAGTCTTTCAAATTCGTTAATTGCCTGTGCATACTTACCTTGGTAAAAAGCAATCTCGCCATCTATATAATATTTCATTTCCGGATTGTCAGAGGTGAATTCAATATTCTTTAAGTGTAAAAGTGCTTCATCCTGGTTTCCTTGCGAGATAAGAAATCGTACTTTCATAAAGCTTATCTCTTCGGCTAAGAATTGAGATTCTTGTTTATTGGCATAATCAAACCATTGTTGCGTTTTATCAACCTCCCCCATATCCATATTGGAAATTAATAAACCTCTTATTGCGTTTTTATTTACAGGGTCGACATCAAGTGCTCTTTTGTACATATTAATCGACTCATCAAGTCTCCCTCGTGTTGCTAAAATACCTCCCACCAAATTATAAGCACCAGGGTAATAAGGGTCATTACTGATAATTTTAGAAAATATATCCATCGCTTTAACTTCAGCCTGATTGGTAATAACTCCACGCTACATTATATGCTGCGACAGGAGATTTAGGATCTAAAACATATGCCTTCTCAAATAAGGAATGAGCGCTAATAAAATCACCTCGACCTTGTAACAACGAGCCATACCACATATAAGTCATGGCATAGTTAGGGTTAATCTCGATTGATTTTTTAAATAACGATTCAGCTTTTTTAGCATCACTTTGAGATAATAATAACCCTTGTGTAGCAAATGCGGCTCCCAAGTTAGGGCTCAATTTAAAAGCGGTATCAAGGGCTTCTTTTGCTGCCTTATTTGCTTCTTTCTTGGGTAAATTACCATAGAGAGCAAGCAGAATATTAGCATCAGCTATACCAACAAATGCTCTAGCGTATTTTTCATCAAACCTTGCAGCATCCTTATAATGCTGTAATGCACTATTAATCGATGGTACGGTTCTGTGAGCTAATTCTTTTTGTCCTTTACCAAAAGCCACCATTGCATCAACATTATTGGTTTCAGCAACGAATTTGAAAGAGGAATTATCTCCAAGCAGAGTGACTTTCATTTTGTCTACTACCGCCCTAGCGATATCGTCTTGTATTTGAAATATATCACGGTATTCGCGATCATAAGTTTCCGACCAAAGATGCTCACCGGTACTTACCTTAATTAACTGCGCTGTAACTCGGATTTTATTCGTGGTGTCATTCTTCCGAATACTGCCTTCAAGAATTGTGTCAACCCCTAGCTCTGTGCCTATTTCTACAATAGTTTTATTTGAAACACCTTTATAAGCAAAAGAAGATGTTCTAGCGGCAACTTGTAAGTCGGGAATTTTAGCCAATAAATTTAATAGTTCTTCTACCATACCATCGGCAAAAAATTCATCTTCAACGTCATTACTAAAAGGTACAAAAGGTAAAATCGCGATGGATTCTTTTTTTCCATCAGATAAAGGCTTTTGCACGAGGGCTTGCTGCCCAACATTAAGAGCATTTTCTTTATGTGAGGCTTGCCCTTCTAACCAAAGTTGACAGACCAAAGTAATAACAACGACCAATGCGAGTGAGCCCGCAACAGATAATGTTGTTTTCATATTAGCCTGTGGAGTACTATCTTCTACTCCCTCGCTGTTAACTCTTACAATGCCCTTTGAGGTAAAATTATATAACCAAGCAAAAATCAAAGAGACAGGAAAACCAACAAGGAAAACTTGCAATAACACTGTCATCACAGAATCAGGCAAGCCTAATGCTGGCACAGCTAAATCAGCTATTTGAATCAATGGCCAAGCTGATACTGCATATATAGTTGCAACTTTAAAGACTTGTCGATGCTTTAATTGAGCTAAGAAACTATCCAATTGTTATCTCCAAGTTCTCGATCTTATTTAAGGATAATTTAATCATTTGTATCATCTTTAAGTATAGTAACGGAGCCCGTAACTGAATTCATACTTAACGTTCCTGAACCATCTCCAGAAATAAAGTTCAGGTTTTTTTTGTGTAAATTGCCATCGACCGGTATATCATCAGTAAGGTTGTTAGTAATTTCTCCACCAAACTGACTCACCATCTCACACTCTGCATTTAGCTCGCTGCTTGCCATATACACAATTTCACCACTTACACTCGTCAACTTCAATTCAGCTTCTTTTTTAACTTGACCTCGGATTTGAGTTTCACCTGAAATATTTCTAAATTGTTAACTTATCTAAACCACTAATATCTGCTGTGATATCTCCTGCCATAGTTTTAAGATATGCTTCTTCAAATTCTCCAGAAAAATCAACATCACCACTAACTGATTCTATTTTAATTAAGCCTGAAGACTCAGCTACTTTAATATTCCCACTGACAACAGAAAGTTTTATTTTCCCATGAGATGTGTGAACTTTTAAGTCTCCATTAATGGACTTTCCTTCAATATAATTATTCAATTGAGTAATTACAAATGAAGTGTCAATACCTTTAAAGTGCAATGATGTTTGCTGTGGTATAAAAATCTTCAGTACACTAGCATCCCCCCAATGTTGTTGTCTTTCGGTGTTGATTTTTATTAATGTTTTGTCTTTTTTTGTTTTGAAAATTAGGGTTTTAGCCGCCTCCTCTAGTTCGCCTTGAACCATAATTTCTGGTTTATCCCATCCTTGTATATTCACTAGACCACGCGGTACTTCGACAAAGACCTTACCGTCAGCATGAACAGCTAATAACTGGTTAATTTTTTCTCCAGCCAAACAATTACCTGTAAAAGAGATAATTAACATTAAGCTAAATTTACTAAGAATTTTATTCAAAAAGACAAGCCTCATTTATACAAAAAAAGTTTATAACTTTACTACTCTTTAAGAAGTATACATAAATTTTAAAAAATGATTATTATTAAATCGTTAGACGATGTTACAAAGAATATAAATCAGTAGAACATAAATAAAGTTGAAGGAAATGAAGTTACCAAAAGCGTTGTAGATATTTTGCAACAATTTTAGCATTATTACCAACAACACTTTTTCACCAATACAATTAACATAAACATTATTACTATTATTCATTCAATGTAATAAAGCACAAGTCATCAATATAGGGTTGACTTACGGAAGCATTGGTTAATGTCACAGCTATAGCACCTAAGTAACATTAAGGTTAATGGTTTAGCTTCATAAACATAGTTCGCTAAAATACGAAAATCACATCACTTAAAATAAAGATCAATATTTGCTAAATAGTAAAATTACGTCCATTCTGGGTTAATTGTTCATCATAATTAAAAATAATAATATGACTCATCAAACGACCCTAAAAAACTTTATCGATATTAGTATTAAATACCAACAACAACCTTTTCTTCATCAACCAGTTGATGGTAAATGGCATGCATTCTCTTTTACAGATGTCGAGCAAGAAGCTCGAACCATAGCTGCTGGTTTGCTTGATCAAGGTTATCAGCCAGGCGATAGAATTGGGCTACTTTCCAAAAATTGCGCACAATGGTTTATCGCAGATTTGGCAATAATGATGGCAGGATTGGTCAGTGTTCCTATTTATGCAACCGCTGGTGAAAAGACGATTAGTTATATTATTGAGCATAGCCAGATGAAGGCTATTTTTGTTGGTAAATTAGACTCGTTAGACGCAGCAATGGAAAGTATTCCAGCTTCTATTCTCAGTATTTCTTTTCCATATCCAACAGTTGAATGTACGAACACTTGGCAAACATGGTTAGCTGAGTATCAACCGATAACAAATATTCATCAGCCTAAACTTGAAGATTGCATATCAATTGTTTATACCTCAGGTACAACTGGAAATCCGAAAGGGGTTGTGATAAGTCACTTAAACTTAGTGTCTGCAGGTCAATGCACTACTAATATAAATAAAACTACCCGTGAAGATAGGTTTATGTCTTACTTACCGCTGGCTCATATCACAGAGCGATGTGTAGTTGAGAATGTTGCTTTCTCTTCAGGATGCCAAATCTATTTTGTTGAAAGTTTATCAAGTTTTATTGATGACTTACGTTATGCGTCCCCAACTTCTTTTGTATCTGTTCCTCGTTTGTGGGCAAAATTTCAGGCGCAAATTTTAAGTCAAATGCCAGAAAAAAAATTAAACTTATTATTAAAATTACCTTTTATCGGTAGTATTGTTGCAAAAAAAATACGTACTAAACTTGGCTTAAATCATACTAATATTTTTGCATCAGGATCGGCCCCCATTCCATTAGCTTTATTGCAATGGTTTCAGAAAATTGGCATTAATATTGGGGAAGGATGGGGCATGACGGAGACCTCTGGCTTATCATGCGGTAATTTCCCTTTCAATTCTGATTACCTAGGAACCATAGGTCGGCCTATTCCTTGTGTTGAAATGAAATTATCAGATCGACAAGAAGTCATGATCCGCGGAGAAGCAGTATTCAAAGAGTATTATTTAAATAGTGATTTAACCGCTACTTCCTTTACTGATGGTTGGTTCCATACGGGCGACAAAGGAGAATTAACTTCTGATGGAGCTTATAAAATTATAGGCCGAATTAAAGAAGAATTTAAAACATCAAAAGGTAAGTATGTTGCACCTGGTCCAATAGAGCGAATGCTATGTCGTAATAGCGATATTGAACAAGTGTGCGTAATGGGTTTAGGCATGAAACAACCTATAGCTTTAGTTGTATTGGGCGAAGGAAAAGATCGTTTTGATAACAGTATACAACAAGATATATTAGCTACTCTTACACAAGTCAATACAGAATTAGAAGGTCATCAAGTACTTGATTATATTTTTATTTGCGCTGAATCATGGACATGTGAAAATGAACTATTAACACCTACATTGAAACTAAAGCGCGATAGTATTGAACAATATTATCTTAAAGAACTGCCTGAAGTCGTTGAAGATAAAATTATTGTACAAATATAAATATTCAAGAACGGTATTATTTAGGTTTATGTCAAATAAGTGCTAACAATATTCGCTTTTAACCTATAAAAAAACTGCTCTTATTTTAGCGAAATAAAAAAATTCACTCTAAAATTGATTGATTTTTAATACAATAAATAACTCAATATTTCCCGTTTGTTTAAATATTTATCTTTTTTTGCTAATACGGCTATTTATTCCTACAGTTAAGCGTATGGACGTTTGATTAAAATATATTCAATTCAAGGACAGAATGTGAAAGTTACCCATCAACTTATGAAGGATACATCCAACCAATTCACATCCAATATATTAAATTCAGGAGTGGAATGTGGTATCAATAAAGATATTACTGATCCAGAAGGGAAACGAATTTTTGTAAAAGCTGGAACTGAAATTACCGATAAAATCAGATTAAAACTAGATAAGTTAAAGCAAAAAGGCGTGATTGGTCATGAAGATGAAATCTCAATTACTGAAAAACAGACGAATCAAGATCTATTAGGCCCTATTCTAGACTTAGCAAAAAAAGATCCTGTATTAAATTGTTTCGAACTAAAAGATACCCTTGCAACGATATCAGACTTTATCAACAATAATTCTATTCCTAAAAAAATTGTGGATCATCTAAGTATCTTCTCGCATCTAAACCCAACTGCTTTTGAAAACACACTATTAAATTTAGTTTTCGGCACTCATATTGGTAAAGCAAATAATTACTCTACTAATGAATTAAACGAACTCATCTCAGTGTTGTTTTTCGAAAATATTGGATACGCACGATTGCACCCGAACATGAAGAATGCAAAATTAGTTCACCCAATTTTAAGCAAGGAAATTGTAAAAATAGCAGGTCTAGACAATAAATTAGTATTGGAATCCATAGAGCAGCACGAAGAAAAACTAGATGGTTCAGGATACCCGAATAAATTAACAAAAATACATGAATACGCGCAAATTTCACAAATTGCTAACCAATATTCTCAACTCACTAGAAACAGTCAGAATATTGAAACGGCCATTGGAGAGCTCTATTTATTAGGTCAAGGGTTTGATTTTAGAACAAGTCAAAAAACAGAATCTATATTTTCTTCTCAATTACAAAAACCATTACTGGCAATCATGCAAGAAAGTATACAAACAAAGACCCATCAACAAGCCTACGGAAATCACCTTTACGACCAACTAACAAAAGTAATACGATGGACAAACACCTTTAGTGGTGCTGATACAGAAATGAATTGTATTCAAGCTAAACTTAGAAGCACATTATGGGTATCAGAAACATCACAAAAACCATTTCATATTAATCGCGAAGATCTTAATGATAATAATATTTGTAGTATGTTTATTAATGATGCGCGTAAGCTAGTCCTCCAAATTTCACAGTTTGCCAACTACTTTAACCAAACACTTCATTTTCCGATAAAAATTGACAATATATCTACCAATAAAGAATATTTTTTAAAGTTAGTTAATCCAATTACTTAATAAAAATACGTTTAATTATTTTGTGTAGGGTTACTCGATAAACCTTTATTAATTATATGTTGCATATATATCACATGAAAAATTGACGTAATAAAAGGGTTTAACCAAAGCGTGTCACTTTTAGTAGAGCCAGAAATTAAGTTAAGACGATTTCGCACCATTATTATCCATACGATATCGAAAACACTTGAGATAGCGTGCATGCCTATTGAGCTTGTTAAAATAGTCGTATCTGGTAAATTTACGAAACCATAAAGGAGACTACCTAATGATATGGTGAATAACATAGTTGTTATAGCCATAAATACATTAGATATATGTAGAGAAGTGTGTTGGTTAATTTGATTTGAAAAACAAAAAAGTTTGTATATTAAGTATGAACCAAAAGTAATAATACAAAGTGTTAATGTCTTTATAACTGAATTTTCTTCAAATATGCCTGTAAACCCATCTTTCATGAACTTTCCTAATCATAAATATTTTCAATCGAAAACTAGAGTAGTTAGTTTACATAAAATCGAGCTTGATTGATTTTGCCTCTGAACTTTATTGCCATATACAAAATAAAAAATTTTAGTCGCCGTCTTAAAAACGGCTGCAAAAATGGTTAACTTAATACAATAGAAGTTAACTTATTTCTATTAAAATATATGAACCTGAGTAGAATCAGAGACAAAAAAAGTTGCTTTTTAGCATTCAACTTCTTCGTATTCATAATGGAATACGCGCACTACGTTACCCTGTGGGGTAGTTAATTCTATTGTAGTAGATCTAGGTGTTATTTTTTGTGCTTCAAAGACTTCTTCTGTTGAAATACATTCGTCATTTAGTGTTAATTCTTTAATTAATTTAATTTTCATTTCACGCTTCTATTTGAAAGGTTACAGGGAAGTAATAAGCTCTAATATCATCATTACATTATTTAAATGATAACATTAATTAACTAAATATATCATATCACAATTTAATGCAAGGAGTTGAATACTAGAAATATAGGTTAAATCCCAACACGTTGAATTAAAGTTAACTTACCCATTGTCTATATTTGTCATTTAAAATAGCAATATATCAATGTCTGTTATCCGATTTTTCCATAAAATAAAGTGCATTTTCATTACAGGATAAAAACTCTTAAAAAATAACACTATCAAGCAAAAAATCCCCCCAGAATGGTGTATCATCACCAATAACTCCTAGAATATAAAATTAACATGAGTAGCTTCATGAATTATACCCCTTTAGATGAACTTAAAAATGCTTGGATCTTTAGACATAAGAGTTTACTCATAAATGATAAAGACAAGACAAAAATAAAACCAATGGCGCAAGCTCGGGCACAAGTTGTTTGGGATACATTTATCAGCCGACAAGTTGACCATCCTGATTTTTTTAAAAAAGGAGACTGGCCTTTCGAAGAAACAACATGGCAAAAAAACGTTGCATGGGAAAATATTTGGGACAGTGAACAAGAGAAACTACCTGAAGAAATTATTGCACATTTAACTTGGGATAATAATACCGTAGTTTATTTCTGTAGCGCTAGAAACAATGTGATTGAAACAACTTGGGCGGTTTTCCAACGTTGCTGGAAGAATTTTCTATTTATGGACGATGGACCACTTCTCATCGGCAAAAAGCGTAAAGAAGCAGTACAATTTCTATCAAATGGACAATCTAAACTTGGCTTTAAAAAGTAAAAACAAGTAAATATGGCTTAGCTCTCAACCTTATTAGGTTCTTTAATATCGTCTTCACCTGACAATAAAATAGCAAACCAACGACCTTCTTCTGAGTTTTCTAAGCCAATTTTAATAATCATTGTTAATGGTACCGACAATAACATACCCACTGATCCTAATAACCATCCCCAAAATATTAAAGAGAGAAAAATAACTAAGGTTGACAGCCCTAGCCCTTTACCTAAATATCGTGGTTCTACGATATTTCCCATCACTATATTAATCACGAAATAACCTAAACCTATTAGACCTGCTTCAGGTACACCTAATTGTAAAACAGCCAATGACATAGGTGGAACTGCCGCGATAATAGATCCAATATTGGGAATATAATTTAGTAAGAAAGCCAGAACCCCCCAAAGTAAGAAAAACTCTAACCCAAACGCCCAGAGCATTAACGAAACAGTTATGCCTGTCGCAATACTCACTAAAGTTTTTATGGCCAAATAGTTATTTACAGAAACAAGAAAACGATCGATTTGCTTTAAACGCATATCTGGATCTGCTAATGCAAAATGTAGTTTTTTAGGTAAGGTCGATGCTTCAAAAAGCATAAATATAACGGTAAGAATAATAAGAAACAAATTAGCCATTACACTGCCTAATCCACTTAACATGTCAGCAGCTAACCCCATCGCTGCTGCTGGATCAAAATATTCTATAAGTAATGCTGGGGAAATAATAATATTTTTTTCTGCAAGTCGTTCAGTTAACCAAACAAATTGTTCTTTTAATTGTTCACGATATTCAGGCAATAATAACGAAAGCTCTGTGAGTGACTTCCCCACTAAACCTGCAAGTGAAAGCGCAATAACAACGAACAATGCTATCACGAGAAGTACTGCTAAGACTTTTGGTATTTTATAACGGCTAGCGCGGGCAATAAGTGGATTACAAATAATAGCAATAAACACTGAAAGCAGGAAAGGAACTAAGATATTAGCTGCCGTTTTTATACCTGCAAAAACAACAAAAAGTGCTGCTGTTACAATTAGAATTTTTGCTGCGCCACTTGATCTTTCTATTAATCCCATCGTGTTAACTTGTCTTTATTATAAATAATTTGACAGCAACTATAACGGATATTCAAATTAAGTGTCGATAAAATTAAGCATAAATTAGATGATAAAATTCACCTCAAACATTTTTATGTGCCAGAGGTGAAATTTTAAGCTTTGTAGAACCTGTTACATTGTTCGTCTGATCAATGTAACACTTGATAAGTTCAATAAACGCCAGCAACTTAACATGCCCATAAGCCCTACAAAGCCAGCACCCGAAAATATACCAACGAGCCAGTAGCTAAAATGAAAGCTTGCAGTCATATCGAAAACCTGCGTTTGTAAGAAAAACACCGCTATTTCCATAGCAATACTCGCCATCAAACCAGCCACAGCGCCAAGTGCAATAAACTCAAACAACACACTGTTTCTCAACAATGCACCTTTAGCCCCCAAAGTACGTAAAATCGCAAGTTCACGCTCTCGTTCTTCCATACTTGCTTGAACTTGAGCGACCAAGACAAGCGTTCCAGCTAAAACAACTAAAACAAGGATCAGCTCGATAGCTATCGATACTTGCTCAATCATTTTAGTGAGCTGCTTCATAATCGAGCCAAAATCCATAATAGATACAGTGGGGTATTGGCTTAAAAATCGATAAACCTGATTTTTACTTTCTTCTGGCACCATCCAAGCAGAAATAGACGTTGTGTCAATTCCACTAACGGCAGCTTGATTAAATACCATAATGAAATTTAATTGCCTGCTTTTCCAGTTAACTTCACGAAGACTCGTAACCGGCACAGTAAACTCATCAGTCCCTAACGTAAAAGTTAGCTCATCACCCAATTTTATTTCTAAGCGTTCAGCCATGCCACTTTCCATAGACACTTGTGGTAATACATCATTCTCTTTCCACCATTCACCTTCAACAATTTCATTTGTCATCGGTAAATGTGCCTGCCATGTTAAACTTAACTCTCGACCAGCGCCTTTACGTTCTTTTGACTTTTCTTTGTCATCTTTTTTCGATTCAATTGATTTTTCTTTAACGATTTCTTCTTTTTGATTATCGTTTTCACTTTCTTCAATATCATCATCGTCGTCAAGACTTACTGTTTTTTCACCGTTAATAGCAGATAAACGCCCTCTAAAAATAGGATAAAACCCTTGATTATCGATACTCAATTCATCAGCAAAAGTTTGAAGTGGTGCAACCTCGTCATTCGCGATATTCAGTAAGTAATGATTAGGTGTGTTTTCAGGAAACTGTGATTGCCATTCATCAATAATTGAACTTTTCATCACCGTTATGAGTAATAACAACTGAATTGCGATAGTAAAACTAACTAATTGCACACTGTTTTCGTTTGCACGTCGTTTTAAGTTTGCCAAAGCTAAATGCCAAGCTTTACCCGCTTTAGCGCCAGCACTTCGCCCAGCTCCCATGATCATTCGACCTAACAGCAATAAAACACCTGAAACCACTATGCCGCCAAGTAATAATGATGAACTCATGATCAAATCACGGCTAAATAACATCAGTAATGCAAAAAGTGCTATTAAAGGGATCGTTTGATGCCACCCAAAACGTGGTAACACATTTTGTTTAAAGCCTCGAATAACATCGAGAGGTTTGGTTGAAATCAATTCAGTGATGGGATGAACAGCAAAAGCAACAGAACAAAGTAATCCGGTGATTACCGCTGTTATAAATGGCTTGTAAGTTAACTGGCTTTCATCTAATGACAAATAACTTTCAATAGCACTAACACCTGCAATCATCAATAAGTAGCCAATAACTAGCCCTACAATGATACTGATTAAACTTAATAACCCCCAATGAAGCATGTATAACTTTTTAACGTGTGATTTAGAAGCTCCTAACGCTTTAAATACAGCAACCATAGGTTGATGGCGTTGTCCGTATCTTCTACTTGCTACCGCTACAGCAACCGCGGCGAGTACAATACCTAACATACTTGCTAAGGATAAAAATTTCTCTGAGCTGTCTAATACCTTTGATAAACGATTTTGAGCTGATTTTGCTGAATACCAATTTTGAGATTCGTTAAGTTGCGGTTTTATCCAAGTTTCAAATTCTTCGATATCATCTCGTTCACCTGCAAACAAATATTGATGATAAACACGGCTACCCGGTTTTATTAGTTCAGTCTTTTCGATATCTTTAATATTAAAAAATATAGAAGGTCCAGCAACGAACATGCGATATGAACGATCAGGTATATCAACGATAACACCAGCAATAGTAAGTGGTAAAACGCCTACTTCTATCGTCCCGCCTATTTTAACATCCAAACGGCTGAGTATGCTTTCTTCAACATAGGCAGTTCCTTGCATTGGAGCACCTACTGAGGTTGGCACTTCCTGATCTAGCGACATTTTCACCAAAAACTCACCCCGTAAAGGGTATTCCTCAGAGATGATATCAAGTTCAGATAACAACATGTTGTCGCCTGAAAAAACCATCGAATCGAGTAGAACTTTAGTAGCAACGTTAAGTGATAAACTTTTGCTCTTGTCAATATATTCTGTAGGTATCTCCCTACTAGATCCTAAAACACGATCAGCAGCTATGGTATTTGCACTATTACTAATAATGGCTTGTTTAATTTGTTCAGAAAAACCTGTAAGCGAAAATACAGTACCTACTGCAAGTACAATCGCTAAAAATATTATCGTTAATTCACCACGGCGAAATTCATGGTGTAATAAACGTAAGGATTGCTTAAACCAAGATTTTGAGGGTTTTACAATTAGTTCACTCATACTTAACCTATTTTCATATCGGCTGAAAGTTCTTCTACATCCACATTATCTAAATTGGATTCTTGTAGAACACCACTGTCCATTTCAACTTGGCGTTGACAACGCTGAGCGAGTTTTGGGTCATGGGTAACTAACACTAACGTTGTGCCGTGTTTTTCATTTAATTGAAATAATAAATCTGCAATGTGAATACCCGTTTTAGTGTCTAAATTTCCGGTTGGTTCATCAGCAAACAATACATCTGGCTTAGTAATGAATGCGCGTGCAATGGCGACTCGTTGTTGTTCACCACCGGATAATTGAGATGGGTAATGCTCAGCTCGTTCGGCAAGCCCAACAGAAGCTAGTAGAGCTAAACCTTGTTCTTTCGCATCAGGTAAATTGGCTAACTCTGCAGGTAGCATCACATTTTCAAGCGCAGTCAAACTGCTAATCAATAAAAATTGCTGAAAGATAAATCCAACGTGATCGGCACGAACTTGACTACGTTGCTCTTCATTAAATTGGTGCAATGGGTGGTTTTTAAGATAAACTTCACCTGATGTAGGTAAATCTAAGCCAGCTAAGATTGATAACAAGGTTGTTTTACCTGAACCTGATGAACCTACAATTGCTAATGTTTCACCTGAATTCACGGTTAAATGAACAGGTTGAAGTAGCTCGAGAGTTTTCTCATCTAACTGTACAGATTTAGTTAACGCACTTACTTTTAATATGGCTTCGGACTTTGACTTCATGAATAAACATCCCATTTATATTTTAATATTTTTAAGCTTTATCGCTTTATCTTTTACAACTTTTTCGACGATTGCTAACGATTCGACCAAGCATTCTATTTTACTACTAGGTGATAGTGTTAGTGCAAGTTATAGAATGAAACAAAGCCAAGGCTGGGTTCATCTATTGAACAAGCAATTAACTACGCAAAAAAGTACTTATAAGATCACTAATGCTAGCATTAGTGGGGAGACTACAACAGGCGGTTTATCAAGGTTACCGGGGATATTAGCAAAAGAAAGGGTTGACCATTTAGTCATAGAACTAGGTGGAAATGATGGCCTTAGAGGTTACTCGCCTAAGAAAATAAAAAATAATTTGTTACAAATGATAAAGCTTGCACAAGACAAGAACATCCCGGTAACACTTTATAAAGTTAAAATAACGCCAAACTATGGTCCTCGTTATAATAAAATGTTTGAGCAAGTCTTTATTGATGTTGCCGCTGAAACAAACAGTAATTTGTTAGATTTTTTTGTTGAACCTTTAGTAACGGACACAAGCTTAATGCAAAAAGATGGTATTCATCCAAATATTAAAGCCCAGCCAATTATTGCTGATTTTGTTGCAAAACAGTTTAAAGAGATCATGGACAAATAATATGGACTTTATTTGGATTTTATTTGCTTTCATTTGTGGAATGGCCGCGAAGTCGATTTCTCTCCCTCCTTCAATAGGCTATTTATTTGCTGGTTTTTTATTGCATTTTTTAGGGTTTCAAGCTGACGACAGTTTAATTACATTAGCGAACTTAGGTATAACATTGATGTTATTTACCATAGGTTTAAAGCTCAATGTGAAAGATTTACTAAAAAAGGAAGTATGGCTCGGTAGTTTGTCACATAGTATTACTTGGATTTTAGTAGGAGCGCTTTTACTTAAATTATTAGCAATTGCTGCTATTGGCTATTTTGCAGATTTATCACTTTATACCCTAGGTTTGATTATTTTTGCGCTCAGTTTTAGCAGCACGGTTTGTGTTGTTAAACTCATGGAAGATCACGGTGAAATGCGAACTCGTCATGGTAAATTAGCTGTAGGTGTATTGGTAATTCAAGATATAGTTGCGGTTATATTTTTAGTGGCGGCAACGGGTAAATCACCTACTTTATGGGCTTTTCTCCTATTAAGTGCTTTTTTTATTAAACCATTAATAAATAAGTTCATAAATCAGGTTGGTCATGGCGAGCTTATCCCACTTACCGGGTTTTTCTTGGCTTTTGGTGCTTACGAACTTTTCGAGTTAGTAAGCATTAAAGGAGACTTAGGTGCACTTTTAGTGGGAATGTATTTAGCTTCGCACAGTAAAGCGAGTGAAATTAATAAATCATTGATGGGCTTTAAAGATCTCTTTCTTATTGGTTTTTTCTTATCTATTGGTTTTACCGCTTTACCTACGTGGGAAATGTTTGCAATGGCAAGCCTCTTAACCTTATTAATACCCGTTAAATTTGCTTTGTTCTTTTTTCTGTTTATACAATTTAAGCTGCGTGGAAGAACCGCTTATCTCACCGCTTTAGCATTAAGTAACTTTAGTGAATTTGGTTTAATTATTGCTTCGATATCAACAAAAAATGAATGGTTGAGTAACGATTGGCTAGTAATTTTATCGCTAGCTGTTTCTTTATCCTTTATTATCACTAATATAATTTATAACTATGCCCATGAAATATTCACTAAATATAAGTCATTTATTTGTAAATTCGAAAATATAGATAAGCTTAGTGAAGATACTTTCACTCAACCCTGCGATGCGCCTATAGTTGTTATTGGTATGGGCCGAGTAGGTATGGGAGCTTACAAAGCACTTAACAGTCAAGCTGAAGGGCAGGTTTGGGGTTTAGATGCAGACAAAGATAAAATAGCATGGTTGAATGAAAATGGTGCACAAGCATATTGTGGTGATGCTGAAAATATAGATTTTTGGGAGAACTTAAAAATAGAAAAACTTGAATTAATCTTACTCGCCCTTCCTAAAATTCAAGACATAAAGAATATAACACTGCAATTGAGGCATGCTAATTATCAAGGAAAAATAGCCGCAATTGCTCGATTTGATGATGAAAGAAGGGAAATTGAAACTTACGGTGTCGATAAGGTATTTAACTTCTATAACGAAGCTGGTGTTGGTTTTGCTGAGGAAAGTTTAGCGATCATGAAACATTAGTTATGAAAAATAATCAAATAGCCCTCACCTAAGTATTGTAAGCTTAATTTGCTGAGGGGGTCTATATTATTCTTAGAAGTCCAAAAAAGAGCATTGTAGTCACCACAATCGATAAAATCATGATAGTTGGTACTACAACCCTTCGACTATGAGTTCACAATACCCGTTTAATAACGTCATCAAAATTCAGGCATAAAAAAACCGACATAAGTCGGTTTTTTTGTATCACTTATAACACTATTTCTTATATAAACTTGTTACAAAAAAATAAGTGGCATCCCTAAGGGGATTCGAACCCCTGTTACCGCCGTGAAAGGGCGGTGTCCTAGGCCTCTAGACGATAGGGACACTAAAACTATTAAGTAAGTAATCATTGAATAAACAACGGTCAACTACTTTAGAAAAGCATCATACAAGGTTAACACCTTGTTTTTATGATTAAAGTTAACTTTCGTCAGGCTTTAATACAAAGGAAATAACAAGACCTAGTTTGTTATACCCTTTTTACCTACTTAACTTTCATTTATTAAAAATAAACGAAAATAAAAATAAGTGGCATCCCTAAGGGGATTCGAACCCCTGTTACCGCCGTGAAAGGGCGGTGTCCTAGGCCTCTAGACGATAGGGACACAAATACTATCGTGAAAAGTAAACTTTTCTATTTCAAGTCATAAAATAACTTAAAACCAATTTTGCTCGAACAAATTTAATTCATTCAAACAAATTAAAACTTGGTGGAGCTATGCGGGATCGAACCGCAGACCTCTTCGCTGCCAGCGAAGCGCTCTCCCAGCTGAGCTATAGCCCCGCTTACAAATAAATAACATGGCCTAATATGCTACAAATTCATTGCCAAACAAATGATTAATCACTCGTTGAAAGCGAGGCGCATTCTAAGCACCCGACCTAAAACTGTCAACCCTTATTTTAGATAAAAAGAGATTTTTTTCAAAGTTTTTAATTAAGTGTTTACTTAAGCGTCAAGTTGACTGATTTTTGTTTAATCAGTGATTTATCAATCACCTCTTTTCATTAAATATTTTTATATATTTACCCATGTCACTAATGTTAAAAGATTATTTAATTATAAAGCGATATTTATAACACTGTTTATCAATAATCACTTAGACAAGCTTAATGGGATCAAGGTTTATGGTTTATTTATGATTAAATTGGGAGTAAAGTTGTACTAATGCTCTAATAATAAGAATTTTTAATGCAATTAGAAAAGTTAAATGTTGTTGCGATTGGTGGAGGACATGGCTTAGGTCGTGTGCTATCTACGCTTTCTTTTTTAAGGAAGCAGTTAACCGGTATCGTTACTACAACCGACAATGGTGGGTCAACAGGCAGGTTACGTAAGCGGAGTAGTTCTATTGCTTGGGGTGATCTTCGAAATTGCTTAACATTATTGGTAGATAAAGATTCTGTTGGCAGTCAGTTATTTGATTTTAGGTTTGATGGTCAAGATGAACTCGGTGGTCACAACTTAGGTAACCTTATCTTATATGCGCTTGTTCAACTACAATCTCGACCACTTGATTCAATAAAGATCGTTAGACGTTTATTAGGCGTTAGAACCCCTTTATACCCGATGTCTGAAACACCTACCGATTTAATGGCATTTTATCCAAAAGGACGCTGCAAAGTTGGTGAGCTCTCTGTAGATAAAATGCCGATAATGCCAGAAAAACTCTTATTAGCACCCTTAGTGAAAACCTTGCCTTTATGTATTGATGCGATAACGTCTGCTGATTTGATTATATTAGGCCCAGGGAGCTTTCTTACCAGCGTTATTCCCCCTCTTCTAGTTAGAGACATCACTAAAGCAATTCAAGCCAGTTCAGCTCATTGTGTGTTTATTGAGAACCTAGGCGCTGAAGATAGTCCTGCCGCAGGGCTTTCTTTAGACGAAAAACTTATTTGGATAAAAGAAAATATTGGCTGTTTACCGATTGACAGTGTTATTTGTCACGATGAAAGTGTTACTTCTAAAATATTACCCATTATTCACTGCGACCTTTCCAATGCCTCTGGTAGCCTTTACCATGATAAAGAAAAGCTTTTGAATGCATTAAAACTTTGTATAAATAATATTGATAAGCAACAAGTCATCTCAGCATGATCTTTTTTAACAAGATCAAAAAAGCCGTAAAATGATTAACTCATTTACGGCTTTTAGCTTTTAGCTTTTAGCTTTTAGCTTTTAGCTTTTAGCTTTTAGCTTTTAGAAGAATCGTCTTCGCTAATACGGCTAGCAACAGCACCCGTTTGATTTTTATATTTTGCATCTTCGCGTTTGTTATAAGGACGTAAAGCACTTGAAGACATAGTCTCAAAATTTAATGCCGCTATTTTCATTTTAGGGCGAAGTGCTAATGGTAGCTTGCCACTATTGTAAAATTCTAAAACAATTTGACCTGACCACCCTGGGTCGATTCTATGAGCCGTGACATGAACCATCAAACCTAAACGTGCTAATGAAGAACGGCCATCTAACCAACCAACAATATTATCAGGTAAAGTGACCGATTCATAAGTTACGGCTAGTGCTAACTCTCCAGGATGTAAAAAAAAGGCCTCACCATCAGGGATCAAAATTTCATCACTCATGACTGAATCCATCGCTTTTTGCATTTCAGCTTTTGGACCGCTTAAATCGATAAACGGTGCCGTGTGATCTTGAAAAACTCGGAACTCATTTCCTAAACGAATATCAACACTTACCCCTGAGATCATACTACTATCAGGTTTGGGTGTAATAATAATGTCACCATTTTCAAGCGATGTTTCTATATCTCTGTCGCACAATCTCATGTTAGTTCTTCTTACGTTAATGCTTTAAGGTTAGGAAATTAGCAACGAAAACTAATCTTCAATCAATATACTCGCGGTATTTGGGCTACGTGAATCTAGTTGCAGATACAACTGAGCGGCAATATTTCGCGCTATTTTACGGTATTGCTGGCTAATGTTACTAGTGTTATCTGTTAATAATGGAGAAACACCATTATCAGCATCGGTTCGAATACTTACATCAAGCGGTAATTGGCCTAATAATTGGGTATTATATTTATTCGCAACAAGCTCCCCTCCTCCTTCTCCAAACAAGTGAGAGTGATGACCACAATTTTCACATTGGTGATAGCTCATGTTTTCAATAATGCCTAAAACTGGCACTTTCACTTGTTCAAACATAGCAATGCCTTTTATCGCATCAGCGAGTGCTATATCTTGTGGTGTTGTTATAACAACCGAAGCAGCAACAGGTACTTGTTGTGATAATGTCAGTTGAATATCGCCAGTACCGGGGGGCATATCAACGATTAAATAATCAATACCTTGCCAATCAGTTTCATTAAGTAGTTGGCTAAAAGCTCTACTTGCCATAGGACCACGCCAAACTGTTGCATCATTCTCATCAACTAAAAAACCAAGGGACATCGCACTCAAGCCACTAGCATCAATCGGTGTTAATAACTTACCATCGACTGAACTTGGCTTCTCCCCTTGCATTCCAAGTAATGTAGGAACAGATGGACCATAAATATCCGCATCTAAAATAGCGACTGAACTTCCTTCCGCTATTAAAGCGTAAGCAACATTGACCGCGGTAGTTGACTTCCCTACACCTCCTTTTCCAGAAGCGATGGCAATAATATTTTTTATACCTGTAATTTCGTGGCTACGAACTGCACATATATCTAAACTAATATCAAATCTAACCGTTTGCTCAAATTGCTTAGTAAGTCGTTCACTTAATAATTCAATTTCACCCATGCATGGAAAGGGTAATGTTAATTTAATAACAACGGTATTGCTTTTTTCTAAGGTGATTTCAGGAGAAATATCTGGAAATAAAAGTCCTTTGGGAAAATTGTCACTACGATAGCTTTTTAAAGTATCAAGTAGCGCTTGTTGTGTATCACTAGAGAGTGTTTTTGAGGAAAATATCTTTGAGAACATTTTAAAAGGCACTTTATCGCGTTTAAGCAATAATTATTGATGAAAAGTGACTACAAATTCTG
>Ga0233426_10000575_pt1 | contig 38439 bp, 26 predicted proteins | sample SI_118_April2016_6_FD_179875 | JGI IMG/M metagenome (GOLD analysis project Ga0233426, IMG submission 179875) | Seawater microbial communities from Saanich Inlet, British Columbia, Canada - SI_118_April2016_10_MG | ecosystem: Environmental > Aquatic > Marine > Inlet | place: Canada: British... | reverse complement strand
ATTGACTACTTGAATTGTGATATTAGTTGAAACATCTGTATTACCATCTGTTGCAGTAATAATCAAATTATATGTATCTTTATTTTCATAATTGAACTGATTATTTGCATTTAATGTCGCAGTCATAGAATTACTAGCATCTATAAGGGTAAAATAAGAAGCATCTGTGCCACTCAAATTATATTTGATAGACGTTGCGTCACTATCAGTGACACTAATTTCAGCACTATAATCCGTATTTTCATCAAAATTGTTACTTACATCCAATGTAATATTGCTTGGGCTATTATTACTTGGGTCTACTACATATGTAATAGTATTTGAACCAGAACTAAATGAAGTAGAAATTAGAGTGTTCAAGGAATTAATGTCATGTGTATCATAAGGGTTATTATCTTTCACAGTAAATGTACTATTAGTTCGTAAAAAGAAGGAATCATCACCAACACTACTAACCGTACTAGGAATCGTAATAGAAACTAACTTAGAACATTTGAAAAACGCCTTTGTGCCAATGGTTTTGACCAAACTAGGAATAATAATAGATTCTATTCCTGTAGACTCAGAGAAGGAAAAGTTACCAATGCTTGTAACTGAGTCGGGGATAATATAGTGTGTAACTTGCCAAGTATCATAAAATGCATAGTCTCCAATGCGTGTAACCGTATGAGGGTTACTGCTTGCGTCAATTACTCTGCCAGGAATCGTAATTGCTCCGCTTAAACCTGTTCCTAAAGTTGTGGCATTACCAGCATTAGTAGAATTATTACCGATTAATGCATTATTACTTGCATCTAACGTGTAATTCCACTGAATATTTGATGCGTCGGTGTATGTGTAATTGGGCATCGTTATACAATAGCCTGCTAAAATAAATTATTCATTTTTCTTTATTAATTCTTTTATATCTTTGGTGATTTAGAAATATAACGAAAATTGATATAATAAATTTTTATATTATATCAATTTTGTAAATTAACGAAATGAATATAAGTTTAACCATCTGTAGAAAAGAATTGCAAAATGATCTGTAGAATACCCGTCATGAAGAGATTAAGCATAGTAACGATTAAAATAATATAAAACAATTCATTTGCTAAAATAGAAAATAATTTACTGGTATCGTTGTTGCTACTAGTTCCTTTCATAATATCCATCATATACTTCAAAACAAGGCCTAACTGAACCAATATTAAAAAGGACGATACACCTGAAAATTGGAAATATTCTCCAGCGACTTTACCTTCATTAATCTTATCAAAATAAACAATATTTTGAACTAAAATAGCAATAATAATAATTGCTAAAGTAAGACTAGGTATAGCATGGGATACCATTTTTTTAAAGAAACTATAGGAAGATTCTTTCATTTCCCCTTTATAATTGAGGGCAAAACTACTCGCTAAAATACCCATTAACGCAAGAAGTGAAAACCCATACGTGGAAACAGTTGCGGTGGCATAATCCTTTCCTACTTCGGCAAAAATCATACGAACTACAAGGGCAACGATAGCCAAAGCAGAAAATATTTTTATATCATATGGAACCGATTTTATAGGTGTATATGTTGTATTTTGAACGGTATTCATATGTGTATATTCTATCGTGCTATAAAAATACTCAAGAAATTGAATTTTTGTCTAAAGTAAATATTCAATGGTCTAATAGAGTAAAAAAACGATAAAATAATCTATTCCCAATATAAATGAATATACAGCCAGTTCCTCCAAATTACAATATAAATAGAGAACATCAGTTAATCACAAGAGAAAATACATATGTATTACATCGCAAGTTGGTGACATTTCATTCAGAGGATCGAGACGTAAATAAATGGCCAAATGCAAACCACTTTGAAATAGAATTACCCGAATCATTATCCAATATTCAATCTACACGATTATTAGAAATAGGGTTGCCTTCGAATTATCATACATTTAGCAACAATTATCAAAATACGAAATTGACCTTTACAATACGTGCCAATAATCGCATGAACAGCAGTCTATATTTAGCATTGGTGGCAAACATAGACAATACATATGAAATCGCGATTCAGGAAGGGTTTTATTCAGGAAAACAATTAGCAAAGGAATTAGAAAACAAAATGAACAATGTGGTTTATCAGTATTTGTTAAATTATACTGATCCATCAGGCGTTTCCGTTACAAGTCCATCGTATGACCATTTTAAAGTGTATTATGACGAAGTTGGACAACAAATGTATATAGGTAATAATTACGATGAATTCACCATGAATTTCAGTGAAAAAATCGAATATACGTTTCCTCAAGTATCTGACAATTCCAATTTTTGTGAGCAATCTAATATATGGAACCATTACACGAAATGGGGGTTGCCTTACAACCTAGGATATAATAAAGAAGATTATATTGGCATTGATACAAGCGGAAATGATACAAGTGGTAACATCGTGTTTGATTATGATGACTATACCTGGCTAGTTCCGGATGCATCGGGATTAACACCTGGTCAATCGGCAAAAGCATACTACGTTAAGTCATCAAACAGTATATGCATAGACGGTGATTCAGTAATTTATATGGAAATGGACAAATTTGATTCTATTGACGAATTAAAACCTTATCCTGAAAACACATCAGCGAAATATAAAAATGATTATAATGGTATTGTGAATTCGGCGTTTGCGAAAATTCCGATTCTAAATTTACCTAACAATCGTTATTATGATACCCGTATTGATTTGCAAAATATGTCGCATTATCATCCCCCGTTATCGAAAATAAAAAAATTAAAATTTAAATTTCGCTACCATGATGGAAGACTCGTGGACTTTCGCAATTGCAATTTTAATTTTATGATAGAATTTAACATGTTACGAGATGAAATAGCACGTGATTATCGTAACGTAAGAACACCTGGAACATACAATTTATAAGAAAAAGTAAATAGTGAGTTTTAGGAAAATAGAAAATTACTTACATTTTGTAATCCATTGTTCTAATTCGGTTAGCACACATGTTTTATAGTCACCTTTGAAGCCCATTAATTTAATAAATTTCGGTTTAGTCATTTCATTCGTTTTATAATAAATGTAATGTCCAAATTTACCATTACGAATACTAGAATTGTTATTGATAATACGAATAATAGTACTATTTAGACCAGTCGTTTCGGAATTTGTCAAGAGTGACATAACATTATTCAATGTTAGTTCTTCTACACCTTTATCAAGAATGTTCTTATCCAAACCCTTAATCGATTTTTTAATGGTACCACATTCAACATAATGTCCATATTTGCCATTTTTAATAAAGACATCATTTCCGTTATGTTTTCCGAGCGATGATGCATTCGTATTATGGTTACCTGAAATATCAACAATGTCAGATAACGAGTATTCTTGACGTTGTAACATATCCATGTCGATATCTTTTTTTACAGGCAAGAAAGATGTTTTGCCGTCCATTGTTTTTTTGATAACGGGTCCATATTTGCCAATCATATATACATGTTCTTCATCAATTGGAATAATTGATTTATCAGAAGGGTTGAGTAGTGTAGATTGTGACTCAATATCATGTAGACAGTCGGCACATAATTTGGACCATTCTTTCTCACCCTTTGCGATTTTATCCAATTCTGTTTCCATATTTTTAGTATACTCATAGTCAAACAACTTATCAAAATGTTTACATAAAAATTCAATAACTAAAATACCGAGTGGTTGAATAACCAGTTTATTTTTTTCATTTCCGAATTCACGGACGTCCTCAATTTCTTCTAATTCGTCGCCAACTAATTCATAGTCAATGCACTTCATTTTCTTTCCTGTTACATTTTCCTTTTTGACGTATCCACGTTCCTGTATTTTATCAAGTAAACTAGAAAACGTGGATGGGCGTCCAATACCCTTTTCTTCTAGTAATTGCACAAGTTTGGCTTCCGTATAATGTGACTTTAATTCTTTAATACTAACTTTGCATATTATTTTATTATATGCGATTTCATTAGTCTTTTTTGTAGCACCACTTGACTTATTATTCGAAAACATATTTTGTCCTAATGTTTGTAGCAGTTGATAGGCTGTGTTCTCCTTATCATACCCTTTTACTATTTTCCAACCGGGGAAAAGTGCAAGTTCAGTAGAATATTTATATAGGTGATTCATAGGAGCGGTAATTTTTGCCGTAATTGAATTATATTTTGCCGGACTCATACAACTTTCAACCGTATTAGACCAAATTAATTTATACATACGTTTTTCTCGAGAAGAAAAATCATCAGGTACTTCGTTTATATTTACGTTAGTTGGTCTGATTGCTTCGTGTGCTTCTTGTGCATTAGTATCGCCATTATCCTTTGTTTTATTTTTTGTCTTTGTTTTTGATTTTTTGTCTTTTGTAGTTTTTTTATCATCACTAGCACTACCATTTCTTTCACCTAATTGTAAAATGTTTTCATGTACATAGTTATCTCCATAAGTGTCGCATATATATTCGCGTGCCTTTTCAATAAATTCCACACTATATACTTGGCTATCGGTTCGCATATAAGTAATATACCCCCCTTCGTATAATTTTTGACATATTGACATAGTTTCTTTGGGTGATATATTTAATTCGCCACTCGCCTTTTGTTGTAAAGAACTTGTTGTAAAAGGAGTAGGTGGATTTTTCGTGGTACTTCTCGGTTCCGAACATTCATACATGTGTGTAAAATTTGCAGTGTCTTCTAAAAAGGCTTCCATAATATTATGATTCATAAGTGCAATTTCGAAATTATGATCCAATACAAATGGTAAATTCATTTTTGTGAAATATCCTGTGGTATTGTAGACTTTTTTACCGGGTGCTGATTCTATTTCTTTATGATTATCATAAACAATACGGAGGGCGGGTGTTTGACATCTTCCAGCAGATAAACTGTTTTTTGAATTTTTCGTGATATGATTCCATAAAAGTGGTGTAATCTTATAACCGACAAGAACATCTAATATTTGTCGGGATTGTTGTGCATGTACTACATCCATATCGAGTCGCGTAGGATTTTGAACAGCCTTCACAATAGCGTCTTTTGTAATTTCATGAAATAGTATTCTTTTCGTGGTTAACGGCAAATGAAATAACTGACATACGTGCCACGCAATTCCCGTACCTTCTCTATCATCATCTAATGCCAAGAGGACCTCCTTAGCACCTTTAATCATAGTACGCATCTTGCTAATTTGTTGCGACTTTGTAGTTACGACTTGAAAATTGGGTTTAAAACCATTATCTATATCAATATATTTAATTCCTGGTAATTCTTGAATATGACCAAAACTGGCAATGCATTTGTAACCGGAACCTAGGTAAGACTCGATTTTACCGCATTTAGCAGGAGATTCTACTATAACCAATATATAAGTCATCTCTATATTATTCAAGACGACTTATATTTAAACCATTGCATGATGTAAGTGTGTATGTAGCCGTAGCCAACTAGGTATTACAACTTGTAAAAACAACAACAGATACTATGATACCATCGAGGTATTTTTTCAACATAAAATTTACGTTTTTTTGTATAACAATCGTATGTATATACCAGTTGTTTTTCACCATTGTCTAATACTGCGTACTTTTGAAAAGTTCCTGTACATTTTTTCTTTTCAATCTTTTTATCTAATCCAACAATTATGTAATATTTCTTTGTATCGGCTAATAGTTTATTACCGTGATATTTTTTTATGTAAATATAATCGCCAATATCAAACATATGGTTAAATATACTATATGAAAATATAATATATTTAATCTGATTTTCATATATTCTATATTTTTCATTTGATATATCTAGTGTATATATATCAAAATTTTTATAGAACTATTTATAATGTAGGAGTTACGTGGATAAAAGAATGCTAAACAATATTATGCGGACTTAGCTTTAAATTGTGACCATGAAATATTAACCGGTTCTGGAGTAGAAATTTCATCTTCTTTGTTTGACGAGTCTTCATTGGCGTGTTGTTTATCAAGTTTATCTGATTTACGTAATGCGCTATCAATATATATTTCTTTGAGTACCTTTCCGATTTCGTAAGAGGCTTCGTGTTGTCCTAACTGTCCTTCTTCAATAGAGCGAAGGACCATTAGAAATTTATTTAAGATTTTTAAGTCTAATTCGTCTTTTTTAACACGATTGAAAATATCAGTATAATGAGTAAATAAGAAGTTGCATTTTTCAGAACATAAGTTATCGAATGCATTAATATTATTTTTCATAAGTGTGTTATTATCGCGCATTATTTTCAAAAGGACTTGTACATCATTATATATTTTTTGACTGTGTTTGAGTCTTCGTATTTGGTCTGTTTTATCTTCCGCATCGTTTGCCTGAATCATTTTTTGTAGGTTCAATCTCTCTGTCTCGTTCATTTAGATAGTTATATACCCAAATATTTATATCATTAAAATTATGAATATATTATTTTCTATTTATATCTTATATGACTGCTCCACATGAGATTCATCAAAAATCATCGGCAATTCCTGTAGAACAAGTTTCTATGGAACCTGGTGCTTCAAGTCACCGTGAATCAGCATTATTATATAATCAGCGAAATGCTTCTGCACAAAATCAATTAAATAATGCTCATGGTGGTGGAAAAACACGAGGTAAGCGCGGTCGCGGGCGTAGAGGAACACGTAGTCGTAAAAATTACATTGGTGGTGTTCATACAGTACCATCTTTTACAACACCTGGTCCTCAAGTTGCTAGTAATTCAATGAGTTCAACGGGTGCAAGTGTACAAGGAAATAGTACAGTATTACAATCGAATGCTGATGCCAAATGTGATGTATGTGCTGGAAATTCTGACGCAAATATATGTAATACACCTGAATGTAATAGTCAAGTAGGAGGTAAAAGAAGTAGTAAAAAAATTCACAAGAGAACCGGTAGTAGAAATAAAATAGGTGGCAATTGTTCATGGGGATGTATGAGTGGTGGTAAGAAAAAGACAAAGAGGTCAAAAAAGGCAAAGGTGACAAAGAACGTAAAGAGATCAAAAAAAACTAGAAAGGGAAGTAGAACAAGAAGACACTAATTTTGGAGAAGAATTTATTTGATATGGAAAAAAAAAATAGAATGATAATATAAGTTAAAATGAGATCGAGTGATATTTCATTATCCATATTTATAATCATATGTTTTATAGGACTGTATTTATTCAATATTTTAGCAGTAGGTATTAAGAAAATACAAAACAATTGGCCCGAATATCGTTGTAATCCAATGGTGATGCCGTTTGCGAATACATTTGGTCATGATGTAGGAAAAAACTTTACTTATTGTGTACAATCAATACAGGGGAATATGATGGGTTCCTTCTTATTGCCATTGAACTATATAATGAAGGTGGCAAATACCTCAATGTCTGGGTTAGCCGGATCAGTAAATCAATTGAGAGTATTTATTAACAAATTAAGAAATATGATAACCGATGTGATTAAAAGTGTATTTGGCATATTTTTGAATATATTAATTGCATTCCAACGAATGATAATTAAGACCAAAGATATGATGGGTAAAATGGTTGGAATTATGGCAACCTTGATGTATTTATTACAAGGGAGTATAATGACAGCACAAAGTACTTGGAACGGACCACCTGGTGGTTTAATACGAACGGTTGGTAGGTTAGGATAATTTCACAAGAAACGAATATCAAATACCGATTATAGAAATATCGAATAAGGAAATATAATAGTGTAATAAAATTATCCACTATTATATTATACTAGGTAAATATAACATGGAAAATTTTATCACAGATGTAAATAAAATATATAAAACCGGTTTTTTAGAGAAATATGGTGGTTCATTATGGTTAACTATTATTTTCATATTGGTTATGTTATTAGGTATGTGTTATTTTCACATATTGAATAATTTGCAACCAATAAAAAAAGATTGGGTGAACCAGCGTTGTAAACCATCCATAATTCCTTTTGCAGGTATTATTAATAAACCGCCAAATAAGACAGTATTTGAATTTACATCAGAAAATTTTGCCGGGTGTATTCATACAATTTTAGGAGATATGATAGGAACTGTCCTATTGCCATTCCATTATGCTGCGAATATGCTTTTAACAGCGATTAAGGTAATATCAGATGCAATTAATGCAATTCGTCAACTATTTAATAGAATGAGAAACGATTTAGCCAATGTGAATACAGAAATCATGCACAAGGCATTAAATATATTAATACCATTTACCCAGATAGTAATAAAAATAAAGGATTTATTTGGAAAAACACAAGGTGCTATTACGTCAGTTATGTATACCTTTTTAGGAGTTTACATGATATTACGAGGAATGTTTGACACTATATTGAAATCGTCGATCGCGCTTCTTGTAACAATGGTTGTATCTATCATAGCTTATTTAGCAATACCGTTTGTAGGATTATTTGCAGCAATACCGGCAATTGTAGTATTTATAATGATAACGATTCCGTTAATAATGGTGATAATAATTTCCGGAAATGTATTGCGTATGCACTCGGGTTCACCACCAGGGCTACCTTAATGAATTTATTTCATAGGGTTGATTGAATTATCAAATATATAAAGTATAATATTTTAGGAAAATCTAGAATACTATACGCGAATATAGATTACTATACGTTTGTAAAAAGAATTCTTCAAATATGATATTTTTATCTAATAAATATGTATAGTATGGAATTTAAATTATTTGGTTTAACATTTCGCGTTGAAGTTGTAATTATATGTATGCTTTTGGGTATGATATTAGGCACACACATGTTATGTTCATGTAGCAAAGTTGGTGTAGTCGAAGGTATGGAAGTAATGGGAAGTGCTATTGAATCCACTGTAGGAAGCGACGTATATGGAAGTTGGGTAAACAAGGCCAATAAATATGCTGCCAATATGGGATACACAGAGACAAAGGATCGTTATGAGATGTACAAAGGAACACCTGTTCCTCTACCTGAAGGCGAATTATATATGTTTGCTGACAATGAGTTTAAGCCTGAATGCTGCCCTAGCACATATTCTTCCAGCACAGGTTGTGCCTGCATCACACAAGAACAAGTTTCTTACATAAACGAGCGTGGTGGAAATAGAAATATTGCCCCTGCTGAGTTTTAAATTTACAAGGGTGTAATTCAAAATAAAATAAAATAAAAAAGTTTATTTTATTTTACAATATAATTTTTTGTTATTTTTGTTATTATTTTTGTTTAGCAAAATAGTGGTGTGAATAATTAAATATACATAGTTCTGAATAGATAACTTTTGTCACCATCATCAGTTTTAATAATTTTTTTGACAATATCTTTGGTAACCGTATATGGAAATTGTACAGTTAAGGACATCTCGTCTTCAAACAACTTTGTTTCTGGTTTCATGAGACGATATAGGTTTAATTTGGTATAAATAATTTCTAAGCATCGCTTCAAATTTCGAACCCCCTTTTCACCTAGTGTATATTCTTCAATAAGATATTCGATAGTTTCGTTGGGAATAATAATATCATCCTTCTTAAAATTAACCTGTTGAATAATAGTTGGAATTAGATAATTATTGGAAATGACAATCTTATCCTTCTTTTCGTATCCCTTAGTTTGAATTTTATACATTCTATCTAGTAGAATAGGATTTACCTTGCTTTCATCATTGTAACTGAATATGAATAGACATTTACTCAAATCAAAATCAATTTCTGAAAAGTATTTATCATGAAACTGTGAGTTTTGTGTGGTATCTGTCAAATGAGTTAAGATACCAGCAATCTCTTCACCCTTTGGAGTATCGCTAATTTTATCCAACTCGTCAAAGTAAATAACTGGGTTCATAGACTTGGATTTGATAAGAATATCAACGATTTTACCCCACGTACTTCCCTCATATGTATAACCGTGACCCTCAAGTACGCTACTATCGGTTGCACCGCCTAATGCTAGGAATGCGAAATCCCTACCAAGAATCTTACTAATACCTTCTTTTACGAGGGTTGTTTTACCGGTTCCCATTGGACCCTTAATAGCGATAGCAGTACCAATAGCAGACGGGTTACTAATCCACTGTCCCACCATTTGCATAATCTGCATTTTTGCGTCATTGAGTCCGTAAACTGCTTCATCCAGGATTACCTTTGAACTTGCCATAAAGTCGTGGCATTTATCAATGCCGTCATCAATATGTAATGGCAGACTTCTATAGATATTAAATGGAATTTGCATAAAAGTATCAACCCAGTTTTTAATTTTGTAGTATTCACCGTTACCAGGTTCCATATATCGCAATGACGCAATTTTATTAAGAGCAATAGACTTTAAGTGGATAGGAATAGACGATTCAAGCAAAGTTAGACGGTATGGTTTTTGAACAATATTAATTTTATTCACCTCTTCTATTTCTGTAATAATTTTGGATTGTTGGTCTATTGACAATTTATCCTTGAAGAACTTAAAATCGTTCATCACGTTTTTCTTGTTAATTAAGTCCTTGAATTTCTTAACATTCTTTGTCTTTTCTTTACGTGTTTTCTTTTCCATTTCCTTTTTTAACTGTTTTTCCTTGGCATCCATTTCTTTGAGTTCATTTTTAATGAATTTATTATTCGTGTCCTTTTCTAAGATACCTTCAAGTGTTTTACGCATGGTTTGGATTGTTTCAATAGATTTCATCTTTTCACATTCGTCATCTAGCATATTTGGTTTGTTAGATTTATTACCATTTTCTTCGCAGTCAGAATCAGATTCTGAATATTCATTTTCTGAATCATCCTCTTCTTCTGATTCGTCTTCTGTCTCAGATTCTTCATAATCTTCATCTTCATCTTCATCATTATCAAGGTTATACTTATCACCGATTGTAAATATAATATTAAAGCCCTTCTTCGACATTTTATTGCGAACAGAGGTTTCTTCATCACTCGATTCATCCTCGTCGACAGTTTCATACTCCGATTCGTCGTCATCGTCTTCCTCGTATTCTTCTGAACTTTCAATAACCTCGACTTGTTTAGATTTTTTACCAGTTTTTTTAGTGGTGGTATCTTTCTTGGAAATATTTTTTTTATTTTTGTCCTTATTAGTTAGTTCTTGTGTATTCTTAACCTTATTTTTCATATATTTGGATGGAAATATCTTGTTAAGCATTTTACGGTATTCAACCATATCCATCTCTTCGTCACTATCACTACCAATACTATATGAATCACCATCATTGCCGCTATCATCGCTGTCAGATTCTTTATTCTTCTTTAACTTTTTATTATTATCAATAGTTTCGTTTTTCTTGTTACGTTTGGAAGTTTTAGAGTCTGATGAGCGCAGATTATAGCGGTTCTTAGGATTCTTGTTGTTTTGGTCTTTGTTAGTCATGATTAATATGTATGTATATATTACTATTTATATTATAAAAATGCTATATATGTATTTCAACTTTATTTCATAAAGTATTTACCTACGTAGATACATGTAGGTTAAAAATAGACAAAAAACAGTTTTGTTGAATAATCTAATAAGAAATATAATATAGATATCAAAAAAACACATTTGAGGATTTACAAAAAATACAAATAAAGTTGATTAGAATATAGAAGATAAATATATTCTAATATTATAAGGGCAATATGGTTAGTACAACTGAAACAATCCCCAAGAAGAGGAGTTCTAAGATCATTGGAATCCAATTTAGTATCTTGTCTCCTGATGAAATACGTAAGGGTTCTGTGGCAGAAATTACCTCTCGTGATACATATATTAATAATAAACCTGTCATCGGTGGTCTATTTGACCCAAGAATGGGAGTTTTAGAACCAGGGCTTATTTGTCCAACTGATGGTTTAGATTATATGGAAACACCTGGTTATTTTGGTCATATTGAACTAGCAAGACCAGTATTTTACATTCAATATTTAAATACAATTATAAAAATTTTGCGAAGCGTCTGCGTGAAATGTAGCAAGTTGAAAATAAGTAAAGAGAATTATAAACAAGCATTAGATATGAAGCCTGATGACAGGTGGAATTATGTATTTCAATTAGCCAGTAAAGTAAAAAGATGTGGTGAAGATAATGAAGATGGTTGTGGTTGTCTTCAACCTAAAAAGATTAAAAAGGAAGGTTTAGCCACATTATTTGCTGAATGGGATAATGAAGGTGTAGCAAACGTTGATAGTGATAAATTAAATATGAAACTTACACCTGAAATCGTTTTAAAAATATTCCGCCGTATCTCTGATGAAGATGTTACCTTCATGGGATTTAGTCCTGTATTTTCACGCCCCGACTGGATGGTTTGTCAAGTTTTAGCAGTTCCTCCACCGGCTGTTCGCCCGTCTGTTAAAATGGATGGACAGCAAAGAAGTGAGGATGATGTTACACATATTATGGTTGATATTATTAAGCGAAACAAGATTCTACAAGAAAAAATACAAGAAGGTGCTAATTCCAATATTATTGATGATTATCATACTGTTTTACAATACTTTGTCGCGACCTTGGTAGATAACAAAATTCCGGGGGTTGCCTCTGTAGCACAACGCTCGGGAAGACCACTCAAGTCTATTAAAGAACGATTAAATGGTAAGGGGGGGCGTGTTAGAGGCAATCTAATGGGAAAACGTGTTGATTTTTCGGCACGTTCTGTTATTACTCCTGACCCTAACTTATCTATTCGTGAATTAGGTATTCCTTTAAAGGTTGCCAAAAATATTACCAAACCGGTTAAGGTCAATGATATGAACAAAAAATTATTGACGACAATGGTTCGTGCTGGACCAGATAATTACCCCGGTGCTAAAATTCTAGAAAAAAAATCTGGTGAAAGCATTTCTCTTAGATATGCTGACAGAGAAAATGTTGTTTTAGAGAACGGCGATGTTGTACATCGCCACATGATGGATGGAGATGCTATTTTGTTCAATAGACAACCTACACTCCATAGAATGAGTATGATGTGTCATATCGCGGTCATTATGTATAAAGGTGATACCTTTAGAATGAACGTGGCAGACACGAAACCTTACAATGCCGATGAACATTTTGTTACCATACGTGGTAACGAGATTATTTCCAAACAATAATCATCAATGTCGGCAACAGGGGGACTGAAAAGGTTGATACCCCCTAGTCGTTATTTAATATAACGGCCACACACCTTGATGCGGGAAACCCCTGAGAGCCTTGACTACCACCCTGTAATGGAAACGTTATAAGGGGAACACGGTTAATAGCCGTACCCAATGGTAATAATGTCAAGGATTGGGCAATCCGCAGCGTTACTGTCTAAATCCGTTATGATAGGATATGATAGGCGTTCAGAGACTGAACGGGTGTGGGTGAATGATGACGGATTAACCATCCTGAGTTTGCTTAAGATACAGTCCGCCCCTCTGGGAAACCTTTGGGATCAAGCGTTTGATGGGGATAGATTTTGTCCCAAACAGGTGACCGCTTAATAAGTTGTAGATATACTTATTGGGGAAAACGGTGTAAAGTCTACTAGTAAATGTATTTCATGTAAAGGTACATTCTACTAATATAATCATCTAGTCATTCTTTCAAAATAATATAAAAATGAAAGAATTGCAACGTAGCCAAATTGCGGGAAACTTTTTAGAGCCCAAGACTACCACCCTATAATGGAAACATAATGGGGGAACTCGGTTAATTGCCGAACCCAATGGTAAAAAAGTCTTGGGATTAGACAATCCGCAGCCAAGCCCCTAAGTCCGTTATGATAGGATATGGGGAAGGTTCAGAGACTAGACGGTTACGGGTCTTAAATGAAGGTTTAATCAACCAGATAAGGCACAAGGTATAGTCCGCCTTCTATGGAAACATAGAAGATTTTTCGGAAATGAATTTACATATGCCTCAAGATGAGGAATCAGAAATAGAATTAAGAAATTTGGCAGCAGTGCCATATCAAATAATAAGTCCAGCGAATAACTCTGCTATTGTGGGAATTTTCCAAGATTCTCTACTAGGAAGTTATAGAATTACACGTGAAAATATAAAGTTCGATGCTCGTGAGGCGATGAATTTATTAATGGCGTTTAATAAGATAGACGTATCATTATTTAAAAAGAAACAAAAAAAAGAAATAACAAGTTTTGAAGTGTTGAGTCAAATATTGCCTCCCATGACAATAAAATATAAGACAAAGCACTTTGGCGAAAACGATAAATATGAGAATTCCAACAATGTATTTGAGGTGGTGAACGGAAGATATATTCGTGGACAATTAGAAAAAGGAGTATTAGGTTCAAATGGAAAAGGAATGCTACAAAGAATTTGTAATTATTACGGAAATCAAGCATCAGCAGATTTTGTAGATAATTTACAAAACATAGTAACTGAATACATGAAAACAAGTGCTTATAGTGTAGGAATCAGTGATTTGATTGCTGACGAAGATACAAATAATAAGATTGCTGAAACAATCACAGGAAAAAAGAAGGATGTAAAGGGTTTAATAGACCAAACACATCTAGGTATTTTCGAAAATAAAACAGGAAAGACAAATGAAGAAGAATTTGAAACCCAAGTAACAAATATATTGAACAAAGCAACAGCCGAATCCGGTAAAATAGGTCGTCAATCGTTAAGTAAAGACAATCGTTTCGTGATTATGGTAAATGCGGGTTCAAAGGGTAGTGAATTAAATATTTCACAGATGATTTCTTGTTTAGGTCAGCAAACCGTTGATGGCAAGCGTATTCCATATGGTTTCGAATCGCGCACCCTACCTCATTATACAAAATATGACGATTCACCTACTGCTCGTGGCTTTGTTGAAAGTTCCTTCATTTCAGGGTTAACACCGGAAGAATTATTCTTCCATGCTATGGGTGGTCGTGTTGGTCTAATTGATACTGCTGTAAAGACATCGCAAACAGGATATATTCAGCGTAGATTGATTAAAGGTATGGAAGATTTAAAAGTGGAGTATGATATGACTGTTAGAAATAACAAGCAAAAGATTGTTCAATTCGTATATGGTGACGATGCGATTGACACTGTACGCGTAGAAAACCAAGTGTTACCATTAATTAACATGTCGTTGGAGGAAATCTACGCCCATTATCATATGCCCAAAGACGATACAACAGACCAAGTCTTTATTACCTCATACACAAAGGGTGCTGTTAATAGAATGAAGAAACAAGAAGAACAACTGAAGATACGCTGTAAAGAATATATCGAATATATGATTGAACAACGAGATAATATAGTCGCCAATATATTTATGAACACATCTAATAATATGATTCACCTTCCAGTAGCATTCCAACATATTATCAATAATATTCAAGGCATGCAAAATATCAATAAGAATTCCCTTGTAGATATCACACCATTAGAAGTATTTGATTTGATTGAAACAACCTTTAAGAATTTGTCTATGCTACATTATGCACCTCCAACAGAATTATTTAAAGTATTGTATAACTTTTATCTGTCTCCCAAAGATTTGCTCATGGTTAAGCGATTCAATAGAAAGACAGTTATATCACTATTAGAGATGGTAACAACTGTATATAAAAATGCTATTGTAGCACCAGGTGAAATGGTGGGAATGATTGCAGCCCAAAGTATTGGCGAACCGACCACACAGATGACGCTTAATACCTTTCATTTTGCAGGTGTTGCTTCCAAGTCTAATGTTACTCGTGGTGTCCCTCGTATTGAAGAGATATTGTCACTGTCAGACAATCCAAAAAATCCTTCTGTTACTATTTATCTAAAGGAACACGAGGAAACTAGCCGTGAATGCGCACAAGAATTAATTACTGAGTTAGAACATACAAAATTATCTGAACTAGTTTCTTCTATTGATATATGCTTTGATCCCGATGACTTGAATACACTAATCGAAGAAGACTTGGATGTTATCAGTCAATATTATGAATTTGAAAATATGTTGAATGATTGTAATGGACAAGAAACAGTTAATGCAAAAGATAAGTCAAAGTGGATCATCCGAATGGAACTAGACAAGGAATCGATGTTAGATAAGAATATCTCTATGGACGATATAAATTATGCTATTAATAATAGTTATAATAAGGAGGTGTCGTGTGTATATTCAGACTACAATTCAGATACACTTGTCTTTAGAATCCGATTAAATAGTATTATTTCAAATAAAAAGAAAACAGCAACTGTAAATCCACTTGATCAATCAGATGAGATATACTTGCTTAAAAATTTCCAGGACCAATTATTACATAATATTATTCTTCGTGGTATTAAGAAAATTGGTAAAGTAATATTGCGTAAGATTACAGATAATGTTGTTCCAGAAGAAGGAAAGTTTGTCAAGCGTGAATCATGGGTATTAGATACAGTCGGTACTAATTTGATTGACATTCTTGCTCTAGATTATATTGATGTTACTAGAACAATTAGTAATGATATTCAAGAAATTTATAATCTATTTGGAATTGAAGCCGCACGTCAGGCCATTTTCAACGAATTGACAGAAGTGATAGAGTTTGATAGCACATATATTAATTATCACCACTTAAGTCTTCTCTGTGATAGAATGTGTTATTCTTCTAAAATGATATCTATATTCCGACATGGTATTAATAACGACGATATTGGACCTATTGCCAAGGCATCTTTTGAGGAAACACCTGAAATGTTCCTCAAGGCAGCAAGACATGCAGAATTAGATAGTATGCGTGGTGTATCAGCAAATGTAATGTGTGGACAACAGGGTTACTTTGGAACATCTGCTTTCCAAGTGATGGCTGATATGAATGAAGTAATGAAGTATAATGTTGTAAAGGAAGACGATGATGAAGTACCTGAAAATATCATTGATAGTGCCTTTGGAAATGTTCAATCTGTCGACAATGCATGTAGTGCAGAAGCATTAAACATTGAAAATAATGCAGCCAATATTAAGAAGGTCGACTTAGGAGATAGTGATGATGATTATGATATGGAATTTTAAATCCTTGAAGACTTCAGGTGTGTAAAAATACTAGATAATGTATAAAAGATAAATAATAGTAATTGGTATAAACATATAATATATATTTATACTAACCACGATATAGTATCACAATATGATTTTTGATGAATTACTAGAAAAAAATTATAATAACGACCATGAGAAATACCACAACAATAACTATATAAAAATAAAAATATCTATTGATAGTTATTTTTTAAATGTGTATAAAGGTAATAACTATCAAGATCATTTAAAATGCAAATTTTTTTATGCGAAAAATATACTTCTTCATAAATATATCGAACCTGAATTTAAAGCCGGATTTTTAGATTTATTCAATAAAACACAAAAACAATACATGGGACTTCTGAAATTGAAAGGATTATGGAAATACAGACGCGCAAAAGAATATGACGTGTATACTGATTTAAATTGTACAGATCTATGTGATATAAAGGATAAGTATAAAATAACAATATTAGATAATGATAGAAAATTTACATTTACGTATTACGATTTAATAAAAATTATTAATAATGCTTTGTCATTTTCCGAAGACTTTTATATTACACCAATCCAAATAAAAAACCCATATAACAATATATGTTTTTCTGATGCAAACCTTTATAATATTTATATATCAATACTAGAAAGTAGCATGAAAATGCCTATATTACTCGAACGTTTTTTTAACGTGCAATTTAATATAAAAGAATTCCATTTGAAAAATGACTATTTAATACGTGAACATATAATAAATAATTGTGCTCGCATGGATTCTCTAGAATTAGGTGATTATATATTAAAAATGATAGATACATTTAATAAATCAAAATTATATGAACAGAGCAAACTTATAATAGATAATTGCTTTCCATTTAAAACACTAATAAACGATATGCTACCTTTTGTAAAAATGTTTTTACAAAGTGAATTCTCAGTTGATCGTCATGTCCGATATATATATAAAAAACGATACATTAAAGAGTTAACAAAATTCAAAAAAAGAAATTATCTTTATGGACGAAAAATGATATCAAAAAATATTCAAAATATGTATTACATTAGTTGTTTATACCATAATCATAACATTAAACATTGGCAAGAATTTGCGGAATATACAGTATTACCACCACATATGATAAATGTAAAAAAAAGGTTTTATTTCGTTCCAATCACCCAACCGGATAAATATTCCATATTTTATTACTATGATAATAATAAACGAAATGAGGGAAATAATCATAATATACATGAAACATTTACACTATGTTCAAACAATCCATTTTATTCACCAGTTGAGATAGATATTATCAATAAAGTAATAAAACCCAATATTCATAACAATGAGAACGAATATAAATCTATATATGATGTATTGTTATTTAATAATTACTTTAATAATTCTCACGATGAAGATAGTGATGATGAAGATAGTGATGATGAAGACATTTATGTCTCTAGTCCACAAGATAATCTAGAAGATATTTCCGGTTCGAACCAAGTTATTATTAATACTCATGGCGAAGATACAGTAGATCCTAGTATGAATAATAATATAACTACTACACGTATACCGATAGATACAGATAGTGTTATTACTCCTTTATGTAATGATTATATAGATAGTTCAAGCAATGCTACAGATGTATGTAGCGATAATGAAATGTATGGTTTACATAATAATATAAATTATAGAATATGGAATGATATGTCAAATAATATAGGAGATGGGTATTTAACAAGTTTTACCATTAATAATGCTGTAATTTATCCAACAGACTTTACGTACACACATGCCATTACTATACAAAGTGGTGAAAATAATAATGAAGTAAATGAAATAGATAATGAAAACATATATTTAGAACAAGAAATGCAAGAAGGATTAGAAAGAATGATGTTAGATGAAGACGATGAAGACGATGAAGACGATGATGAAATAGAAGAACGTGAAGAAGATTACGATTTTTAAAATTCTCGTGACGAGTAAAAAATAAGTTAAATATTATTTTATTTTTTACTGTTTTTTCTATTTTCTGTATTAGACTAATGTAAGTTTGTTGGTCTTCTTTATTTTTTTACTTTTGTTCAAGGTAGATTGATTAATATTATTTTCTATAAAGGCCTCTAATTGATAGTTATGTGTTTTTATTTCATCCACTATTGTTTTAGACAAATTATTAAATTTAATAAGAATAGATGGTTCTGTATAACCATCAGTAGACGAATTGGATAATTCTTCTTCATTTATAACCATATTATATCTTTTATTTTCATCATTATTCGTTGATGAATAATCCGGAATCATAATAAAATACGCAAAATTCTCAACAACATTTAATGATATTATTCTTGAATTAGTTTGTGTAAATTTATTTGCATTTAACAATACAATTGGTATATTATATTCATTCGATAGTAACCATATATCAATAGGTGTTAGTCTATAAGTTTCATTAATAATCATTGTATCAATAGTAAGTTGCTTATTTAGTATCATATCAGCCTCACTTTTGTAATTATATGTACCTATTAATTCTAACATTTTTACAGATAGATTGTTATTTAAAAGTGGTTTATATAATTCTATTAATTTATTTTTCACTTCAATAATAGTCATAGATGTTTTATTATTATGTAAAATTTCTAGAATACATAAAAAACTACACAATGGGTTATTAATATTGTATTTAATACCTTTATATGTTGGAAATAACATCAGCCAAATGTTTGGTAATTCAGATATAGAAACTTCACATTCAGGTAACAACGCAAAAATGTTCTGTTTAGATTTATCTACTTCTACTTGTGATTGCGTGGTATTGTCTATTTTAACATATTCGTCGTCATATTTGAAGGTTATGTTTGGTTCAGCAGTATCGTATGAATTATATGTGACATATTTATTTTTAAGTTCTGGTATTAAGTCATCAAAATAATCGGATGTAAGGAGTGATTGTAATAATATAATTTCATTATCATTCAAATTGTACTGAATATTGTAAAAAGACAAGTACATTTTGGGTTCAAACATAAACTGCTTGATGCGATTATATCTGATAATTTCATCTGCTAGTTTCCCATAATAGGTTTTGTCGTTGGGTAAATTATTAATATCATTCATCTTGGGAATCAATAACAATTCTACCTTTGATGTATCAATATTTTTTGTACTGTCATTTTCTGACATTTTATCATTTTTTTCTATTTTAGCAAGTAGGCTATTTTGTATCTTTTTATTACTCGTTATAAATTTAACATGTTCTTTGGTCAATGTCTTTAACAGTTTGATTAATCGTTCGAGTTGTAATGAATATAGCATATATTTAGATTTCGATATTTCCTCTATTTCATCACGAATAGCATTATTATCATATTGGTTTAACAAAAGTCTTACTGTATTGCGGAATTGATTATATACAATTGTTTGAATTTTTAATTGTTGTATAAATTCATCTCTTTTATTGTCGGTTTTACTACTGGATTGAATAATCGAATCGGCGATAATATAATTACTATCATATATATTTTTCAATTCGTCGGGTCTATTTTCCTCCGGCGATATTAAAGGTATCATTTGATTTGTTTGTGTTAGTATTCCAACAATTAATTCACCATCAATAACCTTATATAGTGGTTCACATAATATCTCTTTATTTGTATCTGATAAAACATATTCTAAGAAGTCTTTTGTATTATCATAGGTCGTCCATACCTCTTTTTCGTTCATTGAAATAATATCAATGTCATCATATATAGCAGATGGATAACACGATATGAAACCCGAACGTTCGTCTTTATCAATAATCAAACCAATTGTTTTCATATCATCATTCACCACTTGGCGTTTAACCGTGAAATTATATTTGTCTAGTATATTTTTCACATGGTATAACGTATCATTAGTAACAAATTTATATAATTTGGGCATACTGCTCAGAGGTTTGCACATTGTATTATAAATATCCTCTACAGTCTTCAAAATCTTTTTTATATTTGGCAAAGTATTTGTAGATTTTGTATCATATAATTTAATTAATTCATATTCATCGCCCTTGTCAGTTAATGTATAAATAGGTTCATAAAAGTCATATTTCTTCATGATGATACACGATGGTTTATTTGAATCAAATGGTACGTTAGAAAAATGATTGGATGGACATATTATATTTACATTGCTGGTAATATCATCTTGTGGCAATTCTAGTATAATTAAATTCAATCCTTTTTTGAACAAATTTTTGTTTACATCGCATACAATATCCCATAAATAGGTATAATCAATATAGTTATTATCGTCCTCTAAAAATGAGTGAAAATTATGTAAAGAACTTATTGCGGATTTTAATGCTATTATGTTTGTTTTATGAAATTTCTTATATGTTTTGGTATTCTTATATTGTTTAATATCAATATTACGATACATTGCAGAGTCATCCGTTTTAAAAATAGATAATAAGTTTCCATTATGATACTCAATGTATTTATCTAATGTAATCGAGTTTTTAATAACCTTCAGCATATTTGATATAGTTAGTGTAGACCCTAGAATATCAGAAAAGACATCAGCGATGCATGCAACAAATGATTGTTTACTATTGTTTTCTACTCCTTGTCGAATAATACATGGGTGATTTTCCTTCAAATTCGTATTAATATGACTGATTTGACATTTACTATTGGTTGTATTCAAAAAATGTTGGACTAATACAGGTAAATAACCCCATCTACCTGACTCAATTGGGAACTTATCAGGACCTTTAATATATTCATCTAATTTATCATCATCTTTATTATCACCATTTTCTGTTTTTTCAGAACTATTATTTAAACACCTATTTCTTCTTTTTGCAACTATATCATTATCCCAACTACTGAAACAACATGGAACACATAGTCCATCGGGGTGAACATCCGGTTTCAAAAATCCAGGATGATGTGTTTTATATTTTCCATCTTTATCTTTATGTGCCTTTTCATCTGTAAATTCCCATATATATTTGCCCTTTGGAATTTTTTTAGCATTTTGAGGTATGACTTCACCATACTTTCCACTATCGACCTGTTCTTGAGTAAGACTAACATTATCTTTTAAACTCCAATATCGTGGACAAATATACCAATTCTGATTATCAGGTGTGGAACCGTATTTTATTGCATTTTCATAAGAATCAGGATGTTCTTTATCTATTTTTTCTTTTTCTTCATCAGTTATTATTACGGGTTGACGGCGTTTATTCCATGGACAAATTTTAGAATATGGACTGAAATTGTCCTTTTGGGTTGTTAAAAAGAGTGTCGGATCTGTATCCTCTAAACGTTTAAAAAATGGATTAGGATCGGCTATTTTCATACCATCAACATTGCGTTGTAATGTATCTTTACCTATATCATTGTTGTTATCCGTAGAATTAATACCTCCTTCTTGAATTTCACCTTTATTATCATCATCCACATCATTGTCATTATCATCGTCATCGTCATCATCCTCATCATCATCATCATATAATAAATCAAATACATCAACCGTCTTATCTTTCGAAACCTTTGCTACTTCACCATATACCAAGTCTTGTGCCACAACAGAGGATGCAACACTCTCTGGAAATGGTTTATTTGCATCAGCAATAATTTCATCTATATCTTCAACCTTCTCTACAGAACTGGCTTTACATAAATAATTTATTTCATTTTCCGAAACACGCGTAGATTCAGGTTCTTGGGTAATACGAATAATAGAGTCCAAATATATAGGTATCATTGACAAATAATAAATATCATTAATATCATCCATTTGAATCATAATATTTTGTTTGTATTGGTCCTTTGTAATTTTTGTTAAGAAACCTGGATTATTTTTCACTTTAATTCTTTTATTAGAATTTAACTTGTTTACCACTTGTAAGTCATTTATTAAAGCCACTATTTTTTCTGTAGCATCTTCCTCGGATAATTGAAAATTGGACATAAGACCATTTATAATTTCACGCTCATTTTCGTGTTTATTTAATAATTCTACAATATAAGCTTCTTGACTGTCCATTTCATTAAAATTTTCAACACGCTTATATCTCATAACAATTCCATTTGATAAATCACCTGAAATTACATTAAATACACTGGATATACAACCTAATAGACTGTTCAATTGAATATTATTTTTAATAGAGATATATGCAAAATAGGTTATACTAGTAATATCCACTTGACTATTATAAAACGAATCAAATTTGGCCAATTCGTAACCACTTTTTTTAATAAAGGATTGCACTGTTTCTATAATAGGATTAATAGCAGTTGATATGATAGTTTCTAAATTAGAAACAGGAATTGCGTGTTTTAATTCGCTACGAACATATATATTTCCATTATTGTCAAATTCGAGTATAATAGGAATCATTATATCCTTATCTTGTGTTTCAATATAACAGGTAACACGTTTACTATTTCCATATTGTTTTGATATTTTAATAATTTTGGTCTTCGATAAATAAGGTATTTTTTTACCATTTTTTGCGGTTTTATCACAATATAATCTATAAATATTTTCCTGTTTGGAAGATGGATTGTATTTTATAAAAGGGAGTGTTCTGTCTGTATGAATTAATTTAAAAAGTATTTCTAGAGGCATATTATATTGCACTTCAGGATAAATAACAAATTCAATTGTTTGTATTCCTTGCTCTATATAATCTAGATCTTTGGTTCGTTTGTTATATATATCATAAAATAGTTTAATGTTATCCGTATTCTTCGTAAAATTTGCATTTAATATTTTCTTGTTCTGTTCTCGCAAAGAAAAGGTAGCATCTTTTAACTGAATACTTGTGCGGACGTCATTATTATACAAATATGGGTAATATACTTTCATAGCAGTAGATTCAGTTAATCCAGTTTTGCTAACATAATTTAATACATTAGTAGCATCACATAGATAAATGCTATTATTAACTATAAATCCACTAGACAATAATAAATTATGATTCGACGTGGAAATAATATTTTCAGCATGGTTTTCTATAATACTATCAAATCCGTCGGCGTCATAAGGGTTAATGGTATAAGCATACTTATTTTCATTCGTAATAATATTTTGACCTAGTGTAATATTTATACTACGTGTTTTATTATTTAAATTGAGTTCGATAATATCATCAAAATTATATATTGTTTTATCCTCTATTGAATCCATGTCAAAATCTTCAATATTTGATAAAAATTGTAATAGACGTGCTTTTGTCAATTCTATCTTTCCATTTTGTGTTAATTTTTGATATATTTCAATATTATGTAACGTATCTAGTTGTTTGGCAAATAAATACATTTCATCATATGAAATTTCGTCACTTAATTCCTTCAGTATTTTCTTCTTTATAACTTCAACCGTATCATCTAAATAGATTGTATCTGATGAAAAAAGAATGTTCGCATTGTTTTTTTTTATTCTATCTAATTCATCTTTACTAAATATTGTTTCATCGATAGTATTAGATGTTTCATCCGATTTCAATATATCTTTTGATTGTCCAAATACAATAACTTGGTTTATATTATTATTTATTATATGAAATATTTTTATTACATCAATAGACATCTATATAAATTCTACATATTATTTTATATAGATTTACCCATTTATCTAATATGGATGTATGTCTGCACTTCGCGGTTTAAATATTGAAATAACTATGAACGAAATCAGTAGAATTGCTACAATTGCGTCTCCACCCATTGTAGAAAACAATAAATATGATTATATTTGTATTGTATCATTCTGCTAACATATACAATCAACTTTATATATCATAGTATGGGTTATCTGATATATTCATACCACAGTATTTTTGTGGCGTCTTTTTATAATCAATCGGATCATATATATTTAAACTTACCGCATTTTCCAAGAGAAATTTAAAATTTCTCCAAAATTCATCGTTATGGCCAATAGTTGATGTCATTATATGACTCAATTCATGTATCGCAACAAAGGTCAATGTGTTTTCATCAATTAGATTTTCATTATTTTTTTTTTCGCTATTCAGACAAAATGCCAATTTCTCTCCTTTATTTTCACTATATGCAGTATATTCACTAGTAGGGAGTGTTTCGTGTATCTTTCGTGGATTGAAATTTTCTACCAAACGTTTTACATTATCACGCTGACTATATTTTTGTCCCATATAATCAACTAGTTCTTTCATATTTGACGTGACATTGGCTAATAAATTGGATGCCTGTTGTAACTTATTTCTCTCCCTCACACAATATTTCTTACCGTCTACTGAAGAAATGATACAACGTAAATTGAACACATCAGATTCGTAGTAAATTTTCAAGGATATAAGTATGATAAAGAGAATTATCATGTATCCATAAATATTTATTTTCATGTATGTATATATTTATAGACGATAAAAAATAATACCAATTATATTATTGTTATTATTTATGCTTTATGCATTATGCTTTATGCATTATGCTTTATGCAGTATGTCTTATGGTTTAATGATAAAAATAGTTATGAACTTATTGCTTACCTTGGCCTAACTCAAGAGGAACTCTCATGGTATCAGGTGCAATAGTTGTGTTGTGCCAGGGACCAACATTTAATTGAGGGTTAGCAGGCTCAGATCTTAATTGAAGGTTGGCGTTTCTAAGAGTATTACCAACAGTATCAATACCCATATGGTAACCAGACTTTAAAAGGTTGACGTTTTCTAAATCACCAGAACCGGTAGGGTTTAAGGCAGCCCATTGACTGTTAGTATCCTTGGGTAATAATTCAGAAGGGTCGGCAACAGGCTTTCTAGAACAACTAGGAGGCATACCAGGAGTAGATGTGGTGCTACCTTCAGCAGAAGCATATGTTTCGTTTTGTCCTAAAGGTTCGGATGGTTTAACCATGGATGCGTTACCACCCTCAGTTTGTTCGTACATTTCTTGTGTTTTGCGACCACTCATTTGTTCAGGTCCGGTACTCTCCTTTTGTGTGCTATAAGAATAAATTAAATAAGCCATAAATAATGCTCCAAGGGTAAAAAGAACAATGTGGCGAGTTCTAAACTTTCTAATTTCTTTCATCATGTCCATTATATAAAATAAATGATAAAATATTTTTTCGTAAATGGCTTATTAAATGTAAAATATTATGTTAATACGTTTTTCTAAATAGTTCATCGTAATATTTTACTAAAGTTATAGTCACATTAGTTCATTGGCTAATTCTGTTATTTCATTTTTTAAATCATCAACATCACTTGAATATTCTTCCATATGTTCGCTTAATATTTCTGAATCGTTATCGCTATCGTCGCTATCATCTTCCATTTCATCCATTAAATATGTATTTTTAATTTTTTTGGCATCTAAATATGCCTTAATTGCTGCCTTTTTTGCTTGGTTCGCCTTGTTTTTTGCTTCCTTATATATTTCGTAATATACGTCATTTCTTGTTTTTAATTGCATATTACTATTATTGGTAATGTCTAAATTCATAGTGATATCTTCTAAAGATTCTAGTTGAGTATTCATATTTTTATCTAAAGTAGATCTCATATTGTTTACTATATTTTCTTCTACATTGGTTGATTCTGTAGAAACTCCTAAAGATTCAATATTTTCTTGACATACAGAATCTGTATGTATATATTGTGTATTTGTATCTATATCTGTATCTATAGCATTTTCTTGAGAATTGATTTGAGTAAAAGAATCTTTTTCGGAATTCAATAATTTATTTTCTTCTACATATTCTGGCTCCATTGTTTCATACAAGATTTCCTTTTGATCTTTAACTATCGATTCCTCTACTATTTCATTTACTAATTTATCTACGGTTTCCTCTACATGTTCCTTTAGTGATTCTTCTACATGTTCTACTTCACTTTCTTTTTCTTCTACATGTTCTACTTCACTTTCTTTTTCTTCTACATGTTCTACTTCACTTTCTTTTTCTTCTACATGTTCTACTTCACTTGTCATTATTTGACAGTCATTTTTTAGTGATTCGTTTGTAGAGTTGTTAGAAATCACTTTCACCTCTTCATTATCATCAAGATGTCTGTTTTTTGTATCAGGATTAATTTTTGTTACCTGTTGTGCAGTAGTATCATTCTTTTTAATAATACATTCATTAAATATGCGTTCATCGTTTATTATCATAATTTGTTTGCTATTTAATTCAATTTGAAAGTTTCTAGATGTAAATTTAATACCTTGGACCTCAAATATAGTTATTACATCATTTTCTGCTTTAAAATCAGACGGACCTACAACATTTTCATTATCATCATATATAGTACATGTATATTGATTTGAAAACGTTTTATGTTTTGTCATATTAATTCTTACTAAATGATATCTCCCACCCTTAAATGCTCTAGTGGTAGTGGTAAAAGCATTTTCTATGTCAGTTAGGTCTAAATCATTTTGAAACCAGATGTCTTTTTTTTCATATATTAATTGTTGAACTCTGGTTTCTAAATTTTCAAACCATTCAATGGTTTCATCGTCATCATGTGTATACATAAGATCTATGTAACTCTTTTTATTAGTTTCTACTACACCTTGTCGCGTTTTACATTTACCGCTTTGAATAAATAATGGTTGTCCATTATATTTAATTTTAGTAAAATATGCACCACCTTGTATAGCAGATGGTTGACTTATTGTTATTTTTGAAAAATCAAATTGATTGTTCATTCTATGAATTGTTTTCTCCATTACCTTGCATTTAGATAAAATATCCTAAATATGAACACGCTATATTCTATGAATTATTTTCCAAATGGTAACTATGAGAGAACAAATAATAGAACAATGTATTGAAATATTAAATAGAGATAACGTGAAACGGGAACTGAAAGAATTTTTAAAGCCGATTATTAGTTTAATCCTACAAGAAATTTACCCTTATATTTACCTGTCAATGATATTTGTTATAATTAGTTTTTTATTAGTTTTAGGAACATTTTATTTATCATTGCGTACATTGAAGTATCTAAAATATTCATCGTAGTAGATAAAAAAATATTTATACATTATATAATGGGAATGTCTTTAAGAAATGTATTTCATCAAACGGGTGGTTCTGCCAACCAGTATGGCAGTACAGTAGTAGCAGCAAAGGGTATGCCTATGCCTATGCCTCAAAATGGTGGTAAAAAACACAAGAAGAGTGTTAAAAAGAATGGCCGTAAAGGAAAGCGTGGAGGCTCTATGGTTGTTTCTTTAGGACATGTTGTTCGCGAGGCTCTTGTTCCTTTCGGTCTTTATACACTTAAAAAGAGACAACAACGCAAGGTTAATAAGAAGCGCAGCATGAAGAAGCGCAGCATGAAAAACCGCAGCATGAAGAAGCGTTCCACCCGTAAACGTTAAGAAAATAACCATAATTAAATAATGAATAAAAATTATATATCTATGTAATTCATTTAGATATATAACTATAATATGTCCAAGGATATAATGGAAGAATTCCAGAATAACATAAAAAAATGGGTTCAATTAGATACACAATTGAAAACATTAAATGAGAAAACGAAAGAAATTCGTAATGAAAAAGGCGAAATTAATACATCCATTATGGATTTTGTGGAAGATAATAAACTATCTTCATCAACGATTAAAATTTCTGACGGAAAACTAAAATTTGCACAAAATAAACAGACTTCACCAATTACATTAGGATTTTTAGAAAAATGCCTTAGCGATGTTATTGCAGAAGAAGATAAAGTAAAGCAAATAATGAAATACATTAAAGATCAACGTGAAACAAAGTTAGTCCCAGATATTAAGCGGTTTTATGATAATTAATTTATATGTTTATAATCTATATGGATTTAGATATAGATTATAATAATGATTTCATTTTTTTTGAAAAAAATGGTGAATTAATGGGTGGTGGAGTATCTATTCAGTCTGAATTGTTAAAGCAAAATGTAATACACTCTGAAGACGATAAAAATAATAGAGATAATAATATTCAAATGCAGAATGGTGGTGGTTCAATCTTAAAGGATTTAGCAGTTCCTGCGGGACTATTTTTAACACAACAATATGCCGCAAATAAATCAATTTCTAAGAATAAATACGTAACTGCTAGTGAACATATAGAAACCTCTATTTATGACAAATTATTGGATTTAGTTGATGCAAAAAAACAACGTCTATTTTCTATAAAAACGCATAAAAAACGCGAGCCATTGAAAAGAAAAACAAGACGTAGTAAAAAATAAATGGTATCATAATAATGACAAAAATTGACAAAACATATGTTAATAATGATTACACGTGTTTTGTATAGAAATCCTTTAGGTATACAGATATTGTCTTCCATCGACTGCAGCCTTTACTAAAGAAGAATCATTTTGTTCGCTTACATCAGGGGTTGTTTGTACTGATTGTACTTCACTCCAACCTTCTTCATCCGTAGAAATTGTATATTTTCTATTTTTTACATACTCGTCGATATCTGATTCGGTTTCGACTTTTATACTCCTGGGAGAATTTGAAGTGACGTCTGTATTTACATCAGTATTTACATCAGTATTTATACCTGCTCTAATTAATGGATTTTCAGTATATAACGCTTCAGTCAATGTATCATTATTACAAGACGAATTGTCAGAATTTGAAAAATATTCGTTCCATGATGAAAATTTTATTCTATTTTTTCCTTTTTTTTTACAATTGAAACAGCATAAATACTTCATCTATACGGTTATTATATTTATACGGTTATTATATTTATACACTATTTACAGTAGATTAGTTTATTTTTCTTGTATGGTTTATTTTTTCTTGTATGGTTTATATTTTACATCCGTTACTTTACCCAACATAACTAGTTGATTTGAATCCATAACTGCAATTCGTCCAAGACCGGCACATGAATCGAATTTTTCTAAATAAATTGGTTGTTGAGGTATAAATTCAACTTCAGCACTCTCGCCTTGTTCCAAAAATGGTGGGTTGTCTTGCTTTTCATTACCTGTTTTTTTGCCAATTTTCCAATTGATTGTAGCCATTTTACAAGATGATTTACCAGTTCTAACATAGACGCCTGGTGAAAATCCTGGCTTTAATTGACCTGGATGTTCCTGAACTGCAATTTGTGCTGTAAAACTTTCAACAGCCTCTAGTATAGGGTCTTTTTGTAAAGAAATAACATCACCAACCTTTGGCATATTGGTTTTATCTAAACCCTTAATATTCATACCAATATTATCACCCGGTTTAGCATTTGGCCACGTTTTATGGTGCATTTCAATACTAAATACCTTAAGGTTATCTAGGCCGCGAGGTGCAATACGTACTGTATCACCGGCATTGATAATACCTTGTTCAACTCTACCTGTAATTACATCTCCAACCCCCTTAATTTTATAAATCCCATTGATTGGGATACGAACATCCCTGTCAGGAAAACGCTTAGGAGGTTTAACTAACTTTTCAAGTGCATCATATAGAGTATGTCCTTCAACAACCTCATCCTTGGAAATATTAGCCTTCCACCCCTTATACCATGGCATCTTGTCTGTTCTATCTACCATATTTTCACCTTTAAATCCGGAATATGGAATAAATGCAACTTGCTTTGGTTTAAAACCTGCTTGTGTAATCATTTTTGTCATCTCTTCTTTAATTTCATTAAATCTTTGTTCTGACCAATCACATGAATCCATTTTATTCACGCCTACAATTAGTTTTTCAATACCCAATAGACCTAACAATCTTGCGTGCTGTCTAGTTTGTCCTTGAACTTCACCACTTCCATGGTCTCCTTTAGCAATAGCGGTCTCAAAACCACCGGATTCTGCTGGAACTAACAACAAGGCTACATCGGCACAACCTGCTCCATTAATCATATTTTTAATATAATCTCTGTGACCAGGAGCATCGACAATTGTATAATGATAACTATCAGTAAAAAATTCCTTAGTGGTACAATTAATGGTTACACCACGCTCTCTTTCTGCCTTATCCTTGTCCATATAATAAGCAAATGCAAATGAACTTTTGCCCTGTTGGTCTGCCTCCGCTTGCAATTTATCCATTTCACGAGAACTAATGCCTCCCAATTTGAAAATCAAATGACCAGTAGTTGTAGATTTTCCAGCATCTACGTGTCCACACACTACCAATGATATATGCTCCTTTGTATTCTCGGTTGAATCCGACATTGTATATATTCAATGGTATATGTCTTTATATGTTTTATACTATTAATAAATATATTAAATAATATATTTATTATTACCAGTTATCGTGTGTATAATATAATTACATAATTGATATTTACATAATTGATATTTACATAATTGATATTTACATAATTGATATTTACACTAAACTCCAAACTTTATTATTAAATGGAGATATTAATATATCTGAAATATTACGTCTCCAATAATCAACACGTTTTTCTTCTTCAATATCTTTCATGGTAACTGGATAAACTGGTGTGGAATTCATCAAGTTCTTTTCCGCTTGTGTGATCTTTGGTTTATTTCCATAACAGTTTACACCAAAACGCACTTTATCATTAGCAATATATCCTCCATTGATACCGGGTCTTCCACAATCATGTTCATGTCCTTCAACAGTTTGTAAATGATCCCATGTTTTTGTCTGTGTAGGAAATAATGCCATTTGGTTATCTGACCAACCATAACTACACCATTCAGCGCCGTCTTGATATGCACTTTCTACTTCATCATAAGTAGCAAGTCGTGAACCATATGCCTTACATATTGCCTTTGCATTTTCATAATTGTATTCATTGCCTGGAACATGAAAAACTTGTTTCTCGGTCATAATTTCTGGAATTGGGGAATCTCCTCCTAAAGCATCTGTCTCAGTTACATTTATGTCTATTTCGGGTTTCATCGTAAACAAATCTTTTAACGTCGCTGTTATATTGAAATTGAATATTTGTTTTGCACCAATAATTAATATAAGGGCGGACACAGTCCCCAATAGAATTGTACCCAATAATTTGGAAGATGTTGTATTCGGTGTAGGAGCGCTGTTAAAATCCATTGAACTACTATCGCTATTGTTATTTAATCCAGCAAATAACATAACAAACGAAACTATAATGATCACCAAAATAAATAAAGAAAAATATGGGATTATGCTAAAATTTGATGCATTTTGCATATTGAATGTAGGTATTCCTATATTAGGGTCATAATTAACATTCATAATGTGTATATATTCAATCAACATTTTAATCTTCTATTTTCCTATAAAATAAACAATATCCGGATGTATTATTTGATCCGTCAAATTTAATTTCTGATACATTTGTATCATTGAATAAAAACCACTTATCTTTTACTAAAATGTTTGCGGTGTAATGACCACCGAGTGTCCCTCCGCTATGATTACATACACCATATAATTTGTATTTATAACTATCGCTATTGTATCCTTCTACATATTTACATAAGTCTAAATTATTTATTTCTAAATTTACCGGACTTTGAATTTTTTTCCCTCTATAGTCGAATCTTTTTATCGCTATCACCAAAATGGTTGGCAAATTCCAAAACGTAATATATTTACATACATCCTCTTTTTTATTTGTTTTTTCATTTAACCATGCATTTTCCTTTTCTAAAATCTCAATTTTACAATATTCATCAAAACAATCATATAATGATACATTCTTTTTATTATTTGGAATAGATAAATCTAACATAAAATAGGGTTCAGGCCTAATGCTTAATGTTTTGTCATTATTTTTCTTATCTACTATTTTTGATACATGAATACCATAATACAGTTTTACTATTTCAGAATATTCATTTTCATACATTTTCTTCATCATCTCATAACACTTATATGCTAATTTATCTCTTTTATTATCTACGTCTCCTGAAATTTCCATATTCACTTCGCGCCGTAATGCATTATGAAAACTATCCATGATAAATAATAAAAACTCGGGTAAATCATTTTGTGCATATCCTGTAAATATATCCTTGTCTTTATTTTTTGCAATATGCTGGACCGTTTTTAAAAATTTTCCTGGTGATATTATACAATTTTCTTTCCACATTAGTTTACGCAATTCATCCCATTCAAGTAATAATTTACAATCATGTGCATACTTTTTATTGAAACGAATACTCAACTTCTCTTTATAGGAACCATTGTTCTTATCTAGAAATTTATTTATTTCAGGTGTATGTGAAAATATTTGCATACAAGAATTTAAAAAACAAGTATTGCCCAAATTGGCTAATCCGGTTAATCCGTTATATTCAGTCATGTATTATTGGTTACTAGCAATATACATTTATATGATTTAGTGAATGTATAATTTAAATATAAGCAAGCATATATATTTATTTATGGAGTCGCATATACAAACAAGATTAATTGAATGTTATTCAGAATTATTAAATTTTACACGTCAACATGACCAAGATATAATAAATACAATTCAGACGATTGAATCAGGTATTAGAAATATTATAAATTATACTGCAGATAGTAGCGAACATAATACACGTGCCCAACAATTTAGTCAAACTGCTCAAAATATACATACTAGAGATCCTACTACACCATCAACACCTATTAGAAATACACAACAGTCTCGATTATCTAGACAACCTAGTAGAACACGTTTATATTCAAGATATTTTAATAGAAATGATACAAATGTTCAACTACCAAGAAGTAGTCAACCTTTAAATTTTCAGCGTACTCCATTACCAACTCCTTTAGTTGAACCTCAACTTTCAAATACATCTCTTCTTACACCTACAAATTTAATGAATCATATTAATAATCAATATAATAGAGATTTTGATTTATTTTATCCAATAAGAACACGTGTATCTAATCCTTCTCATGGAACAACAACAATACCAAATAATTTTATGGATAATTTTATGAACCCAGTTGTAGTACGTCCTTCATTGCAACAAATTAATAATGGGTCACGTGTACTATCTTTCTCATCTATAGAAAATCCCCCTAACAATGTATGTGCTATTACTAGAGAAACTTTCAATCCTACTGATATGGTAAGACAATTGACCGCATGTAGTCACATCTTTAATGACGAAAGTATTCAACAATGGTTTGAACGCAGTGTATATTGTCCAATGTGTCGCCATGATATTCGTTCCCATAATAGTTCATCACCTAGACGAAGAAATCGTAGAAACAACAGACAACGTAGAGAAAACCAAAATAATAGTCAGTCAGGTACATTAAGTAGAAATACATCAATCGATTCTACATTAAGTAATAATAGTAATTTACAGGATAACGAACAATCAGAACAATCAGAACAATCAGAACAATCAGAACAATCAGAACAATCAGAACAATCGAATAATAACCAACCTAACGAATCACAACAATCGAATAATAACCAATCTAATGAATCACAACAACCATATACACAAGAAGAATATAACCATGTGAATGAGTTAATTGATTCATTTACAAGACATTTAACCGGTGAGTTAACACGAGACTTAACACGGGACTTAAGTTTTAATGACATTTCATCAAATGCAAACATAAATATTGAATACTCATATCTTACTCCTAGGGGAAACTATCCAATTTCAAGCACGACATTTACAAATATACCTAATGCTTCTTTTACAAATACATCACATCTTACAAGTATACCACCGTTTGGAAACAGTAACAGTAACAGTAACAGTAACAGTAACCGCATGTTTTCACCGTGGATTTCACCATATACACCATATGAACATGTAGAATCAGTACCTCAGTCATCTCAAAATACCCAAGACATATCTAATAATACTATGTAAATTACATGCTCTAATATTAGCAATATTTGTGTAAAAAAAATATAATATTCAAATGATTATATTTTTTATCATCTATGTCTGTAATACATTGACACTCTATTTGAAGAATAACTTGATGCTTTGATTATTATTTTTCATATTATCAGCATCGCGCAAATAATTATCAAATAATAATGCCTTTACCTCTTTATTTCGCAAATCGTCAATCTTTGTTGCTAACTTTGCATCATCATCAATAGTTGATTGTAATGTCTCAATTTTCATTTTGAACTGTTGCTTTTTTCGTCTGAATGATGCAATATCTTCCAAAACCAACGCAAATACTTGTTGCACTGGTTTCATAATTTGGTTAGTAATGTAAAACGAATAGTTCGGCTTTAATTTATTCTGAGTAATGTATTCTGGATGTTCAATCTTTTCTCCCTGTAAAGCCCGTTTATTTTTAGAATGTATATATACAAACGGTATTCTATCGCCTGAACTAGGCTTGTTACCAGGATCTCTTTTACCCATCCTATCAGCCAATACTTTATGAGCAATTTGTGCAGGATTTTTATAATTCGAACGAAGCGATTTTGTAATAATCAATTTATCAAGCGGGTATTTTTCGTCAATAATATTTTTTAAACAAGATTGCAAAAACTCTACTGCCTTTTCGATATTCTTTTCTTTCATCAAAATATCAATAATGCCTCCATACACGTCTTTTACAATTGGTGCATTATCACGACGTTTTAGTACAATACCCATACTTTTACGAGAACCATTGTTCGGGTCTTTTTCATATAACATCCCCACGTACCGTTTTTTTGACAAAAGACAAAAGGGCATGAATGTTTTTTCATATTCCAAATCATGGGGTTTCTTTAAAAACCTTGTTGCTAATTCACCTGCTTCTTGTGCCAATTCAATAGTAATTTCAAGTGCCTTTTGTCCTCGGATTAATTCACCCTCTGGTGTTTGTAAGTTAAATGTAAAGAATACAGAATCCGTATTATGAACAATCATGTTACCAATCCCGGCTGCAAAATGGTGGTTATCCGTAGTTAAATCATATACATAATCTTTGTAGTCAATATCCATTATTTTTTTTATAGCATTCCCTATTTTTCGTTGTGAACCTTTAGTTGCAGTAATTAGATAAATATTCATTTTGTCGTTTCGCGTATTAATAGATGTCTTATATCCAATACTATTCGCTAACCAACAAATATGGGCTGCGCTTATTTGATTTTTTTGGTCAATTCTTACATATCCATTATCGTCTTTATCACCATCCGCATCATACATTCCTTCCCAAAAGGCTTCTCTTATTTCCTTGCTACCATTTAAGATAAAATCCGGAATTATTTTACTTTTACCTGTATACATACGTGAACGATATAATTCTATAAATCTACTCTTTCTACTATATACATCACTATTAAAGGTGATCTTATATACACCTGAACTTTCTATAGTATCATATATTTTCCAAGTAAAATCTGGATAACAACGACTACACAAATCAATATATTTATTCAATAGTTGCTCATTAGCATTATTCAATGCCCATGAAGCCTTTTTTCCGCTAGGACAATTATATACTCCACAACTTCCATCTCCAAAGAAGAATCCATATATTTTCGCCATTTCGCTACTAATACTGTCTTCTATTTGTGATGGTTCATGTTCTAATGTCTTATGCATTAGTTTAGTACCAATTTCTACATCGTTTGGTGAAATTTCATTTCCATCTTCTAATATAAGTGAATGGTCGTCGGTTACATCAACCATACCTGTATGTGTTAATATTCGCATCATCTTTTTGTGACTGGCCAATTCATGTCTAATTATGCGATGTAAATTAGTCCACCCTTTATCAGTCCATGTTTCTACACCATGTAATTCACATATTTCTTTTTCTTGCTTACCTTCTTCTAAGCATGGTACCCACTTACTATCGCCATATTTCTCGGCCAAATTTTCCATTTCCACTATTTGTAATTGACCATCTACTCTTACGTATATGGGCGTATATTTTGCAACACTGTCACCATATACATACTCTGCTTTTGAATGCACCTTACCATACTTGGTCTCAACAATAACATCACCGTATGTTTCCTCCACAACACGTTTGGCATATGTTAACAATTTACGACCAGTGGCTGTACATGATGCTGCAACATCCTTTTCATAAAATGTGCTCGTTTTAGCACCACATTGTCCATAAAGTGAGTTTGCCGTTAATTTATAACTGAGTTGGCGCTTGTCTAAAATATTTTTCATAAATTCATCGGTCTGTTGAGGAATTAATTTACGTGTCGCCTTTCTCGAAGCCAACAATTCTTCCAATATAGATGGCATGATTGCTCGTCCTTCGGGAAATTGTGCAAAACGACACACCTTGGTTCCACTATGGACTTTCTCGGATTTTCCCCTCGCATTCTGTATCCATTTAAACGTATCATATTCAACATCTACGTATTGATACGTTGGCAAATTATCGTATATGAAATTTCCACTTAAGTCGCGTTCGCCGGTTTCATTAATCAAAATTCCGCGCAAATCATATTCTTTGGTCCATACCTTACTATCGTGTGATAGATTTTCACTAATCATGGAAGACGGATATAATGAACTATAATCTACGCATGCTACTGGATTATCCAAATATAGATTGCATTTCGGATCCAATACAATGGCGCCTTCATATCCATCATCAAACAGTGGTTTTTCTAATACTGGCATCAATGTCTTCTTTTCACGACATTTTTTCGCAATATAACTCGTCAGTTTAATGCCTTGACCACGCATTACAAGGAAATTAATAGGAACACTACAAATTTTGGCCATTTCAACATATCCGGTCATTACATCAATCTTGTTCATCAAATGGTGCACCAAGTTGCAATCCTGAATACAGTATTTGGCAATAATCGAGCGTTCACTAGGTCCTTCATTTGTCATTCTGAAAATGTCTTGAGGTGTTACATCATCCTTTGCTAATCCCCATTTCACTTGCTTACTCATATCCGGACTTTCGTGCCCAACAATTTCAAATGTTCCACTTTCTTTATCAACATTGAATACCTTACATTTTTGTCCTTCTTTATAATATTCGGTGGAATGGCTGGTTTCTTCAAAATTTACGTAACTTCCATTCTCTAACCCCATTAAATTTTTACTGTAAATTTTGGTAGAAATTATTTTTTCATCTTCATCTTCAGATAAGATATAGTCTAAGTGTTCATAACTTTTAACCTTGTCGCCAATAAAATAACCAGACACATAATCCAGTTTATAGGAGGTCAAATTATAATCACGACGGAAATAATTATATAAATCAACTTGTAAGCGACCAGTCATCTTAATAAAGCGTAAATCGTGTTCTCCACTGGCAATGACAATTTTACTTTCTTCAATATCTACCTTACCTGTTTCGACATTTTTTGTTCCACACAATTCATTCTTATTACGCGATAATTGTAAGAATTCATCTACACAATTGTTTTCTTCTGCACGACGAAACATGAATTCATAATCAAAACCAAATATATTATATCCAATAATGATATCCGGATTTTCTTTTTCAATTAGATTCTTCCATGCTAGAAGCAATTTCTTTTCAGTAGTATATGTTTCTATTTCACTATTTTCT
>Ga0233426_10000573_pt1 | contig 38615 bp, 33 predicted proteins | sample SI_118_April2016_6_FD_179875 | JGI IMG/M metagenome (GOLD analysis project Ga0233426, IMG submission 179875) | Seawater microbial communities from Saanich Inlet, British Columbia, Canada - SI_118_April2016_10_MG | ecosystem: Environmental > Aquatic > Marine > Inlet | place: Canada: British... | reverse complement strand
ACCACAAATTTAGGTTTGATGATCATGGCGCGTGCGATTCCGATCCTTTGCCGTTGGCCGCCGGAGAATTCGTGCGGAAACCGCGACATGTGATCAGGATGGAGGCCAACTCGCCGTAGCCAAAAGCCCACTTCTTCTTGAATGTCTGCTCGTGGGATGCCCTTGAGCGCGAGGCCTTCCCCAATGATATCGAGCACCGTCATACGCGGGTTTAGCGACGCATAAGGGTCTTGGAAAATCATTTGAATATCAGCTGAATACCGCAAGTGATCTTTTGCGGTATATTTCTGCGGCAAAGGTAAGCCGTCAAAAAAGGCGTCACCCGCTGTCCGCTCGTGCAAGCCAATCAAGGTTTTTCCAAAGGTGGATTTGCCGGATCCGCTTTCTCCCACTAGGCCCAGTATTTCATTTTCCGCAATCGAAAGAGAGATGCCATCGACGGCATGAAGCGTCTGGTTGCGCCCAACCTGAAAGTGCTTTTTAAGGTTAATGGTTTCGATCATTCGCCATGACTCGCGATCAGATGAAGCTGATGCAGACCTTCGGTTTTTGGTGCGCCCGGGGCTTGCAGCCAACATCGAGCGGCATGATGGGGCTCGCGCGGATCGCTGAATAATGGCGGGTTTTCTTTGTGACAAATGCGCATGGCATGTGGGCACCGAGCTGCATAGCCGCAGCCGCTTGGTGGCGAGAACAAATCCGGAGGACTGCCCGGGATGGGTTCTAGTTTTTTATTTTGTTGGCTGACATTACTAGGCATCGCTAGCTTCAATCCAAGAGTATAAGGATGAGCACTTTTATAAAAAATCTCATCGACGCTGCCTTGCTCGACGATTTGACCCGCGTACATGACGCAGACGTTCTGGGCTGTTCTGGCGACAACCGCAAGATCGTGAGTGATCAGGATAATAGCCATACCGTCGCGAGATTGTAGCTCTTTCAACAAGTCTAGAATTTGCGCCTGTATGGTCACATCCAACGCGGTGGTCGGCTCGTCCGCTATCAGTAGTGATGGCGAGCAGGCGAGACTTTGGGCAATCATGGCGCGTTGTAACATGCCGCCTGAAAACTCAAAGGGATATTGGTGGAGGCGTTTTTGAGCCTCTGGAATTCGCGTCCTGATCAGGAGTTCGCTGGCAATCTCGGTTGCCTGTTTAGTGCTCAGGCCACGGTGAACTTTTAAGGTTTCTGCGATCTGAGCGCCAATGGTCATGGTTGGATTAAGGGACGTCATAGGGTCCTGGAAAATCATTCCGATTTCCTTACCCCTAAATTGGTTCGCGGCCTGAGCATCGAGTCCTAAAATCTCAGACCCCTTGAGTTTTGCGGAGCCGCCCGTGATTTTGCCTGGTGGCATGGGAATGATGCCCATGATTGATTGTACGGTGACACTTTTGCCGCATCCGGATTCGCCAACGATGGCCAAGACTTCCCCCGCGTCGACGCCAAAGTCAACGCCTCTGACGGCTTTTACGACGCCGCCATAGGTCTCAAACTCAACGGAGAGGTTGCTGACCTCAAGCAATTTATGCGTTCCCATTATTCTCGCGACCTCATTTTTGAATCTAAGGCCTCGGTCAGTCCATCGCCAAGCAGATTAAACGCAAGCACGGTGATGCTGATGAAGAGGGCTGGGAAAAATAACTCATGGGGGTGACTGAGCATCGTTTTGACGCCTTCGTTGCACATTGATCCCCAGGAAGGCGTGGGTGGAGCGACGCCCATGCCAATAAAGGACAGAAAGGCCTCAGTAAATATTGCGGAGGGCACTGCAAAGGTTAAAGTCACAAGGATCACGCCCATCGTGTTGGGAATGATATGCCTAGCAATTAAATAGCTTGGTTTGCCACCAAGCAGGCGAGCCGCTTCAATATAGCCTTGCTCCCGGATCTTTAAAACCTGACCTCTCACCAAGCGTGCGGTACTCGGCCATAGCAGCAGTATCAGCGCAACCAGCATCGGCAGAACACCGCTTTCGCCTGGCCCGATGCCGAAGCCGATCTTAAACAGGATCATAAACAGCAGAAAGGGTAAGGCGACGACAAAGTCAGCAAAACGCATTAAAAATTGATCGACCTTGCCGCCAAGATAGCCGGCAAAGCCGCCATAAAAAACACCGAAAAGCACATAGATGAACGGTGCGACAACACCAATAAATAAAGAAACTCGAGCGCCCTGCATCAGTCTTGCCAACATGTCTCGACCAAGGTAGTCGGTTCCAAAAGGATGAAAGGCGAGGGATACGGAGCGTCCTGGTGCGTCTGAGGCCTCAATGAGGCCGCGTTCTAGGGCCTGACTCACGGTAATCGATTGAACGGGGGTCACCTTAAGGGTGGTGACAACTTCAAACTCATCGAATCCGTCGGTTGGAATGATCGAATAAAAGTAAGTTTGTGACTTAAGATTGAGTCGATCTTCAAAGCCTACGATGTTGCCTGCGTTGAGTGTCTCAAGGGGCAATCCAAGTCCCTGCAGGCCGTTTGGCTCGGACTCGCTTCTATAGATGCTGTAGCCTCCAGCGTCCTGAACCGGCGACCAAGTGAACCGAACGGCTTGGGTGTTCGGCGTGCCCACCGTCGTGAAGTTCGTTACGGCATCGAGGGTATCGGGATATCCCGCTGGTTCGGCGGGATGCCCTTGTGCGTTGGGCGGCATCCAGGGCTCGTAGTCGCTGACCAAAAGCGCTGTTTTGGGCAATGCCGGGGCTTGCGATATTTGATCGAGATCTTGAGCGCTCGGGTCCTTGGTCCAGAGGAATGGGCCTAGGACGGTAAAGAGCGCAAGACCAATAATTAAGTACAGGGAGATGATGGCTCGCGTGTTTTGCTTTAACCGAATCCAGGCATCTTGCCAGTAGGATAGCGATGGCCTTGAAAGCTGTTCGAGGCTGTCAGTCGAGGGCTCCGCCGTGAAATCGGCTGCTTGAAGCTGAGGGTGAGGAATCATTTCAGCCTCACTCTGGGGTCAATAAAGCCGTAAATGATGTCGACTAGAATGACCATAAAAACAAGGAAGGCGCCATAAAACACGGTGGTTCCCATAATGACAGTGTAATCGAGTTGTTGAACGGCTTGGACAAAATATCGGCCCAGGCCGGGAATCGCGAAAACGAGCTCGACGACAAAGCCGCCCGTCGTAATTGCGGCAATCTGCGGACCTAAAACCGTGACGACCGGCAAAATTGCATTACGGAGCTGGTGTTGAAAAAAGATCCGGCTCGGGGAAAGGCCCTTGGCTCGGGCGGTTCGAATAAAATCTTCGTTTACAATCTCGAGCATAGAAGAGCGCATCAGCCGCGTCAGTAGCGCCATCGTGCCAAGTCCGAGCACGAGAGATGGCACGATCATATGGGAAAAGGTGCCCCAACCGGCCACCGGTAGAAAGGAGATATTGAACCACTGGTTAATGTTAACGAGGAGGAGTTGGCCCAAGGCCGCAAACACGAAACTCGGGACTGAGATGCCAAGAATCACCAAGAACATAATGATGATATCGGGCAGCTGATTACGGTAAAGCGCAGTTAAAGCGCCCCAGAGAATGCCCCCCAAAGCGGCAAAGGTAATGGCCAGGATGCCAAGGGCCGCTGAAACGGGGAAGTGATCTTGGATGATGTCGTTTACTTTTCTATTTTGCTGGGTGAATGAGATCCCGAAATCACCCTGCACCATGTTGCCCAAATAGATGACGTATTGCTCTGCAATCGGTTTGTCTAAGCCATATTTTCGCGCGAGATTCTCGCGAATTTCGGGTGTCGTGGCTTTTTCGTTCATCAAAGGGTCGCCGGGCACGGCGTGCATCGCTAAAAAGGTAGCGGTTGCAATGAACCAGATGGTGACCAGTCCCGATAAAATGCGCCCAAACGTGTATTTCAACATCGCGGTCAGGGCACAATGCGGGCGTAGGTGAAGTCAGGATCAGAGCCTACGACCGTGCGACGCATGCCCTTGATCTTAGGATGCTGCAGATAGATCACGCCCTGCTCGTACATGGGAAGAATAATCGCATCCTCATGCACAATGGTTTGAAGACCGGCCATGGCTGCCATCCTAACTTCCGGGTCATTACTGTTCATTGCTTTTCGAACCAGGCGATCATATTCCGGGTTATTGTAGCGCCCTCGATTATTCAAATTCCAAGATGCAAACAAGTCACCAAAGGTCATGATGTCATCAAAATCCGGCCCCCAGCCTGCACCGACGATATCAAAGTCGCCGTTGGTCATTTTAGCCAATCGTTGCTTAAAGGTTTGAACATCAATTTTAAGATCAAGATCAAGCTTGGTCTTCAGCATGCCTTGCATGTATTCCGCTTGCTTGGTCGCGGTTGGACTGTCGCTGACTAACAGAATCAGAGGCGGAATGTCCTCCAAGCCAAGCTCAGCTTTTGCCTCACGGAGCAATTGCTTGGCTTTAGCCAGATCCGGTCGAGTGACGACCGCAGGGTATTCTTGTCGGAAAGGTTTGTTCACGCCCATGATCCAACTGGGGAATAAGCTAGCTCCGGGTAAATTGCCCGGCGTTTGCAGAACCTTATTCACGAATTCGTCGGGGTCGAACACCGCTTGGATAGCTTGGCGGAGCTTTTTATTGTGGGTAATGCGTTCTGGACGGTAGTTATATTCCAGAAAATAGACGCTGCCGGTTACGAATTTCTTAATTCTAAATTGATTGTTTAAGGCGTCCTTGTAGGTCTCGCCATCGAGTTGGGTATAGGCGATTTTCTCGTCAATAAAGAGATTGAGGCGGGCTCGCGTATCGGCGGTAATGTATTCGGCATCAATCACTTCCAAGGAAATGGCCTTGCTGTTCCAATAATTTGGGTTCTTTTCCATTTTTAGCGAGGCGCTGTGGACCCAGTCCGAAATCCTGAAGGCGCCGTTATACAGGAGGTCTTTACTGTCTGCCGCATAGGCGCTGCCGGTTGCGCGGTAGAATTTTTCTTGAACGGGAAAGGTCGTCACGAAGGCGGTTAATTTGAGGAAGTAACCGGTTGGGCGTTCGAGCGTAACTTTGAGGGTAAAGTCATCGACGGCCTGGATACCAAGATCGGTTAGGGGCTTGGTGCCTTGATTAATAGCCTCGGCGTTTTTAACTGGGTAGAGGATAAAAGCGTATTGTGAGGCCGTTTTAGGGTCGACGACGTTGCGCCAGGCAAACACAAAATCGTGCGCGGTCACTGGATCGCCATTGCTCCACTTAGCGTCTTTTCTTAACCAAAATGTGGCGGAAGTCTCTGTTAATTCCCATCGCTCGGCAACGCCGGGTGCCAGGTTGCCGCGACGGTCATACCGCGTTAAACCTTCCATGACATGTCCAAGTACAAAAATGGACACTTGATCGGTTGCGGTCATGTTGTTCAATTGTGGTGGTTCTTGAGCCAGGGCAATTTTGACGGTTTGGGCCGCGGCATCGACTGATTGCGCCATGACGGGGTTTGTAAAAGCGACTATTAACAACGTCAGAATAAGAATTTTTGGCATGGTCATTGGTTCGATGTCGTGAAAATCGAAGTCTAACATGGGGTTCTAGTTTGTCCGAATGGCTGAGGCGGCTTAAGAGCTCAGGCCGCGTATTTTAATAAATTGGAGACAACGCGCTCTAAGTGGGTGAGCGAGTTGCAGACTTCGGTTTGATGACAGTTGGGGCCATATTTTTTCATCTCAGCATCGCCCACAAGCCAGTTTGATCGCGGCTCAGGGTTGAGCCAGATGATCCGTTTGGATTTTTCGTACATTTCTCGGAGAATTTCAGCCTTTGGGTCGCCGTGATTGTTACGGGCGTCTCCTAAAATGATAATGGTGGTTTTATTGTCCACATCGTCCATACAGTTGCGCTTGAAGTCCTCAAGCATTTGGCCGTAGTCGGTCGAGCCATTGCCGTAATCCCGCATCGTTTTTGCCATAGCGTCTTCAAGGTTGCTACTTTGAAATAGTCGAGTCACTTCTCCAAGGTCAGAGGAGAAGGCAAAGCTCCGCACCTTTGGGATAATTTCCGCAAGGCTGTACAAAAACATCAGCAAGAATCGAGAGTAATTGCTGACCGAGCCGCTAACATCGCAAATACACATGACCTTGGGTCGGTCAACTTTTACTGATTTCCACTTTAGATCGAAAAACACACCATCATATTGCATGTTATGCCGAAGCGTTTTTCGAATATCAAGCTGGCCCCGTTTGTGGGTTTTGCGACGCTTTGAATGAATGGATACGAGTTTCTTGGCCATCTTAAAGACAATTTCCTGCACATCCTTATGATTGCGTTTCTCAAGATTGCTGAGCTTGACCTTTTTTAGCAGCTCTTCTCGTAACTGTTTGCCGTGTTCATCGGCATGAAGGAAGAATTGCTTTTCCACATAATCGCGGACCTGGTCTCGAAGTTGATCCCGTGCGCGTTTTAATTTGCCGGCCAAGCGCTGCTCGCCACGATCAGCGGTCTCTTGACGCTCGGTGATCTCCTCTTGCAGCCCTTTCAGGCCCATTTGATCCATGATCTTTCGGGTGTAAAGCCCCTTTTGGGTAAAGACAACAATTTGGTTGACTTCAACTGCCCGCCCGGCTTCGGCCATCGAGACCATCAAGTCGCTGCGGGTGCCTTGCAGAAGCAGTTGACCTAGGGCTGAGGTGGGTGAGGGGGTCTCCTCATCACTGGCTTCTGCATCGGCTGCCTCGGAGGCATTGCCTGAGCCTTGGCCTGAGCCTTTGCCTCCTGGCTGCCCCTGGGGATTGTCGCCGGAATTTTCGTCTTCAAAGGCATCACTATCCTGTGCGTCATCAGAACTGCCACCGGTGACTGGGGCCTGCATAACATCGTCAAAGGTGAAAAACTTTTCAAAACAGGTTTCAAAAGTGTCTTTTTCTTCGGGGTTCTTGGCCAGCAGCATCGACAATGTGTTTTTAAACAGCGCGCGATCTTCATAGCCAACAAACTCAATAGCGGCCATTACATCGAGGGTCTCTGCGGGAGAAACCTTGACTTCGGCCGTCCGCAGAACCTTCACAAAATCGACGATTGTTTGCTCCATTAACTGCCCTTAAGTGCCTTGTTCGTCAACATCTGAACCTCGCCGGAAACGGACTCAATGTCCTCTTGAAATTTCAAGATCACGTTAAGGGTTTGCTTGACGAGTTCCGCATCGAGGGATTCGGTATGGAGCAGAATCAGAGCCTTCGCCCAGTCAATGGTCTCACTGATGGCGGGCACTTTTTTAAGGTCCATCTCACGCAGCGCTTGAATAAAAGTAACCAGCTGTCGCCGGAGTTCCTCTGGCACCTCCGGCACGCGAGCTTGAACGATCTGGCTTTCTAAATCGGCGTCCGGAAATGGGATATAAAGATGCAAGCAACGCCGCTTCAAAGCATCGCTGATCTCTCGCGTATTGTTACTGGTTAAAAAAACTAGGGGCTTACGATCGGGGTTCGCCTTAATCGTACCAATCTCAGGAATCGAGAGTTGGTAATCGGACAGCATCTCTAGGAGTAGGGATTCAAATTCGTGATCACTTTTGTCGACTTCATCAATCAACAAAACGCAGCCCGCTTCTTCTTTCAAGGCTTTCATTAGCGGTCTAGGTTCTAAAAACTCCTCTGAAAAGAAGACATCGCCGAATTCATGAAGTTTCGCCACCGACTCTGTCAGGCCTTGTGCGCCGTCTAAAATCTCACCAAGGGTTTCTTTTAGAACTTGCGTATAAAGTAGCTGCTTGCCGTATTTCCATTCGTAGATCGCTTTTGATTCGTCTAAGCCTTCGTAACATTGCAAACGAATACAAGTGATGCCGAGCATATTGGCCACGGATTTCGCGAGCTCAGTTTTACCGACGCCGGGAGGACCCTCAATGAGTACCGGCTTGTCTAAGTGATAGGCCAAGAAAACAGCGGTTGCGATCTGTTCATTGGATATATAGTTCAAACCGGCGAGTCCGGTATGGATGGCCTCAATGGTCGCTAGGTGCTCGTCGCGGTCTAAGGTCAAAAGTGATCCCCTTTTGAATAGATTAAGTGATGCGCCAGGCAGTGGTTGCGGGGCGCGGGCCAATAATGCGTCAAGCATTATGTAAAGACCACGATAACTTGTACAGGCAGAGTCCGACTATCATTCAAGGCGATCCATATGGATCATGTTGAATGATAGATGACGCGTTCGAACTCGGACTCATCCCTCACTGCAGCGGTTATTATGGCCTACCAAGGCAAGGGCTCAGGCTGACCTAAAATTGTGGTTCTCTCGATGTGTCTAACATGCGGATTGCGTCCATTAGAGCCTTGCCGAGCCGGTTAACCCTCACTCGTGCTTTGTCCTATAAGCTGTTATTTTGTAATTAAGAGACAAATTTAGGCGAAGCTTCATGATAAAACTTTGGGTGCTGATCGCAGGTATTGCCTTGAGCTCTTCAAGTGCTGCAGATTATCCGTCGACCTATGACCCGCCGCCCCACGCGGCCTTCGTGCTGACGCATGCAATCGTTGATGTTGGCGAAGGACAAGGCGAGTTCGAAGGCTGGGTATCTGTTGCTGATGGCAAGATTGTTGGCATTGGTATGATGGACGACGCAAGACCCGATGATGTGCTTGAAATCAATGCGGGCGGCCGCTGGCTGACGCCCGGCGTGATCGATGTCCACAGTCATTTAGGGGACTACCCATCGCCCGGATATCGGGCGCACAGTGATGGTAATGAAGCCACCTCGCCAGTGACGGCGGAAGTTTGGGCTGAGCACAGTGTGTGGCCCCAAGACCCCCAGTTTCCCCTCGCGCTTAAGGGTGGCGTCACAACCTTGCAAGTGCTTCCGGGGTCGGCGAATCTATTTGGTGGACGTAGCGTGGTTTTGAAAAATATTTGGTCGCGGACGGTCCAAGGTATGAAGTTCCCAGGCGCGCCCTATGGTCTGAAAATGGCCTGCGGCGAAAACCCGAAACGGGTGTATGGTAGCCGCTCCCAGTCCCCCTCAACCCGGATGGGCAACTTTGCAGGCTATCGAAAAGCTTGGATCGATGCTCAGGAATATCAAAGAAAATGGGTGCGCTTTGAAAAAGCGCTGGGTGAGTACGAACTTTGGCGAACCAGTAACGATGGCGAAACTGATTACAAGGAGCCGCCCTCTCCTCCCAAGCGTAACTTGCAGATGGAAACCTTGGTTGGCGTGCTAAAGGGCGAAATATTAGTCCATAACCACTGTTATCGGGCAGACGAGATGGCCCAGATCATCGATTTGAGTCGTGAGTTTGGCTACCAAGTGACGGCATTTCACCATGCGGTCGAAGCCTACAAGATCGGCGATCTTTTGGCTGCGAATAATGTTTGCGCTGCAATGTGGGCAGATTGGTGGCAGTTTAAACTGGAGTCCTTTGACGGCATTAAAGAGAACGTCGCGATGGTTCAAGCGGCGGGCGCTTGCGCCATTGTTCATTCGGATTCGGCAAGGGGCATACAACGCCTGAATCAAGAAGCAGCGAAAGCCATGGCTGCCGGGCAACGGTTAGGTCTGAGTGTTGATGCCACGGTCGCGCTGACCTGGATTACGAGAAATGCGGCGCGCGCGCTTGGGATTGCCGATCAAACTGGGACTCTAGCAGTGGGTAAAATGGCGGATATGGTGCTTTGGTCCCATCCGCCGATGAGTGTTTATGCGCGCGCCGAAACGGTCTTCATTGACGGCGTTCGCCGCCTTGATCGAGCTGCTGAACTGGCGCCGGTGACCGACTTTGAGCTGGGTCAACGCGAAGAGGTGTTTTGATGAAAAGAGTGCTCCTTGTGATGGGTTTATTGGGTGTGACCAGCCTTTCAGCAGAAGAGCTGTTGATTAAAAATGTCAGGCTCGTTGAAACAAGCTTTCAATCGGGCAAGGTGAGCGACCTCCGCATTGTCGATGGCATCATTACGCAGATTGGTGCTGACTTGGTGGCCTCGGCAGGGACCGCTGTTTTTGACGGTGAAGCCCGTGCGGTAACGCCAGGGTTCATTGACTCAGGGACCACTATCGGCTTGGCAGAAGTCCAAGGGTTGGGCGTGAGTCGTGATGGTGAACAGGTGGATGATGATATGACGGCGGGCTTTCAGGTTTATTTGGCCTTGAACGAAGACTCAAGCCTCATCCCCATCGCGACTAACGACGGTATCACGCGGGGTCTCATTGTGCCGGGGGCGGGCGATAGCAATTATGCGGGTCAAAGTGCTTTGGTCCGGTTTAAACAAGGGCCAACATTCTTAAATGAAGAAACTATGGCGCAGCATTTGTATTTGCGTGAGGGCGATCGGCGACGAGCGGGGGGGTCTCGGTCCAGTGCGCTTGCAGCCGCTTTAGAGGCGCTTGAGGAGTCCGCGCGATACGATAAGCAACGGCGCGCCTTCAATACCAACAGAAATCGATCCTTTGACTTAGATGAGTCGGATCTAGTCGCGTTGTCTGCCGTGCGTCGCGGTGAAATGCCGTTGGTGGTGCAGGTTGATCGCGCTGCCGACATCATTAAGGTGGTGACGGCCTTTCGGTCTTATCCCGACCTTCGTCTTATTTTGGCCAGTGCAGCGGAAGCGTGGAAAGTAGCGCCTCTTTTATCCGAAGAAAACATCCCAGTTCTAATCAACGTGATGGAGAACCTGCCGCAAAATTTCGATCGATTGGGTGCTCGCCTCGATCAAGCGACTTTGTTGGCCGACGCGGGGGTCACCTTTGCCTTTTTATCGGGCTCGCCCTACTCGGAAACCCGCTCATTAGGTCAGGCTGCGGGGGTTGCTGTGGCCCAGGGTTTGTCTTGGCAGCAGGCAATTGCCGCAATCACTTCAGTGCCCGCAGCAATCTGGGGGCTCGCGGGCCTGGGTAGAATCGAGCGGGGCGCGATTGCAGATTTGGTGATTTGGGATGGTGATCCACTCGAGGTGACGTCGGCGCCTTTAGCGGTCTTGATTGATGGTGAGTGGGTCGATCTTGAAACACGGCAGAGCGCCTTGGCCAATCGATATGTTGAGCTTTTAAATTTGAAGTAGCGTCTGGGCGCAAAGGTAAACCGTGGTTCCTTCGCTTTTTGTTGCGTCGAAACGTTACCTAGATTGTCATGAGTAGGAGCCGGAAATGAGTCTAATGTCTGAATACCTAAAACTAGCCCGTCGAATGCTTTTTGTCGTCCTATGGGGTCTGGTTGCACCGGGCTCTGCCTTTGCCGCAGGGAACGCGCTGCAGGAAGAAGTTGCAGGGCTTTATGATAAATCCCTTGAGCAACTGTTTAAACACTTCCACGCCAACCCGGAACTCTCCTTTGTTGAGGTTAAGACTGCGGCGAGGATGGCTGAGGAGCTGAGCGCGCTGGGTTATGACGTGCATACCGGCATTGCCAGGACAGGAGTTGTTGCGTTGCTCCGCAATGGCGCTGGACCCTTGGTCATGATGCGGGCGGATATGGACGGGCTGCCGGTTAAAGAACGCAGCGGTTTGCCCTATGCCTCTCAGGTAATGCAGGAAAATTTAGAGGGTCAGCGTTTCCCGGTCATGCACGCTTGTGGACATGATGTCCATATCACCTCCTTGATTGGCACTGCGCAGATAATGGCAGCGCACAAAGAGACGTGGTCGGGCACTTTAATGTTGATCGCGCAACCGGCTGAGGAGTGGAAGGATTCTGGTGCTGCAGCCATGCGTGCCGCCGGCATTTGGGAGCGCTTTGGGACCCCAGACTTTGCCCTGGGATTTCATGTTGCCGCGGACATAGAGGCTGGGAAGTTGTTTGCGTCCCGAGGCGCCGCTTATTCGGCGGTTGATTCGCTGGATATTGTTGTACCGGGGATTGGTGCCCATGGTGCAAGCCCTCATCGCGGTCGTGACCCTATCGTCATCGGTGCGCAGATCGTGATGGCCCTGCAAACGATTGTTGCGCGCGAGGTCTCGCCACGAGAGCCGGCGGTTGTGACCGTTGGGGTTTTTCGCGCTGGCAACAAACGCAATGTCATTGGAGAGGAGGCCCGGTTAGAGTTAACCGTTCGGTCAGATTCTGGACAAACGAGAACCCAGTTACTCGCAGCGATCGAGCGTATCGCGGTGAATATCGGGCGCGCGGGTGGGTTGCCGGAAAGTCAGTTGCCATATATTGAACTGAAAGGGGGTGTGCCGGTTACTGAGAATAATGCCGATATGGCGAGCCAGGTGCTCAAGGCCTGGGCGGATGAACTGGGCGAGGAAATCATTGCCGTCTATGAGCGAGAAGGGATGGGTGGAGAGGACTTCCCCTTTTTTACCCAAGAACCGCTCATACCAAGTGTCTATTTCTCGGTGGGCGGAACACCGCTGGCCCGCGTTGCGGCATTTGAAACGCAGGGCCAGTCGCTGCCGTCGCATCATTCGCCGCTGTTTCAGGTCGAACCTCGACCTGCCGTCATTTCGGGGATACTCGGAACAGTGATTGCGTTACGATCGCTGATGCAAAATCGTGAGATTGTTGATGATTAAGGCCGGAACAAGCCCTGTTCTCGATTGAGCAGGCGCTGGCGCCGGCTCTCTTCACCGAGCAACAACAGCTGTTCTCGGTTGTGGGGTGTGATGGCCATAAAGTTGTCTCGCCAGCCCTCGGACGCTGACCACTGGTTTGGCAGTTGTTGAACGGCGCCGGGACTTTGAGCCTTATAAAGGAGGTTGAGTGCTGCAGAAAGTGATTCGTTCTGCATTGTTGAATCAAACGGCTTACCGACGGGGTTGCCCAAAGGCAAGTCGTTAAAGACGATTCGGGGCGTCCCAGCCCGTTGCAGAATATCCAGCGCGGATCCGATCACAACCGTTGCAATGCCGGCGGTTTCTAACGCTCTGGCCGTCAAACTGACGGTTTGGTGGCAAACCGGTCACAACGGAATCAGGATAGCGAGATCGACGGCATCTGTTAAGCAATGCTCGGTGATCAACGGGGCATCCTCGTTGCGGGTGTGGCGCTGACTATACTCGGTCGGGATGAAATGAAATCTCGGCGCAAGGGAGCCAATCTCGCCCGCGGCAACCCGCGCGTTCAAGGCCTGCAGTGGAAAGTAGGACTCTCGGTCGTTGGTGTGGGTTGTAATCTTGTCCCAGGACAACTCAGCGGTGTCGAAATCGGCGGGCGCGTCAGAAAAAGCATAGCTTTTGGCGGTCCTGATCGGTTTAGGAATACTGGGCTCAACGACGGCGGTGGTCACAAGCGTGATCCGGGCTGATTTGAGTGGTCTTGCGGGCCTGCTAAACGGCGTTTCCACATTCATGGCCCATTGATAGTCCTGTTCAAACCCTTGCGCTCGATAATAGGCTTTGGTGCGCTCTATATAACGAATCATGAAGTGTGCAATCGAATAAGACCTTCCTGTGCGCAGGACGCCACAAGCAGGCCATCTTTGTCATAAAAGGTACCGCGACTAAAACCTCGAGCACCGCCAGAGTAGGGGCTGTCTTGATGATACAAAAGCCACTCGTCGGTTTTGAACGGGCGATGAAACCACATTGCATGGTCAAGGCTCGCTACTTGGAAATTATCTTGGCGCCAATTGATCGCATGAGGCCGGTAACTGGTATCGATCAATGTCATGTCAGAAGCGTATGCGAGCAGGCACTGATTTAAGCGAACATCATCGGGCATTGTATCGATTGTTTTGATCCAGACACTTTGCTCGGGAGGCAACGGTTTTGGGTTGGCATCGTTCATTGGGTCAGCAAAGCGCATCTCGATCGGGCGGGGCCGTTTTAGAAAGGTTGGGTCGGCGTCCGGCACGTCGCGAAGGTATTCGTTCATCAGCATTTCTTCGCTTTTGCAGTCCTCAGGTGGCGGTGTGCTGGGCGCAGACATTTGGTGTTCAAGGCCTGTCTCCATCACCTGAAACGAAACCGACATACTAAAAATTGCTTGGCCTTTTTGAATAGCTTTGACGCGTCTGGTTGTAAAACTTCGGCCATCGCGAATGCGATCGACTTGATACAGAATGGGGCAAGTAGTATCGCCCGGTCTTAAAAAATAACCATGTAGGGAATGCGCGATCCGACTTTGATCATCGACGGTTCGGGATGCCGCGACCAGCGCTTGCCCAATAACTTGGCCGCCATAAACGCGCTGCCAACCTTCATCGGGGCTAACGCCGCGAAAGAGATTCATTTCAATTTGTTCGAGGTCTAAAAGCGTGAGTAGATCCGAGAGCGCTTGTTTCATAGGAAAGGTGCCTGAAGTCGAAACACTATTGTCTCCGACTTCAGACGCCGAGTCCAAACCCAACGATTGTCGGGTTTATAAAGTCCTAGTACTTGTATTCTTCAGATTTAAAAGGGCCTTCACCAGGCACGTTGATGTAATCGGCTTGCTTTTGAGTTAGCCGGGTAATCGTCCCGCCAAAACCTTCGACCATATATTGTGCGACCTCTTCATCGAGTGCTTTGGGCAGGACTTCAACCGTTATGGGTTGCCGCTGCATCGGGTCGTGACTCGCCCATGCGCGCTCATACAGATACATCTGCGCTAATACTTGGTTCGCGAAAGAGCCGTCCATAATACGTGATGGATGACCGGTTGCATTGCCAAGGTTGACCAAGCGGCCTTCCGACAACAGTAAAATGTAGTCGCTTGGATCATCGCTTCGGAAAATCTTATGGACTTGAGGTTTAACCTCTTGCCAGCGCCAATTGTCGCGCATGAACTGCGTATCGATCTCAGTATCAAAGTGTCCAATGTTGCAAATGACCGCGTTGCTCGCAACGGTTGCCAATAGATTTTCATCGCACACATTAACGTTCCCGGTGCAGGTCACAATCATATCGGTGCCTTGCATCAATCGCAGATCGATATCTTCTTTTTTGCCGGTGTTGATGCCGTTAATGTAGGGGGATACGACTTCATAGCCATCCATGCAGGCTTGCATGGCGCAAATTGGGTCGATTTCCGTAACGCGGACAATCATGCCCTCCTGACGTAGGCTTTGAGCAGAGCCCTTACCGACATCGCCATAACCAATGACCAAGGCCTTCTTACCCGCCATGAGCATGTCGGTTGCGCGCTTGACCGCGTCGTTGAGGCTGTGCCGACAGCCATACTTGTTATCGTTTTTGGATTTGGTGACGGAGTCGTTGACATTAATAGCTGGAACTTTGAGTTCGCCGGCCTTGAGCATTTCCTGCAGTCTGTGAACGCCTGTAGTGGTCTCTTCGGTAATACCGTGTATCGCATTCAAAAGGTCTGGATACTTGTTGTGGACCATTTCAGTCAGGTCGCCGCCATCATCTAAGATCATGTTGGCATCCCAAGGCGCGCCATCTTTTAGAATCGTTTGCTCAATACACCAGAGAAATTCTTCTTCGGTCTGACCTTTCCATGCGAAAACGCCAATACCGCTGGCAGCGATCGCCGCTGCAGCGTGATCTTGCGTTGAAAAAATGTTGCAAGACGACCACCGCACTTCTGCGCCCAAATCAACCAACGTTTCAATGAGTACGGCGGTCTGAATCGTCATGTGGATACAACCCAATACTTTGGCGCCTTTTAAGGGTTGCTCGTCTTGATATTTGGCGCGGAGCTTCATCAATGCAGGCATTTCTGCTTCAGCCAGTTCGATTTCTGCTCGGCCGAAGTCGGCGAGGCTAATATCTGCTACTTTATAATCGGTCATTATGACTCCTAAGGTTGGCGTTAAAGTTAATGGGCTGTGAAAATTCTTAGCTGTAGTTGAAAACCATTTTTTAAACCAAGAAAAGCGCCTTGCCCGCGCTGAAATCCAGATGCGGTGGCCCAAAGGTCGAGATCGTCAGGTTCGAATCCAAGCCAAAGGTCCCCGCAAATGTCCCGGGTCCAGTCTTGCTGGTGTGGACAAAGGTCAATCAACAGCAGCTTGCCCTTTGGCTTGACGAGCCCGGCTGCTTTTTGGAAAAAGGCGGCAGGCGCTGGTAAGTGATGGAGCACCATGTTGCAGACCAACAGGTCCGCCGGGAAATCGAGTGCGAGGCTGTCGTAATCTTGAAGCATAAAGTCCACGTTCTTAAGCTGCTCTTGGTGCGCTCTTGCTTTGGTCTTCATCAGCATTTCGTCCGAGTTATCCACGACGAGTACGGACTTAAAGGTCTCAGAGAGGGTTGTGAGCAAAGGACTTTCGCCGGCGCCGATTTCAATAACGCGGGTTTCTTTTGGAAGATTTTCGTTCCGGATCAGGTCTCCCACACACCCTGAGTAGTGCTCGAAGGATGCGACAAGATCCTGGTTTTCCTTCAGCTGTGCTGCGCAGCGCTTAAAAAAATCAGCCGATTGTTGGCTGCGATCGTCATAGATCTCCTGACGTGTTTTGAGTAGTGCCGGCGGCAAGGCTGTTTGGTCAAGCGTGTCTAAGTAGGTTTTTGTCAGATCGCTCAAGAAACCGTTCTGCGGTAACATCGCCCGACGATAGAATATGGACGTACCTTCACGCCGCGTTTCAAGCAGACCGCACCCAGTAAGGATTTTCAAGTGATGGCTCATGCCTGATTGGGGTGTCGTAGTAATGTGGCAGAGCTCCATGACCCCGAAAGAGTTGTCTTGGAGCAGTCGCAGGACGTCTAGGCGCAGGGGATCGGCGAGGGCTTTTGACAACGTAAGGATGGCGGCTGGCGCGTTTTGGGTTGGTAAAGGTTGGGCTTTCATCAAGCTATATCAAAATTTTTCGATATAGTACTCAAAACAACACAGAGTGCAATTAAATATCAAAATAAATTGATAAAAGAAGGATCCGATTGATTATGGCCTCGATTCGGCAAATACAAGCAAAATACGATGCCGAAGAAGATCGGCTGTTGCTTCGGGTGGGAACAGATGATTCGCAAGCCCATGGGATCTTACTCACTCGGCGGTATTTACAGCTGTTGTTGAAGGCGCTTGCGCAGTACGCCGCCGCCGATCCTGACGTGGGAGCGCTGGTTTCTGCGGCCGATCGGCAGGATGTTCAAGATTATAAAGAGCGTCAAGCGCTGGACCGGGCAAATTTTGAGACACCGTTTTCTGCTGCCGGTGACGCTGAAGCTGAAATCAGCGCGCCGCAAGAATACCAACTGGCCTACAAGCTGACCTACCGAATCAAAGCAGATCAACTTCACGTATCGTTGCTGCCCAAGGCGGGTGAGGGACTTAACTTAACCTTCAATCATGAAATTGCAGTATCGATCACGGCAATCTTGCATTCGGCAGCGACGAAAGCCGATTGGCGAATTCAAGCGACAGTCGACCCTTTGGCGCAACAAAATCTTAAAATCGTGAATTAAATCGCTAAGGGTTAGGTTGCGTCCGGCGCGGCTTTAGGGAGGGTGACGCCAACTCGAACCCCAGAGGGGTCGGTTAGATTATTGATGTGGACAGAACCGCCATGGTAGTCCGCGATAACCCGGACAACATACAGACCAATCCCGAAATGCAGACGGTTGTCAGGATTATTCGCTCTGGCGGTCACCATCGAATCAAAAATGCTGGTGAGCAAATTCTCTGGAATACCTGGGCCGACGTTCGTGATGTCGAGGCTCAGGTCCGTGCCAACAGCCTTTAGATCGAAACAGATGGTACTGCCCACTTCCGAGAAATCGAGGGCGTTGTCGATGAGTTTGTCTAGGAGTTGCTCGATTCGGTAGTCGCATATCCAGGCAAACAGCGGCTCCTCTGGGGCGCTGAAGGTAAATACCCGACCAGGTTGCAGCATCTTGCAGTTGCTGACATAGGATTGCAGCAGCAGCTTGAGGTCAATACATTCAAGATCATCGCCAATGAGAGCTTCTTCTAGATTTGCGGCATCGGCAAGGTTCTGAACGATTAGCCCGATGCGATTGAGGCCGCGGCGTGCGCTGTCTAGGTACTTTTGACGACCCTCAGAGGTTTGCTCAGTCGCCAAATTATCGAGTGACGTTGAGAGGGTGTTGAGCGGGTTATTGATTTCGTGGCGAAGCGTTCGCGGCATATTTTCGAGAAACTGATTGTGCTGGTGGAGTCTCGTAAGCATGTTCGAGATCCCGCGCGCCAAATCACCGAGCTCGTCGCCAGAGTCAGTCTCCGAGGTTAATCGGCTCGAGGTCAATCGACCATGCCGGTCAATGACGCCCGTCGCTTCGTTGCCCAACCTGCGAATTCTGCGGGCTAAACGAGCTGAAAAAAGCAGGATGATTCCAGCAAACATAATCACCGAGATGACCGAAAAATTAACGATCCGTTTTAAGGCATCTCGACGTAGGTTGAGAATTCGATCGGTGGTTTGTTTTAAAACAACGACGCCTAATATTGCCCCCTCGTCAATAATAGGGTGTGCCGCGACGATAATTTCACCGTCCATGGGTGAAATAAAATAAGCAACGGTTGGTTCGCCGGCAAGCGCCGCTGTAATGATATTGGCCTCTTGCCCAATGCGGGTTGTGTTCAAGGTTTGTTCGACCAAGGTATAAAATGGGTCCAATAGCCAAGCACTGATCGCGGTGAGTCCAAAGCCAGCGCGGACCGATCCCTTGTCCTGGGTCACGTCATCAGAATAATAGCTGCCGACCTCGGCGCGAATGCGGCTTTGGGAATCGATCACTTGGATATTGGCGCCTGAGTATCCTAGGCCCTCAATAATTCTTAAAACCTCCGGTGTTTTGAGTAAGACCAATCCGAAGGCTTCACGCTCGCCTGAGGGTAAGGTCCCGGTGATGGACTCGATCGCACGGGTTGAATCGTTGTCTACGTCGACGACCGCAAGGCCAAAATTTCGAGTTGGCCCGAGCAGATCAAGCGGAATCCGAAACTCTAAAGCATAGCCATTTTCGGTCTTTAGCAGGACGCCCGGCACCCGATTATCAGCTTCTCCATCAAGGGCATATCGCCAGTTCCGGTCAACTCTGTAGGCGGTTGTGATGCCTTCTTCGGTTGCGGTGATGACCAGTTGTTGTGTTTGGCCGGCCTGGTCCGTGTAGGTCACTCGGATATGATCGGATAAATCGAGTCTCAGAATGTCGTTATCACGATAGATCATCTGATCATCCAGGACCTGCACTAAGGCATAGACCTGCCCTTTGTGTTCGCCCAGCACGAGGTAGAATTGGTTAAAAGCCTCTGCGTCATTGGTGTTGAGCGATGGCGCTTGTCCAAAGCCAACATTGAAATCTAAGACGTCTTCCCAGTCTGAATTCTTGCCATCGATTCGAATCGGTTGCTCGAGCGGATGCGCATAGAGTTTTTCGTAGCCCTCAGGGCTAATCGGTAGTTCGTCGAAGAGATCGGATCGGCCATTTAAAAGCGTTGAAATCCCCTCTGCCGTGAGAAGCTGAGCATTGGCTTGGCTATCAATCAGGATTTCTTCCATTTCGCTCAGGTAGAGATAGCTAAACCAAGGGATGACCACCAAAATAAAACTGGTCAGAATAAAAAGCTTGGTTCCGAGCTTTGGGCCCTTATAGGTCAGGGTGCCCATGCGTTATTGCGTCGACCACCGGTATCCAAAACCATATTCACTCTTAATGCATTTGAAGTCTGGATCGATTGTTTCGAATTTCTTACGAATATTCCGCATGTGGGTATTGATCGTATTGTTGGTCACCAAGGACTGCATGGTCGCATTCATTAGGGTGTCGTAAGAGACGGCATGGCCGGGTACGCGAACGAGTTTTGCCAGCATTCTAAACTCGGTTCCGGATAAATTAATGGGATGGTTCTTCCAAGAGACAAGCAAAGCGTCTTGATCGATCGACATGTCGCCGACTATTTTGGCTTCCGCGGTGCCTTGAGCCGCAAGATTTCGGGCTTCATGAATTCGAAGCAGGGAGCTAATTTTTTCTGAAAGGTAATCCAATGAAATCGGTTTTGGTAAATAATCCCAGGCGCCCAAGCGTAGACCGCTGATTTTATCGATTTCCGCAATGCGTTCGGTTAAAAAAATGACCGGTAGGTTTGGAGACCGAGCTAAAAGGTCACGGCAGAGCTCGAATCCGGCATCAACTTCATCGCCAAGAATGATATCTAATATGACAAGATCGGGGAGCTCGCTATCGAATCCGAGCAGCGCTTCAGTCCGGCTTGAAAAGCCGCGAACTTGGTATCCTTTTTTACTGATGGCATCGATATAGTTGTTTCTTTGGTCGATGTCGTCTTCGACGATGACGATTTTTTTTGCCATATCAGTCCTCCTCACGCTGGGTGTTGATTAAGTTAAAGCATTCATTCGCTCGCGGGTAGTGTGGAAGGGCTACTTTACGCGACAGAGGTCGATTTTATAGCAGGCTCCATCAGTTCTACAGGGTTCTACCCCGAATATTCATGATTTCTTCCTGCTGACTCCGATGAATTTGGGTTAAATGTTCGGGTCCATTAAAGGAAGTCAATATGAAAGTGTTCTTACCGATGCCTGATGAGGCAGAGCTCTCGCAATTCGCCACTATGGGTTCTTGTGTGCCCTTTGATGCAGGCTTTCTGTACGCGAGCACGATTCGAGCGACAGCGTTGCCGCCAAAAAATTGGCCGACAGATGCTGTCGATGCGGCGCTAGGCTGGTCAGGGGCTGAGAGCTAATTAAAGCCGCTTTGTCTTAGGACTTGCCGGTACTCATTGCCCTGTTCGTTTAATTAGCCTCTTTTTTGCCCACACGTGGTTAGGACGCGTGCAGGGGGGCTTTTACGGTTGAATGTGAAGATCATGGTAGCAGCCGCCTGCACAGTGGGGGTGCTGAGTTCTGATTGTTGCCAGAATGACCTCATTTAAAAACTTCTTTTCTTTTTTTCTTCTCGTCTTGTTGTCTTCCTCCTGTTCAGTTTTGATTCTGCGGGCTTTTTGGGTACGCCTGAGGCGGCCGCTATAGGGCTTGCTTTAGGGTCTTGTCGTGCTGATCTGGTTGAGATGTCCAGCGCCATTGAAGCCTGCGGGCTGGTTTGCCCAATGTCTGTTTGAGGCATTGGCGCAACTCGTTAAGGGCTCTGTTCAGGGCAGACCGGGATCGAAAGTTCTGCCGGTAGAAATGCCAAGCCTAAAGGAGCTCTAAGACGCGTGCGTCGCTAGGAATTGGTGGACGTCTTGTAATGTTGGAATCGAGGTCGCGGCACCCGATTGGGTGACCGAAATTGCCGCCGCAGCGGCGGCAATCTGAAGCGCCAGGTCAACCTGCCTTGTCTTTATCAAGGTAGCGAGAAAATATCCGGTAAAGGTGTCGCCCGCGCCGGTGGTGTCAATTGCCTCAACCGAGTAAGCAGATTGCGATAGGTTGTGTTCAGCGCTTCGGAACAGAACGCCCGCCTGGCCTAAGGTGAGCACCACTGAGCTATTGGGGTATTGTTTCAAGAGGGCATCGCAAATTTCGTTTGGTTTTTTCTTGCCGGTTAAAGCTTCGCCTTCGGTTTCGTTAATAATAAAGTAATCGATAAGCGCCAAAGGCAGGGCCCGGGCGCTTGCATTCATCGGGGCCATGTTAAAAGCAACCTGCAAGCCTTTTGCCTTGGCTTGACGGATAGCAGCTTCATTGCCGCTGGTTTCGTTCTGAATGAGCAAGATCTCATCGCCGGTAGCTTGCTCAAGTGCTGCATCAATGAGGTGCTCATGGGCCCCTAAATTGGCGCCGCCCGAGATAAAGATCGCATTTTCAGCGTGGGGATCGATTTGTAAAATCGCCTGCCCGGTTGGGCTGTCGATAATGCTGAGGTGCGTAATGTCCACCCCGCGAGCGGACATAAGTTCTGCAAGCCATCGCCCATCCTCGCCCACGGCGCCGACATGATTCACCGCGCAGCCTGCCTCGGCAACCGCGATGGATTGATTAAGACCTTTTCCGCCGGGAAAAATGGCGTAACCCGTACTGCTAAGGGTTTCCCCTGCGCGAACGAAATGCGGAACTTGAAAAACGTGATCGATGCAGCAGGATCCGTAGTTGATGATTCGGCTCATGTCGGATTTCTAATTACTTAAAAATTCTGTTTAAGTTATCCGAATGGAATCTTTTGCACAATCAAAGTGGGTGGCAGAGCGTGAATGAAATGCTTCGTTGGTTTTAGTCGACGTGGAAGCGTGCCGGCAATGCGCGTCATCGTGTTAATAAGGATCTGTCTATGAAGGCGTTACTGCCACTGCTTGTTTTATTTGCTGTCAGTTCGGTCGCTTTTAGCGAAGATATGACGCCGCCTCCGTCGACCGCTCCCAAGGTGGTGTTGCACGTTTTGGGGGTCGCGCAAGACGCTGGTTATCCTCAGATTAATTGTTATGAGCCGCGGTGCTTGCCCATTTGGGCGCGGCCCGAGCTAGCCTCAGGCGCAAGCATGCTGGCGCTGGTGATTGATGGCAGCCGATTTCACCTCTTTGATGCGGCGCCGACTCTGCCGCGCCGGTTGTATCAGTTTTGGACAGAGACCGGCTTAACCTTGAGTGATCTGGAGGGTGTCTGGTTAACGCACGCTCATATGGGTCACTACGCAGGGTTGCTGCATTTTGGTAAAGAGGCCGCCAGTACCCACGCGGTGTCAGTACACGCCATGCCGAGGATGGCCGCGTTCCTTGCGCAAAACGGACCTTGGAGCCAATTGGTATCAGCGCAAAATATTGTGGTGCATCAGTTAACGGCCAATACGCCGGTTTTAATTGGGGCAGCGAAGGTAACACCTTGGTTAGTGCCCCATCGAGACGAGTTTAGTGAAACTGTCGGTTACTTGATTGAAGGGCCCAATAGGCGCGCATTGTACTTGCCAGACATTGATAAGTGGCAAAAATGGGATCAAGACCTGGTCGCCATTCTGAAAACGGTTGATATCGCGTTGCTCGATGCAACGTTTTTCAGTGGGGATGAATTACCTGGCCGCGATATTAATTTGATCCCGCACCCAACCGTTTTGGAATCTATGGCGCTGTTAAAGAGCCTGCCTAGGTCTGTGCGCTCAAGGGTTGTGTTTACGCACATGAACCACACAAACCCATTGCTGGACCCGAGCTCGAAAGAAACGCAGTCGGTCCTTGCTTTAGGGTTTAGGGTCGCGCGAATCGGTAACCGGTTTGACCTTTAGCTGGGTTCCCCAATGGTTATTTTGATTCAAGTCGATGAGAATAATCTCGGCTCATCTTTGAGCCGAGCAAGTGAACCATGATTAAACCTAATCCTGCGGTTGCGAGGTAAATTAGGATGATCCAGAAAACCGGAATGCTGGGCAGGATTGGTGCCATAACCGCAAGGACATGAAAGCTCAGGAACAAAATTGCGATATTGAAAAAGGCCAATTCTTTTGCCACAGAGCTCGAAAGGTTGGGGTCCAGAATACGGAGTAATAAAATGCCGCTGCCGGTTGATCCGCAACAGCAGCCGAAAATCGTGAGGCCGCGTTCGGCGCCCAATGTTTTGAGGCGCAGGCCTGCCGTAAAGCACAGTGCAGCGGTCACCAAGGTTACGAGGCTCGCGACCAGTAAGATGGGCTGCCAGAACTCAGTCAATAGCGCGAAGTTGATGCTTAAGAGGCTTGCTGTGACCATGAGATCCACCGAGGATCCGGTGATCCGTTTTTGGGTTTCGTCATCCACAAATTGGCCAAGATTGAAGCGGTCCAAGAGTGCGCGTAGGCCTACGCAAATCATAAGTCCGTGAAAGAAGAAAAGGTTGTAGCTGAAAATGTTCTCAAGATGGGTTCCGGCTACGAAAGGATGAACGAATTGCAAGTATTGATCGGTGATGAGGTAGGCGCACCCGAGCACGCCGATATGAAATGCGAGTGAATCAATATTAGCTGAATGCGTAATCAGCTTGCCTGAATTAGGGGCGGTGGGGCCAGTGTACAGTCCGCGTTCGAAATCCTGATCGAGCGACCCGCCTGTTCCGCTGTGTAGGTTTTTTTTGAGAATCCACCGCGCCATTGGCACTCCGACGACGAAAGCTGCGACAAAGCCGAGGCTTGCGTAAATGAGGCCAAAGTCTACGGCATGCTGAATGTTGTATTGTGTGGTCCATAAATCTCCTAAAGCCAAGGCTTGTCCGGGTCCCTGCGTAAAGCCATGCGTGGCGATTAAACCGAGAAAGCCGGAGAGTGGCTCTGATGTCATGGTGTTGTAGGCGCTAATGGCCGCGAGTCCGACCAGGGCTTGTAACACGAGGCAGGTTACCCAGATGAGTGATAGCCACAAACCGCCGAGCGCTACAGGCTGTTGGCCCCCAGTGGGCTGAGTTCGACTGGTAAGCACGAGGGACATAAAGCTGAGCGTAAAAAAATGAAATGCAAACGCGGTAAAGTCGGCTGCTTTGAATCCCATAGCCCAATCAAGGGCGATAAGGCCGAAACCTAGGGTGCCACCAATCAGGCTCGCCGGGACCAGGTTGGTTTGAAAGAACCGAAGATTCGCGCGGATGATTGTGCCAAAGACGAGCAAGGCCGCTAAAAATGCGAAGGATAAGATGCCTGGGAAAGTTTGTGCCATGATTAAAATCAGCTTTCGAGTTGCGAGGGCATAAAAGCTAAAGGGTGTTTAGATTGAAAGCAACCGTTCAATATAGAGCGTCATCCTGAATGGCGTCATGTTAATTAGCGCCATGCCAAAAGCAGGCTGATTTCGATATTTAAGTAAGCACTAGGGTCGTTATTTCGCTTTTATCGGGGAAAAATCTAAAATATTCCTTAAAAAAAGAATATTTTAGGAAAAATAATGATAATTATGGCTATAAAGTGCGGTCAATAAGGATGGTTAACAATAAAATAATAAATATTCAATTAAATAATATTTTTTAAGCAAAACTTTTATAAAAATAGATAAATAGACTTTTTCGGTAAATAAATTCCCTAAAATTTATAATATTAATTTTATATTGATATATAAACCCTAATATAGTTATTTATCTGCAATAAATATCCCGGTTGGGATGCTGCAATAGGTTGTTTTAGGTCTCGATCGTGAGGATCTGTGTTGTTCAGGGCATGAGCGGTGTTGAAGATGCTACTTCCAAATGAGCGCAGCTAAGGTCGCCATGTAATGAGTCAGCTCATTATGGGTCAAGCGTTGACGATTACCGTTTCTTGTCGATTATCTTTTCGTCGATTGTAAGGTCTGTTTCGGTCTACGTGCGACACAGTGGTAATTATCAAGTCAGTCAATAAGGCTGCGGCTTTCTCGGGCAATCCTCTTCCGCGAATGCTGTCGCAATCAATGCGGACGCGCTGATCAAATTGGGCGTCGAGCTGCCGCAAGGGGTGATCTGGTCTTGTGGTCGTTCTTGTGGGCACGGTACTGACACTGTCCGTATTTTGCCGGTTCAGGTCTTGTTCAGAGTTTTTCTGTCCGAAGGGACAAAACACTTTGACCCGTTACGGTGAAAAACGAGCGCTAAAGCTGGATTCTAAGGCCAGCAAAGGATAAGATCTCGCGGTTTTTACACCCCCACGCCCGTCTAATGTAAGAGAAAGTACCATGACAGACTTAAGCCTATACAGAAATATTGGAATCTTTGCCCATGTTGATGCGGGCAAAACCACCACTACAGAAAGAATCCTGAACATTACTGGGAAGATTCACAAGATTGGTGAGGTGCACGATGGTGCGGCAACCACCGACTTTATGGATCAGGAGCAGGAGCGCGGTATCACCATTCAGTCTGCTGCAACCACGACTTTTTGGAAGGATCACCGGCTGAATATTATTGATACACCGGGTCACGTTGACTTTACGATCGAGGTGTACCGGTCTTTGAAGGTTTTAGATGGCGGAGTTGGCGTCTTCTGTGGTTCCGGTGGCGTTGAGCCACAGTCTGAAACCAATTGGCGGTATGCTAACGAATCGGAAGTCGCGCGCATTATCTTTGTGAATAAGCTTGATCGCATGGGAGCTGACTTCTACCGGGTCGTTGATCAGGTTCGAACCGTTCTGGCTGCGAATCCTTTGGTAATGACGCTGCCCATCGGGACCGAGGAGAATTTCAAGGGGGTTGTTGATGTGCTCCTTCAAAAGGCATACATCTGGGATGATTCGGGTGATCCCTTAAAATACGAGGTTTCTGACGTCCCAGAGGACATGGTGGATTTGGTCGCTGAATATCGTGAAAAATTGATCGAAGCGGCGATCGAGATGGACGAAGACCTTATGATGGCTTACCTGGAAGATGGTGCAGAGCCTTCCATTGAAGACCTCAAGCGATGTATTCGATTGGGTACAATTGGTCTGAATTTCTTCCCAACCTATTGCGGTTCGGCGTTTAAGAATAAAGGTGTCCAGAATATCTTAGATGCCGTCGTCGATTACTTGCCGAATCCAACGGAAGTTGAGCCCCAAGAAGAAGTCGACATTGAGGGTAACCCGACGGGTGGACTGGCCGTGGTTGATGCCAGTAAGCCGTTGCGAGCGCTCGCCTTCAAAATCATGGATGATCGATTTGGCGCGTTGACCTTTACTCGGGTGTATTCAGGGAAGCTAAAGAAGGGCGATACAGTACTCAATACGTTTACGGGTAAAACAGAGCGGATCAGTCGAATTGTTGAGATGCATGCAGATGAACGGATCGAACGAGATTCAGCAGAAGCGGGTGATATCGTTGCGCTGATTGGACTTAAGAATACCCAAACGGGACATACCCTTGCCGATCAAAAGTCCCCGGCAACCCTTGAGCCTATGGTGTTCCCCGAGCCTGTTATTTACATAGCGATTTCACCCAAAGATAAGGGTGGCGCTGAAAAGATGGGTCTGGCGTTATCGAAAATGATCCAAGAAGATCCATCGTTTCATATGGAAACTGACCAAGAGTCTGGCGAGACCATTATTAAAGGCATGGGTGAGCTACATCTGGATATTAAAGTCGATATCCTGCGACGAACTCATGGGGTCGATGTGGTTGTAGGCAAGCCTTTGGTCGCTTATCGAGAAACGATTACGCAGCGCGTTGAAGACAGCTACACCCATAAAAAGCAATCCGGCGGTTCTGGTCAGTTTGCGAAAATCGACTACGCGGTTGAGCCGGCAGAATCAGGTACAGGGTATATCTTCGAGTCTGTTGTCACAGGCGGTAATGTGCCCCGAGAGTTCTGGCCAGCTGTTGAAAAGGGCTTTCGAGTGTGTCTGGAGGAAGGTCCGCTTGCAGGTTATCCCTGCTTGGATGTCAAGTTGACGTTGATTGATGGCGCTTTCCACGCCGTCGATTCGTCCGCGATCGCCTATGAGCTTGCCTCAAGGGCTGCGTACCGACAAACGATGCCAAAAGCGGCCCCTCAAATTATGGAGCCCATCATGAAGATCGATGTCTTCACGCCGGAAGACCATGTGGGTGATGTGATTGGTGATTTGAACCGTCGTCGCGGTATGATCCAAGGTCAAGAGCCTGGGCCTACTGGTGTTCGAGTGAAGGCGTCAGCGCCTCTATCTGAAATGTTCGGTTATATTGGTGATCTTCGAACCATGACTTCGGGTCGTGGCCAGTTCTCGATGGAGTTCAGTCATTATGACCCAACACCTCGGAATGTGGCTGAAGATGTTATTAAAGATGCGAAAGAGCGAAAAGCTGCCAAAGGTTAAAGCCTATTGGTGATCGATCGGCCGAGCGTCTGCTCGGTCGATCATTTAAAGCAAACGCAGAACGGGCATCAAACGAATGAATGGGCCAGCGATAACAACCCTTGAGTCGCCTTGTATAGGCGTTTGTGCGCTGGAAGGTCTTTTCTGTCTCGGCTGTGGGCGATCGGTCGACGAGATTGAGAGGTGGTCTCAGGCGTCCACCGCTGAGCGAGTCGCCATCCTTCAGCGCATCAAGGCTGATTTGACGAACTGAATGGCTTGCCGTTAGGCTGCCAAAGCTACCCTCCTTATCCCCTGTCTCGATAAAAAAATCCATCAAGCACTGTTCAACACTTGCAGAGAAATGCCGGAAGAATTAGAGGACTTTGAGACGCCTGCAGGCGAGGCAGTAGGCTGATTGGGGCCGTCTTGCGGCGTCATTTTTACGTTCGAAGGTCGCTAATTGAGATCGGTTTAGCGGTTGGCGGTTAATTGATCAGGCGAGTTGAGGCGCGGTAGATCTTGCTGAGGCGAGCTGTTTTGGCTGCTCAGACAGATCTTGAGCGTGTCGGGGCCGGGCTCGAGGCAGTGCCAGCGAATAGATTGCTTGTGATCATGAACGCTGAAAGTCTTGATGGCTCTTGGCGCGCCTTTAAACAGGCTGCGCAGTGCTGCTTGCGTGTCTAAATGACAAAGGTCTAGGGCGTCGCAGTTTGCATAGACTGCCGACCGAGTAAGGGAAATTGCTTTTTCTTGCTTGAAGCAGTTCCAGTTTAAGGGCTGCGCCTCGTCGGAAGTTTGGCATTGATAGCCCTTTTTTGATAAGAGCTGAACGCCCTTTTGGTGGGCGCTGGTTGCCAGTGTTTTGATCGTCTTAATCGGAGCGCCCTTAAGCGCGATGGGTGTAAAAAGGGCCAAAACGACGATAAAAAATGAGATTTTAATCATTAAATTCAGGTAACCTGTAATCCGTGAGCAGTATATTGCTAATTTCATGATATTCGCTGTCTTATGACAAAAAGAGGTGCAGATTGCTCTTTTTGCACTCGTTTTGGTCAATCGCTAGGTTACAGTGGTTCGATTCAATAACATGGGGCAGCAAGCGGGGTCCAAAAGGTTGCTTGGATAATTAAGCTTTTGATTAAAAGCATGGTTGTGAAAACAGGATTTAATTGCGGTATGTCAGGCACTGACGCGTTTAATAACGATTGGTATTTTGGTCCATCTGTTATTGCTTTGGGCGCCTTATCCAAAAGGTTAGGTCGTCCAATGGCTTGGTTTGACCGAGTTTCGAGTTCGCTATCGATCGACGCTTTGCCCGAAAAGATCAAGTCAAGTGATCTCAACCTGGTGCACGAGGCGATTCAATGCCAGCTTGTGCCAGGACAATGGGGGCGTTTCTGGGGTAAAGACTCGTTGCAGTATGCACCGACCGTCTGGACACTTTGCGCGGCTGCGCCAACCTTCGACGAGATACTGAGTTCTGGTGCTCGATTAAGCTTGCTTGAATCAAGTGCGTTTATTTTTTCGCTAAAAAAAGATTCAGAAACGGCCAGTGTCACCATCTACCCGGTTGTTGCCTTGACAGAATGGCAGCATTTAATGCTGGTGCAGCAGTTGGCATTGGGGTTTCCAAGGCTGGTTGGTCACCAAAATCTGGTGCGTTCCGTGGTGTTGGCGGGGCGTCCTCAAACCATCAAGCAATTGGCTGCTTGCGAGCCGTCAGCTTGTCGAGAGTTAATTGGTGCGTCGGAGGTGGTATTTGATCGCGCCATCTTAGAGTTGAAAAATCCAACCGCGAGTGAAAGCTGGGAAGTGATTGCTCGATCAGTTATCGAGCCGCTGATGGGGCTGCGTCTGAAGCAGCAATCTGCAACCTATCGTGTGATAAAAGCGTTGGCCGATCATTGTGCGGCTGGCGCACCGCTCGATATGGTTTCAGTTGCAACGGCACTGCACACCGAAAAATCGACCTTAAGGCGGCGTTTAAAGGCCGAAGGCCAATCATTTTCTCGAATTTTGGCGCAGTTTCGGGTCCAGGAGGCAGGGCTGAGGCTGTTAAAAGCCGATGATTTTGCGCAAATTAGTCGGAACCTTGGGTATCAATCCGTTATATCGCTCAGGCGGCTGCTGAAAGACGCAGGGAAGATGGCCGTTTGATCAGAAAAAATGACAGGAACAGCGCTCAGTAGCGCAAGTTTGTCGGCCGCCGGGATAGTCTCGAGCAAGGATATCCCAGCGGCTTTGTGGGTTCAGCCGAGCTTCTCGATGATATTGCCAAACAATTCCGCATCAGAGGGCAGCTCTTTTGATTTGATCAACGGTTTGGAGATCCACGTCTCGTTAATCAGGTCTCGCCAAGAGATGTTGTTATTGGTTCCGTTGCCGCCCCAAGAGCCGCACCCCAAAGAAAACGTTTGACGCATGCCGTTCCAGAGATTGCCACTGTTGGACGCTGCTTGAGGTTGGTTAACCATGACGCGTGAGGTTCGAGTTGCGTTAGCGAGCTTCATAATATTGTCATCGCTGCTGGAATAGATGCCGCAAGAGTGTCCTTGGCCTTGGTAGCTTTGAATGTTGTTGGTCAGTTCGATAGCGTGATCAAGGTCTGAGGCTCGATACAAGGCCATAATGACTGAAAGTTTTTCGCCTGAAAATGGAAATTCAGCACCCCAGCCCGATTCAATAACAATATAAAATTCTGTGCCTTCCGGTACCGTTAGGCCGGCCATCTCGGCTATTTTTGCAGCCGTTTGCGCAACAATCGTTGTATTGAAGTGGCCTTCGTCATCCCAAAGTGTCTTTTGAAGCTTTTGTTTTTCTTCAGCGTTGCAGAGGTAGCCGCCCTTAGCTTGCAGTTTCGCAATCATGTCATCGTAGATTGACTCAACCAAGATGACGGAATTGTCCGAAGAACAGGAAGCCGCAAGGTCTAGCGTCTTAGACAAATGAATTTTCGTCGCCGCATCCTCTAAGTTTGCGGTGTCGTCAACCGTGATGACAGCATTACCGACGCCGACCCCCAGTGCGGGCGTTCCGCTTGAATAAGCCGCGGTCACCATGGCGCCGCCGCCGGTAGCAAGGACTCGATCACACTGCCGCATCAGTTCGTTCGTAAGTTCCAAGCTGGGAGTCTCGATACCAATAACAAGATCCGCGGGCGCGCCGAGTTTTTCGAGGGCGGCGCGCATGAGATCGCAAATTTTCTTGTTTGTCAGTTTGGCTCTTGGGTGGGGGGCCACGATAATCGCGTTCCTGCCCTTCACCGCATGAATGGCTTTAATAACCGGGGTGGCTTCCGGGTTGGTCGATGGCGAGAGTGCCCCAATAACGCCCATCGGTTTTGCGATTTTTATGAGATTTCGCTCGAGGTCTTCTTCAAGGATGCCCACGGATTGGTCATGGATGATATCCATCAACGTTGCCCGAGTTTTTCGTTGAATCTTAAGGAACTTGCCGGCGTAGTTGCCAAGTTGGGTTTCATCGACGGTAAATTGAGCGATGTCTTCGGCGACCCCAGGACGTGCAACGGACCAGACCATGGCTCGGATCAGGTCATCCACCTGTTCTTGAGTGTAATGTTCAATAGCATGCTGAGCCGCTCGAGAGCGTCGAATGAGCTCGGCAATTTCTGCTGCTGCTGGGCTAAGCGCTTGATCGGTGGTGCTGGACATAGAGACTCTCCGGAGAATTTGAATTTTACGAGGGTGAAGTCTACACGGTGAAGGCGAGGCCGCCAAGAATGCAGGCTGAGCGTTTTGGTCGGGATGGCGAGATTTGAACTCACGACCCCTGCCTCCCGAAGGCAGTGCTCTACCAGGCTGAGCTACATCCCGACGATGCAAAATTATAATACAGCTTTGCTCAGTGCTGGGTGTTTAAGTTTGTCGGTTTACAGAAAATTCGATCAGTTGGCTCAATGCATGCTTAGAGGGGCTGTCAGATAGGGCTGAGAGTGCATTCAGAGCAAGGCTTCTTTGTGCAAGTGCTTGGTCAAGGGTGTACTGCAAGCCGCCAGAGGCATCGACGGCCTTTAGAATAGCGGGCAACGCGTCGGTCGTGCCTGGGCTGTTGACAGCTGATCGGATCAAAGCGGCATCTTGTTCCGTGCCTTGTCTGAGCGCCACGATGAGTGGAAGCGTCATCTTGCCTTCTGCCAGGTCATCACCGACATTTTTTCCTAGTTCACAGGTTGTGCCGTCGTAGTCAAGAAGATCGTCCATCAGTTGAAACGCAATGCCAAGATGCCTCCCGAAGTGATTGAGTGCGCGCGCTGTGGTGGTGGGAGCATCGGCAAGGACTGAGCCCGAATGCGCGGCAACTTCAAACAACAATGCCGTTTTTCGATAGATTACTTCGTGATAAATCGCTTCCGTAATCTCTGGATCACGGAGATACATGAGTTGCTGTACCTCGCCCTCAGCAATGCCATTAGTGGCTTTCGACAGCAGAGTCATGACGTCAAGATTGCCGATCTCTACCATCATTTCGAAGGCTCGCGAGTGCAGGAAGTCGCCAACCAGCACGCTTGCGGCATTGCCCCACGTCGCATTTGCTGTCGCTCTGCCGCGCCTAAGCGTCGAGTTGTCGACAACGTCGTCGTGGAGCAGCATAGCGGTATGCAAAAATTCGATAATAACAGCGAGCTTGATATGTTCTGAGCCCTTATAACCACTAGCGCGTGCTGCTAATAAAACAAGTAGCGGCCTTAGGCGCTTGCCGCCCGCCTTGATAATGTAAGCCGAGATTTCTTCGACCAAAGGGATGTCGGAGTTCAAGCTTTCGATGATGAGCGCATCAACCGCCTCAAAATCTTCACGAACGGCTTCGAAAATCGGTTGGAGCATGCTGGGTGGGCTTTAGCAGGGTTTAAGAGGGGCAAATGCTATGGCCAGAGGTTCCCGCCTGTCAAGGCCAAACCCGTAAATCTCGTATTGCTATCGAGTTTGAGTTCGCTTATCATTGCGCGTCCTGAAAACAAGGTCTGTTCTGAGAGTTAGGCATCAAAGCGACGGCGCAACGATCCCAACCATAAGGCTGAGAGCGGAAGAGCACAGCTTAGGAATTATCGGTTTGAACGCCAGGTCTGAGAGGCCTGTAGGGTGATAACCCGTTAGAGATTGGAGGGTTTGAGCAAGCTGCTAACGCAGGCTCGAGTTAGGCCGCATTAGGATGAGGTGGCTAGAAACTCGGTGAAAGGCGTCAAGGGCAATGGGTTCAGGGTAAAAAAAAGGTCGACGGCAGTCAGTAGAGAATCAAAAAGTCGCGAGAGGCTAGTAAGTCCTCGGGTCATTAAAATTTAGGCTCAGCAGTCGCTGGGTTCAATTGTTAGGGTTAAAGATATGTACGCTGTAATAGAAAGTGGTGGCAAACAACACCGGGTAGAGCCAGGCGAAGTCCTTCGACTCGAAAAAGTTAATGCTGAAGCGGGTGAGACGATCGACTTTGATAAAGTCATGATGGTCGGTGATGGCGCCGATATCAAAATTGGCGTTCCCTATGTCGAAGGTGGCAAAGTCTCTGCTGAAGTCGTGACGCATGGACGGCATTCAAAAATAACGATCATTAAAATGAAGCGTCGTAAGCATTACCGTCGGCAGGCAGGTCACCGTCAGTGGTATACCGAAGTGAAGATTAAAGAAATTGTTGGAGGCTAACAGCAATGGCACATAAGAAAGCAGGCGGAAGTACTAGAAACGGACGCGATTCGGAGTCAAAACGACTCGGCGTGAAGCTCTATGGTGGACAGGCGGTTCAGCCTGGGAACATCATCGTTCGACAGCGCGGAACGCGGTTCCACGCCGGCCCTAACGTGGGCTGCGGAAAAGACCACACATTGTTTGCCAAGGCAGCTGGTGTCATTCAATTCGTGACCAAAGGCCCGAAGCAGCGTAAATTTGTAACGGTGGTGGCAGAGGCCTGATTGCAGGCCAAGGTTCAAAAAACCCTGTCATTGGCAGGGTTTTTTTTTATCGGTAATTCGCGTTAGGGTGAAGCCATTATGAGATTTGTAGACGAAGCATCTATCAGGGTGGACGCCGGTAAAGGGGGTAATGGTTGTCTTAGTTTCCGCCGTGAAAAATATATTGAGTTGGGTGGACCAGACGGCGGTGATGGTGGGGATGGGGGTAGCGTTTATTTTAGAGGGGATGAAGCGCTCAACACCTTGGTTGATTTCAGGTTCCAACCGCAGTACCGGGCTGGCACCGGTGAGTCGGGCAAGGGTAAGGATCGAACGGGTTCAAAGGGTGAGGATTTAATCGTTAGAGTGCCGCTGGGAACCAGTGTTTATGATGAAGATACCGATGCGCTCATTGCCGAAGTAACCAAGGCAGATGAAGATTTACTCGTTGCTCGCGGCGGCTATCACGGCCTAGGAAATGTCCGCTATAAATCCAGTACCAATCGCGCGCCCCGCAAAACCTCAAATGGGACGCCCGGAGAAAGCTTTAACCTGCGGCTAGAGTTACGACTCATTGCCGATGTCGGGCTGTTAGGGCTGCCCAACGCGGGCAAGTCTACTTTAATCAGTGTGGTGTCCGAGGCTAAGCCAAAAATCGCCGATTATCCTTTTACAACCTTGGTACCGAACCTCGGCGTTGTTCGAATCGATTTCAACCAAAGCTTTGTAATTGCAGATGTGCCGGGACTCATTGAAGGGGCTTCCGAGGGAGCAGGCCTTGGTATTCAGTTCCTCAAGCATTTATCACGGACTCGCGTACTGTTGCATTTGGTAGATGTTGCGCCGGCAGACGGTAGTGATCCGCTTGAAAATTTTAAAACCATCGAGCGCGAAGTGGCGCAGTATAGCCCGGCGATTGCTAAAAAGCCGCGTTGGTTAGTGCTCTCTAAAAGCGACTTGGTATCAAACGATGTGCTCATTGAATTGCAGGCTAGGCTTTTGTCTGAAAGCAGTTTGGTTGAGAAGTGTTATGCCATCTCGGCGGTGACTCAAACGGGACTGCAGCCTCTACTGCATGGTTTAGGGGACCACTTTGCGAGTCTTGATGAAGCGCGAAAGCAGGCCGAGGAAAGTCTTGATCAGGCAGCTGGGCAGGATGCACATAACTATTCGAAAATGCTGCGAGATGCGCGACTTAGGCGCCGTCAAGGTCTGGATGAAGAGGAGGACCTCGAGCTGGATGACGGTGATGACACAAGTAAAGTAGTGGTGCATTACGAGCCATGAGCGAGCAGGCGGATCAAAACGAGGTGTGGGTTTTAAAGGTTGGTAGTTCGCTGGTGACTGCAGAGGGCGCGGGACTGAATCTGAGTCTCTTTGCGCGCTGGGCGCTTGATATTGCTGATCTCAGGCAGCAGGGTATTCGTGTAGTGCTGGTGTCATCGGGTGCGGTTGCTGAGGGGATGGTTCGGCTGGGATTGACGGAACGGCCAAATTCTATCTCGATGCTTCAGGCTGCCGCAGCGGTCGGGCAAATGGGTCTGATTCAGCAGTACCAGACCTGTTTCGATGTGCATCAGATGAAAACCGCACAGATACTACTAACCCATTCCGACCTGCGGGCTCGAGATCGATATCTGAATGCTCGCAATACGCTTGTGAACCTTCTGGCGTTGGGCGTTGTGCCTATTGTTAATGAAAATGATACGGTAGTTACCGATGAGATCCGCTTCGGTGACAACGATACGCTTGCGGCGATGGTCGCAAATCTGATCGATGCAAAGCGCTTGGTGATTTTAACCGATCAGATTGGGCTGTTTGATCGGGATCCGCGAACGCATTCGGCAGCGACGCTCATTCCTGAAATTGAAGCGAGCAATGTTGCAATTGATGAGATGGCCGGTTCGGGCGGCAAGTGGGGTCGCGGTGGGATGGTCAGTAAGGTGCAAGCAGCCCGCATTGCCGCGCGCAGTGGTTGCGAGACGATCATCTGTAGCGGCAACGAGGCGGGTAACTTGGGCCGAATTCTACAAGGCATGGCGGTTGGAACGCGTATAAGAGCCGATCAGCCTATTCTTGGTGCCCGAAAGCATTGGCTGGCGACGCTGCCAGTTAGAGGGGTTGTGACCCTCGATGCGGGGGCCGTCAGTGTCTTACAGCATCACGGCAAAAGTCTTTTAGCCGTGGGAATTACGGCAATTTCGGGCGAATTCAGCCAAGGTAGCTTGTTGTCTTGCTGCGACTCAGAGGGGCTTGAGGTTTGTCGAGGTTTGACCAACTATTCAAGCGAAGAGCTTAAGCGTATCCAGGGCAAAACAACGCAAGCCATCGAGGTAGAATTGGGATATCTGGTGGATGAAGAAGTCATCCACCGAGATGATCTATTGATGGTTTAGGCCTGAAGCGCTTTAACCTTAGTGTTCAGTCTGGATTTATGTCTTGCGGCTTTGTTTTTATGGATAATGCCTTGAGACACTGCGCGATCAAGGGCAGGAACTGCGGCGGCATAGGCCGTACCTGCAACTGCTGCATCCCCGCCAGAAATGGCAGAGATGGTCTTTTTAATGGCAGTTCGCATAGCCGATCGTTGACTGGCATTGTGGCGACGACGTTTCTCGGATTGCTTTGCGCGTTTTTTTGATTGAGCTGAATTGGCCAAGGTTATGGTTCCTGAAAATGGACGGAAAATGAGCGGCGTACTATGCCGAGTCCCACTCTTTTTGTCAAACACCGATTGAGGATCACAAGGAAGCTGGATGTTAAAGGTTATAGCATACTGTCGAATCCCAAGACTTGTTGGGAGGTTGCTAGGTGACTGAGCCCGATTCGGGCCGCTTTGGTCTCCTGCGATCTGGCCTAATTGTGTCGGCGATGACCTTTGTGTCGCGCATCCTGGGTCTCGTCCGAGACGTCGTGATTGCGTTCTTCTTTGGGTCTAGTGCTGGGGCCGATGCTTTTTTTCTGGCCTTTAAGATCCCCAACTTTTTTCGGAGACTCTTCGCGGAAGGAGCGTTTTCCCAAGCGTTTGTGCCCGTGCTCTCTGAATACAAGCAGCGTGCGAGCGCGCACGACTTAAAGGACCTGGTTGATCATTTGGCCGGTGCCTTAGGGTTTTTGTTACTAATATTTGTTGTCTTGGGCGTTGTGTTTTCAGGTGCCGTCATCACTGTTTTTGCCTTTGGTTATGTGCTGAATGGCAATTCGATGCAGCTGGCGCTTGCGGGGTCCTTACTGAGCATAACGTTTCCCTATTTAGCTTTAATCTCCCTGACCGCGTTTGCAGGTTCGATTTTGAACACCTTTGGCCGATTCGCGGTCCCGGCCTTCACCCCGGTTCTGTTGAATTTGTCCCTGATCGTGAGCGCGGTTTGGCTTAGTCCGTATTTCGATCTGCCGGTATTTGCCCTGGCGTGGGGGGTGTTCATCGCAGGCTGGCTGCAACTACTCTTTCAATGGCCCGCATTGGCGCGGCTTGGGTTGGTGCCTCGGCCTCGGATTAATTTCTCGCATCCTGGCGTAAAGCGGGTGGGCGTTTTGATGCTGCCAGCACTGCTCGGGGTATCGGTTAGCCAGATCAATTTATTGCTCGACACGATGTTGGCAACTTTCCTGCAAATGGGGAGCATCTCTTGGCTCTATTATAGTGATCGACTGCTGGAGTTGCCTTTGGCGTTGTTCGGTATTGCGATCGCAACGGTTATCTTGCCTGCGCTATCAAGAGATTTTTCAGCCTCAGAGCCGGGTCAGTTTTCGGCAAAGCTAGATTGGGGCATTCGCATGGTGCTTTTGTTCGGGTTACCCGCAACGGTTGCCCTTGTTTTGCTCGCAGATCAAATGATCGCGGCCATTTTTCATCATGGCCAGATGACCGCTTTTGATGTGGCCATGGCCGGATTGAGCTTGAAGGCCTACGGCGCTGGTCTTGTGGGGCATATGATGGTCAAGGTGCTCGCCCCAGGCTATTTTGCTCGGCAAGATATGAAAACGCCTGTCCGTATTGGGCTCATCGCGCTTTCGGCAAACATGATCTTCAACTTAGCGTTGATTCTGCACTTGGGTCACGTGGGGCTGGCGCTTGCCACCTCGATGTCGGCCTTTTTGAACGCTTTTTTACTCTGGCGGGGGTTAATCCAGCGCGGGATCTACCAAGCGGCCGAGCACTGGACGCGTTTTCTCGTTAGAATTAGTGTGTCCCTGAGTCTTATGGGGCTCGCCCTTTTTTGGTTGACGCCGCCTCTAAGCGATTGGCTCGCGTTTTCGGTCTTTACTCAAGTAGTTTGGATGGCTGGACTCTGCGTCGGCGGTATGGGGATATACTTTCTAATGTTGCGAACATTGGGCTTGAGAATAACTGAATTTAGAGATGGTCTTTAATGCGAGTCATCAGAGGACGACATAATATCCGGGGGCAGGATCAAGACTGTGTCATCACGATTGGTAATTTTGATGGGGTGCATCTCGGGCATCAGGCCATTTTAAGAAAAGTGAAGCGGGTCTCCGAGGAGCTAGCGTGTCCGTCGCTGCTGATCTGTTTCGAGCCGCAACCTAAAGAATTTTTTGAAAGCTTTCAGGCGCCTGCCCGATTGACGCGGTTCCGAGAAAAAGTAAAGCAGCTGTCGCTTGCAGGGCTAGATCGGTTGTTGTGCCTTCAGTTCAATGCGAAAACTCGGGGAATGTCGGTCGAGGACTTTATCGCGTTGTTAACCGAAGACTTAAAAGTTAAAGCGCTCTTTGTGGGGGATGACTTCAAGTTTGGTGCGGATCGTCAGGGCGATTTCGAGGCGCTCACGACTGCGGGTGCCGCGCACGGTTTCTCGGTTGATAATTTCTCAACGCTCACCCACGACAGCGAGCGGATATCGAGTACGCGCATTCGGGGATGTTTGGCGGCAGGTGATATGCCGCAAGCGGAAATAATGCTTGGCAGACCTTACGCTATTTCGGGGCGCGTGGTGTATGGCCAGCAGATTGGCCGGACCTTGGGCGTGCCAACCGCCAATATTCAGTTGCATCGGTACAAAGCACCGCTCTCGGGCGTTTACTTGGTTGAGGTGCTCGGATTGAATCGGCGCTACCCAGGGGTCGCTAACGTGGGGGTTCGGCCGACGGTTGAAAGCGGCGGCGTTAGACCCATCTTAGAAGTTCATTTACTTGATTTTGAGGGTGACTTGTACGGCCGACAGGTCGAGGTGGTTTTTATTGAAAAGCTTCGCGAAGAGCGAAAATTTTCAGGATTGCCGGCTTTAAAAACCGCGATTCACAACGATATCGCGCAAGCGCGGCGTCGGTTTGAGCAGTCGTCATGAAGGCGAGTATATGAAAGGGTATCTG
>Ga0233426_10000572_pt1 | contig 38628 bp, 32 predicted proteins | sample SI_118_April2016_6_FD_179875 | JGI IMG/M metagenome (GOLD analysis project Ga0233426, IMG submission 179875) | Seawater microbial communities from Saanich Inlet, British Columbia, Canada - SI_118_April2016_10_MG | ecosystem: Environmental > Aquatic > Marine > Inlet | place: Canada: British... | reverse complement strand
GTCTCATCAAACCCCGCGGCTTGCCACAGTTCGGCCCCATAATAGAAAACAACATTAATACCTACAAATTGCTGAAAAACAGATAATCCTATGCCTACCCAAATAATGGGATGAATGCGTTTTTTTCCATCTATAAATAAATCAGCGATACTTGGCTTTTTATCACCATGCAATGATTTCTTCACGTCAGATATTTGAGACTCGGCTTCATCAATGGAGATTTTTTCAAACACTTTTTTGGCTTTCTCAATGTCACCTTGCGCCACTAAATACCTTGGTGATTCAGGAATAAATAATACGCCAATCAAAAAAAGAGTTGCAGGAATTAGCTCAACCCAAAACATCCATCGCCATGCGGCAAGATCAAGCATTAAGTTAGCTTCAGCGCCTCCAGCTTGATTAGCAATTAAATAATTACTTAAAAAAGCGGCAAATAGCCCAAGTACAATTGCTAATTGTTGTAACGTTGCTAAACGCCCGCGTAGCGCTGCAGGAGCAACTTCTGCAATATATGCAGGTGCTAAAACAGAAGCAGCGCCAATACCTAGCCCTCCAAATAACCGATAAAAAATAAACTCTGTTGAGGAATTTGCGATTCCTGAGCCAAAAGCACTAATGGCAAAAATAACTGCAGTAATAATCATGATGGTTCTTCGGCCATGCTTATCTGCTAAAGGCCCGGCTAAAAGTGCACCCAAAGCACAACCTAATAAAACTGACGCTACATTAAAACCAGTGGAAATATCATTGGCATTAAATGCCTTACCTAAAGCGGTTACTGTGCCATTGATAACACCTGAGTCGAAACCAAATAAGAAGCCTCCTATTGCAGCAACAGCCGAAATAAACAATACATATATTATAGACTGAGGCTTTTCTTCTAATCCCTGAAAAGCTTTTTGAACGTCGTCAGAAGATGAGGGAGTATTCATGGTTTATCCTTATTATTATTCTTTTTATGGAAGTTATACGTAAGTATTGTGTTTTATTATCAGTAAAAAACCCATTACGTGTTTATGTAATGGGGTGTCGAATTTGTTCAACTAAAAGGGATATATGATTATTTAAAGTAACTAACCCGCATATTTTAAAAGAATTCTATCACTGCTAATTCTTTCATATTGGATGTTGAAATTACGACTTAGTACATCAAGTAAACCTGTTACATCTCCTGTTTTGAACATGCCGGCGACTTGAATATCTTTAAGGTTTTCGTCGTTTGATAGTTCAAATTGAATATCGGTATAACGACTAATTTCGTTCATAGCATCGGCTAAAGACTCCCCTCTAAAAATCAGGTTCCCATGTCGCCAAGACAAACTAGCCGCAACATCAATAGCGTCTACTTTTACCACTTGTTCCTCTGCATGACCGGTTAAATCTAAATCTACTTTTTCACCTTTTGATATTGCCATGGAGTTATTGGGAAGCTTTTTAGCTAATTCATCAATATCAATTACTTCAATATCGTTTTGTTTAATATGTTTACTTTTTTCAGCAACCAATACTTTGCCATCTGTAACAATCAATTCAACTAGCTCATTTTTAACTTCTACATTAAACGCGGTGCCAACAGCTTGAATGACTTTACCGCCGGCAATAACACTTAAAGGCCGTGATTTGTCATGCGCCACATCAATATGAATTTCTCCGCGCTGTAATTCAATAATTCTTGCTGAATCAGTATATTTAACCTGCACGAAGCTATTGGTATTAAGTACTATTTTGCTATTGTCAGGTAAGTTGATGGTATTACTCTCACCAATATTCGTTTGATAGTTCATTTGCATGGCCACGACCGAAGATTGTTCATCAAAACCAAACTTAAAGATTTTCGCACCACCTTGATAAAGCCCGAAGGTAATAGCAAAAACAACCGAAGCAGCTACCGCACCAAACCATTTGGGTATTCTATTTCTTGTTGTAGCAGTATTTGGAAATAGGTCGGATAAACGACTGAGATCATCCATTTTATCCCACATTTGTGCGACCTCAAACAATACTGCTGTATTTTTGTGACTTAATGCTAGCCAAGCTTTTAATGATTTTTGTTCATCATCACTTAAGCTGCGATCAAGTTTGGCAATCCAGTCGCTGGCTTCATCGAGTCGTTTATTGTCAGCGTCATTAGTTTCTTTGCTAGCTTGGCGATGTTTATTTAATTGATGAATATTACTCATTTGATCCTCCTGCATTTTGCTGCGATGAAAGAGAATAGCTTTCGTTAACACTTGTTGTTATCTTGCGCATGAAAAGAGTGCAGCGTTTCATGCCTGTTGAAATATGTTTTTCCACGGTACTTTCACTAAGACTCAATTGAGCAGCTATTTCTCGCTGCGAATACCCATAAACCTTTTTTAAGACAAATACTTTACGACACTGAACGGGTAGTTGTCTAACGGCTTCACAAAAGTGAGAAAACTCATTGTTTGCTAGCGCATTTTCATACATTTCATCTTTATGGTGCTCTGATAACAAATGATCTAACGCTTCCATGTTTTCAATGCCATCAACTAGTCTTACATTTGCTTGTTTTTGATAATCCAGCGCTAAGTTCCTTGCTGTTTTATACATAAAAGATTTTGGAGACGTAATACTTTCTTTATTTTCTATCTGACAAATTCGAACATAAGTTTCTTGAACAATGTCTTCAATTTCATGAGGCGGAACAATACGCGCCACAAGTCGAGAAATACTCTTTCTTGAGGCTAAATATGCTTTATAAATTAATGTGTCGTTCGACATTGCACTCCACTTATTTTCTTTTTATCGGTTTTAAACGGGCCAAAATTTTTAGGCCTGTTTCTATTATCTTATCTCGATAACTGTAAAGACGAATGAGCATTAATAATCCGCTATTTAATTTTAGTTTTATTTGAAAATAATTATTTAAAGTACAAAATTATATTTTTGAGGGTACTGTAAAAGCTTGTAATTAACGAGGGAAGTGTAATAAGGTTTTTGTTAGTTATCAAAAATGTTCAGTTCTACTTCATAGATATTTACAATATCATAATAGTTTTTTATACAATATAAACAGTTAATTACGTGATTTTTGTTGAGTATTTGATGGAGTCGTTCTGCCAGGAAAAAATGCTAAATAAATAATAATAATTAGGCATCAAAAGATACCAGCATGATTAATCATCAAAATAAAACATATCAAAAAATAAAAAAATTTTTATGGAGGAAAATAAAAAGCCAGTCGTCTTTGTTTTGTGTATGGCGTAATTCCATACGTTTGAAATATCGAATAATACGAGTTCGTTTGATTTCTTTCATCGTTATCTACAGTCTCTCAAGTAATTGGGTTGTTGCAGAAGAAAGTAATGAAAAAGTAATGTTCAATATTCCAAGACAGAGAGCCGATTTATCACTCATAAATTTTGCAGAACAGGCCGATATAACATTGCTTTTCCCCCTAGATAAAATGGAAGGAAAGCAAACTAATCCAGTATCTGGGCAGCATTCAATCATGAATGCACTCCAAATGTTGCTTAAAGATACGGGCCTCAAAACTGATGTGAGCGAAAGTGGGCAGTTATCTATTTTAATAGACCCTAGTTTTGAGAGAAATAACGACATGGCTAATTATAAAAAAAATAAAGTTTCAAGTGCTGTTCTTGCAGTGCTTACTACGGTAGCTACATTACCAGCAGTTGCAGAAACTGAAGCTAAAGAAACAGAAATTATAGAAGTTCGGGGAATAAGAGGTGCGTTAGGTCGTGCTATGGATGCAAAAAGAGAAGCAGGTGGCGTTGTTGATTCAATCTCTGCAGAAGATATTGGTAAATTTCCTGATACTAACTTAGCTGAATCTTTACAGCGAATTACTGGCGTATCTATTGATCGTTCTGGCGGTGAAGGGCAATTAATCACGGTACGTGGTTTTGGTCCTCAGTTTAATACAGTGTTAGTGAATGGTCGTCAAATGGCGTCAGAAAATCAAAGCCGAGCGTTCAGTTTTGATACCATCGCGTCTGAGCTTGTCAAAAGCTTAGATGTTCATAAAACATCTACGGCTACTATGCAATCTGGCGGTATTGGCTCTACCGTTAATGTAAATACCGCGCGCCCTTTTGCGATCAATGGCTTTAAAGTAGCAGGAAGCATCAAAGGTATTTATGACGGAAATAGCGAAGAAACGTCACCACAAGTTTCGGCGTTAATTAGCAATACGTTTAATGATGAGTCGTTAGGTGTGTTGTTTGCTATCTCACATCAAGAACGTGAAACGCGTTTAAATCAAGCACAAATGGATGGTTGGTTAGAAAATGTTGGGGTACCAAATCCACAAACTGAAAGTGGCCAAGCCTACACTGGCAATATTTTTTCTCCTCGTAACTATGATCATAAAGTAACAACTGAGCAACGTACACGCACTAATGCGAATTTAGTTTTACAATATGCACCGTCAGATAATCTAGTGATAACAGCTGATGCTTTGTATTCAGATTTTGATGTTGAGAGCGATACTACATCTTATGGTCATTGGTTTACTGCGCCTAATGTTGAAGGCTTTGGCGATGACTCTGGTGCAACGGTTGATGCTAATGGCACAGTGATAGATTTGTATCAAGAAGTTGGTCTTGCTACCGATATGCATGCTAAAAAGTTTGATCGCCTGACAGAATCAAGTGCTCTAGGCTTAAATTTTGATTGGGATGTTAACGACAACCTAAAGATGAAATTTGATCTGAGTCATTCAAGTGCTGAACGAGCTGCAAATAATGGCCGAGGTGATCAATTATCACTCATTGGTTATGCTAACAGAGTGCGCTTCCAGATCGATGGGAATACATTACCTTATGCGAGTGAATTTGCTGATGCGAATAGTGGCATTTATAGCGGTCAACAAGAATTAGATGGTGTTGCATACGACTCAAGTATTACACCTGCTGGAGTATCAGATCACTTAGACCCTGCCAATAGCCGTGCTCATGTTATGTTACGTCGAGGCTGGGCTGTAGAAGACAGTGTTGATCAACTTCGTTGGGATAGCCTTTGGATTGATGATGCAGATACTGGTTTATCGGCAATAAAATTTGGCGCGATGTATTCTTCAGAAACTAAAAATTTAGATCGCTGGGATAACGAAGGTGCTGGCTTGCATTGTGTTTATTGTGGTTATCCCGATGCTCCAAACATGGCTGAGCTTTCTCAGTATGTATTTAATGCCGGGAGTGATTTTTTAAATGGTGTAAGTGGTAGTGGGCGTATGCCAACGTCTTGGTTAGCGCATAATGGTGAAGCTAACTTTGCTTTTCTCGAACAATACGGCGCTGCAAATGGTAACAGTTTTAGTTTTGATGCTCTAAAAAGAAATAAGTCTTTTGAAATTACAGAAGAAACTCTCTCGCTTTATGTCGAACTTGATTTTGAAGTAGAAGTTGCTGGAATGCCATTATCTGCAACAACGGGGTTTCGCTATGAATCAACAGATGTTGATGTAAATGGTACAGATGAACCTGTTGCTGAACTGACTATTCTTGATAAAACGGAGATGTTAGCAAGTTACGGTAGTGCGGAATCAATTACTAAACGTTCTGATTATGAAGCTATCTTGCCAAACTTTAGTGCTAAATTAGAAATAAATGATGATTTAATTGCACGCGTTGCTGCATCACAAACAATTACTCGCCCGACGTTAGATAGTATGTCACCAGTAACTGTGATTGGTACGACTAGACAAGGAGGTAATTTAACCTCTAGTTCGGGTAACCCAGAGTTAGAACCGTTTACTTCAGATAATTTAGATCTGTCACTTGAATGGTATTATGGTGAAGCAAGCTACTTATCTGCTGGTTACTTTAGAAAAAATGTCGCTAATTTCATTATTAATTCGACGGAAAGTTTAACGTTCGAAACTGCTAATGGTGGTTTATTAACAGATCCTTCAACGGGTTCTGATGTAGATAATCCAGATGCTGCTGATAGCACGGCTGTTTTTACCAATACATTGCCTAATAATAGCGAATCAGCAATAGTTGATGGTTGGGAAATTGCTTTACAGCATACGTTTGATAGTGGTTTTGGCTTAATGGTAAATGCAACGATTGTTGATAGTAATGCTGAGCTTGACCCTGCGGACATCACGCAAGTTTTTGCCTTAACGGGGTTGAGTGACTCTTATAACGTGGTTGGTTTTTATGAAAATGGTCCTTTTCAAGCGCGTTTAGCTTATAACTGGCGCGATACTTTTGTTCAATCTTTAACACAATCTAATGGCGACGGCGTAACAATTGTTGAAGATTATGCACAAGTAGATGCGAGTGGTAGTTTTGATGTCACTGATAATATTTCTATTTTCTTTGAAGGTATAAATTTAACCGAAGAATACGTACATAAGCGTGGTCGATTCTCTAACCAATTACTATTGGTTGAAGACAGTGGACGCCGTTTTGCAGTAGGTGTTCGAGGAACGTTCTAATAATACGTTATCGATAATGTTGAAAAGACTCTTGTTGAAAATCAGCAAGAGTCTTTTGCGTAATTATTGTCATATTGAATAGTAAAAATGATGAGCAGGTAAATCATGAATAAAGATATTCAAAATAATAATATGAAAATGACTAAAACGGTTGTAATAGTTGGCGGTGGCATTGCAGGTTGGCTAACCGCAGGTCGCATTGCGGCTTACCACAAGCAAAGTGTTAAGGTTATATTGGTTGAATCTCCTTCAATACCCGCTGTAGGTGTTGGTGAAGGTACATGGCCGACGATGCGAAGTACTTTAATCGCCTTAGGGATCAGTGAAACGGATTTTATTCGAGAGTGTGATGCCAGTTTTAAACAAGGTGCTAAATTTGCCAATTGGGTGGATGGGAAAGATGATGACTTTTACTACCACCCATTAGTACTCCCTCAAGGTTTTAATCAAGGTGATTTGGCAGGGTATTGGTTAAATAAAGAAGAAAAGAATGGTCGTTCTTTTTCAGAAGATGTTTGTTTTCAAGAGGCTATTTGTGAAAAAGGCTTAGCACCTAAAACGATTCGCACAGCAGAATATGGTGCAATCGCTAACTATGCTTATCATTTAGATTCTGGGAAGTTTGCGGTATTTCTTCAAAAGCACTGCACAGAAAAGCTCGGTGTTTTGCATATCATGGATGATGTGAATGGTGTAAATACGCTTGAAAATGATGATATTAAATCAGTATCAACTCAAGAAAGTGGTGATATATCGGGAGACTTATTTGTCGATTGTACTGGCTTTTCTTCACTATTATTAGGTAAGCATTTTGAAGTACCTTTTAAATCTTGTAGTGATGTGTTGTTTATTGATACGGCTTTAGCTGTTCAAGTGCCTTATGACCATGAAGATAGTCCGATTGCCTCACATACTATTTCAACTGGACAAGAAGCGGGCTGGATTTGGGATATTGGTTTACAGCATCGAAGAGGTGTCGGTTATGTATATTCCAGCAAACATAGTAGTGAAGAACAAGCGCGTGAAGTATTAGCAAAATATGTTGGCGATAAATTCGATTCATTACCGGTAAGAAAAATTCCTATTGTTAGCGGGCATCGAGAAAAATTTTGGCAAAACAATTGTGTTGCTGTCGGCTTATCCGCGGGGTTTTTAGAACCGTTAGAAGCTTCAGCTTTAGTCTTGGTGGAATTGTCAGCTCAAATGATCAGTGAACAATTACCCGCAACGCGAGAGGTAATGGATATTGTCGCGAAGCGATTTAATGAAACGTTTTTATATCGCTGGGACAAAATAATCGATTTTCTTAAACTGCATTATATTTTATCGACTCGCACAGATAATGCCTTCTGGACAGATAATCGTAATCCAGACTCTATCCCTGAAAGTTTAAAAGAAATGATGCAGTTATGGAAATATCGTTCACCTGCTGATCATGATTTTACCAGCAATAATGAAGTGTTTCCTGCGGCGAGTTATCAATATGTACTTTATGGTATGGGCTTTAAAAGTGATTATAGTCACAGTCAGCATTTATTGAATGATTGGAAATTTGCTGAGCAGCAATTCAACAAAAATAATCAAATGATAAAACAAGCGAGTGATGCTTTGCCAACTAATCGAGAGTTACTAAATAAAGTACGGCAATACGGCTTTAATGAAATTTAGACGCATATAAATATGAAAATAAAAATAAATATAAGAAAAGAGACATTGGAATGGCAAAGTTAGTAGCAATAAATAATCAAAAACACAGAAATTTAATCATAGATACAAGCAAAGCTGAGCAGTATGGTGCAGAGTTAAATTTAATACCTACTGTATTAAGCGAGTTTGTTAGTTTAGCGGTGCAATACCCTATTGTTTTTACTAAAAATGGTGAGACGGGCGAGTTCGTGTGTGCTGCAATGTTAGGGTTTGAATCAAGCGAAAATCTATTTTGGCAAAATGGGCAGTGGCAAGGAATGTATTTGCCATTGCAAATTCAAAGACAGCCATTTTTTATTGGCGAGTCAAGCGAGCAAGGTAATGAGAATATAGGTGAAAACAAAGATTACATCGTTTGTATTGATGTCGAAAGTCCGATGATTAGTGAAGCTGAGTTAATAAAAACTGACAGTTGCAATAAATTGTATTCAGATGATGGTAAAGAGAGCGATTATTTAATTCAGGCCAAAAATACTCTTGCTAACTTACTGCAAGGTGAAGCCGATACTAAAGCTTTTATTACTACTCTAAAAGCAATGGACTTGCTACAGCCGCTTTCTTTAGAAATAGCTTTCGTTAATGAACAAACGACGCGATTAAATGGTTTGTATACTATCAATCAAGACAAGCTTGCCGCGCTTTCTTGCGATAAAATTACGTCTCTTCACCAGTCAGGTTTATTACAACCAATTTATACAATGATTGCTTCATTAGCCCAGATTTATGCGTTAATTGAACGTAAAAACCAACGTATTCAATCGTATACATAAATTGATGTGTGATGTAAGGCTTAACGCCAATTCGTCTTTTCAACTAATGTTTGTAGGTAATGAAAATATCCCGGTATTAATCATTGATGACTTCGTTGAAAGCCCTGAGAAATTAATTGCTTCAGCTAGTGTTCTCTCAGAAAAAGATGAGAGATTTCAATCTCAACAAAGTGATTATTACCCTGGTGTAAGGAAAAGCTCGCCACAAAGTTACCAAACTGTAATCGGCCAATCGTTATTTTCGCTTTTAAAGTCTTCTTTGTTTTTACCTGAAAAGAAGGTGGAAAAATCGTCCAACTATTATACTGTTTCTTACCTCGAAGTATTGATGTCCGCCTTTTCAATTGCCACGACAAAGCCTGAACATTTAAGGCCCATTCAAATGCTACCGCACTTTGATACACCGGCTGATAATCAATTGGCGATGGTGCACTATTTATGTGATGAAAATCACGGAGGTACATCAATATATCGACATAAAGAAACAGGATTTGAAAGGATAACTGAGCAGCGGCATAGCCAATATCGTCAAATATTAAAGCGACAAGCAATAGCTGAAAAGCTACATATAGAACCAAAATATATAGAAGGAGACACTGTGTTGTTTGAACAAATATTTTCTGTTGAAGCAAAAATGAATAGGGCGATCATTTATCCCAGCAATGTTTTACATTCCGGCAATATCCGCACAAGTACAGGGTTGAGTGCCGCCCCAGAGTCAGGGCGGCTGACGATCAGTAGCTTTTTATTATTAAAGTAGAATTGAAATTAACGGCGAATGCGAACTACCATTCTTGGATCTAAATAAGTTTCTCCTTTTCTCGGTTTAGATGCTTTCGTGGCAACTGTGTATTTGTAAGCAATATCGATAGGGTTATTCAAAGGGATCCTTTCTTTTACAGTGTAACCGAATTTAATTTTTTGAGCAGGACGCCATAGTAAAGCAATTTGTTGTTTTGTTGGTTTATAGCCTATTGCGCTAGAGGGGTCTTTAACAACGGCACGCCAACAAGCGATCTCGTTTTGACGTACTTCATGACCTTTTTTAATGATTGACGTGTATTTTACTTTTGGGTTTTTGAAGTCAATAAAGTCAACTTCAGTGGTGGGTATAACCACATCAATCGGCAAGCCATTTTTTTCTTTATCCAAGACTACCAGCATAAAAGAGATTGGCTGTCGTTGCGTATTTTTTGGGCACAGTTTGCTTTCAATTCTATTAGGTGTTGTGCTTGCACAGCTGACGAGTGAAATTGGTAGCATGAGTATACAGATATAATTCAGTAGTGTTTTCATGGGGTAATTCCTATGGTTTATATTTTCTATTAGTTGTTTTATGGATTTTTATTGGTGGTTAATTCGATAAAACGTGTGTTGCTGTTTAGCGCAATAAAATTATCATCGCTAAGAATTTCTTCCTTGTCGTAACCTTTTTCAATCGCTTTTTGTAAATGATCTAGTGCTGATTCAGGCTGATTAAGTAACAAATAACTCACGCTCAAGGTATAAAGCATATAAGGCATAAGCTCTTTATTCTTCAATGATTGTAGGGTTTTATTGGCATTATTCTTATCTTGCGTTTTGGCGTAATACAGCGCTAAAGAAACTAACACGTCATCGTCGTTATTATTAATGTCTCTTGCTAGTTCAGCATATTTGATTGCTTGCGAGTAGGCATGGTTCATCGCTTGTTCTTGATTGACTATTTTTTCAAAAGACTCAGCAAGAAACCCCCAATAAACATAGTCGTTAGGTACAAGTTTTATTGCTTGTTGATACATTTCAGCGACTTCACTAAATTTTTTCTCAAGAAAGTATGCAGTGCCTAAATTTGAGTAAGCTTCTTGAGTTTCATTGACTTTTAATGATTGCTTAAAGGTGTCAATGCCGCGTTGTATATCGCCATTAGCAAAATAGGCAACGCCCAATCCGTTGTAAGCTTCGGCATAATTTGGCGTAAGGGCGATCACTTTTTTATATGCGTTAATCGCTTGGCTATTTTTGCCCTGACGAAACAAATAACTGGCGAAGTGCTGATGTACTTCTCGGTTATTGGGTTACGCGTTAATTGCTCGGTTAAAATATTGTTCTGCACGCGGGAAATTATTCGTTTTTGTATAGTGCTGAGCTAGCCCTAACAGTGCATCTGTAGAGCTTAAATTAAGTGTTAATGCCGCTTCAAAATTAGATTTTGCCGCCGGATAGTTGCCCGAGATTAAATATAATTTACCTAAGCTATTATAAATTTCACTTTGGTAACTATTTGACTTTAATATGTTTAAGCAAGTTTTTTCTGCTTTATCAAAGTCTTCATTCATAAAGCTCAGTTTATAATATTCGATTTGGCTACTACATAGCCCTGCATAGGCTAATTCAAAACCCTCTTGATTTTTTAATGCTAAGTTAAAATGCTTAATGGCCTTACTAAGAGAGGATAAAGACTTAGGCTGGCGCATAAAGCTTTTTGCTTGCAGGTATTCATCATAAGCTGTTGCGTCGATTGAGTTTTTTACCGTGAGGGATTTTAATGATTGTGCAGATAATAATAATTTTAAGGACTGAGTAATATTTTGTGCTATTTCATCTTGAATGCTAATGGCATCATTGGCTTCTCTATCATAAGTTTCTGTCCAGAGATGAAAGCCTGTTTCAGTATGGATTAATTGTACGGAGATACGTATTTTATTGTTTGAACGTCGAACACTGCCTCCCACTAAATAATTTACGCCAAGCTTTTCACGCACAACCTCAGAGGATATATTTTCGGGTAGCGCCCATGTTGACGTTCTAGAGGCAACTTTTAATTCTTTAATTCTAGCAAGTGAATTAAGAAGCTCTTCAGAAAGTCCTTCGTTAAAGTACTGGTTTTCATCGGGAAGGCCAATATGTTTAAATTTAAGCACCGCAATTGAATTTTCGTCTATTTTGTTGTTGACTGGATTTTCAGACGTAACAGGCGCAGAAATAACTACACTTTTTTGCCAATATATATAACTCATCAAAACAACAAATAAAATTACAGGAAGTAACCTATACGTTAGCCATTGGTTTGATGATTGAGAGTTCCTCTTCGCTTTCTGTGGTTCTTGAAGCTTTATTTTAATGATTGATTGATCAGTTTCATTAGACTGCCAGATAAGAATTTCAATATCAGTGTTGATATTTTTTAACGTAGGTGAGCCGATAGAGTTGAATTGAAAATTCGTTTTTCCTTGTAGTTGAGCATGAAAATGATGGGTAATTGCAATACCATTTTCCGGTGCAAAGTGTTGAATACGGGCAGTGATATTTACGCTATCGCCAAAAATATCTTGCTCTTCAATAACAATATCACCGATATGTAGCGCTATTCTTAATTTAAGTTTTGGAAATTCTTTAATTCGCTCTAGTATTTTAACCGCGCAATTTAGGGCATTAATAGTACTTTTAAATGTGGATAAAGTGCCGTCGCCAATCTCTTTGGTCCAATGGCCATTATATTCTTCAAGGGAAGTTTGAATGATTTGGCGGTTGATTTCTAACAGATATAAAGCTGAGCCTTCGTCGCTTTCCATAAGCGAGCTATAACCAACTATGTCGGTAAACATAACCACTGCGAGTTGACGGTTTTGACTCATTCAATTCTCTTAAGCTATTTGGCTAGAATTAGAGATAAATGCTCAATAACCGCGAGTGGTTTAATGCAGAGCGCATTGGGTAAGTATAGCAGTGAATAGAAATAGTGAAATTAAACCATAACTTAACTTAACTAGCTTAAATATAGCCTAACACTTTTTGTAATTAAGCTATTACTAGATGATTTTAGGTTGTACTTGGTTACGCCCTGATTCTTTTGCTAAATAGAGAAATTTATCTGCGCTATTAATGACTTCATCAATATGTGAAGACTCTTCAAACTGGGCAATACCTATACAGATAGTGACATCAATGCTAGTACCTTGAACATTGATAGGATGACTTTCAACACTACTGCGAATTTTTTCTGCGATAATGGCTGCATTTTTTGCACTTGTTTGAGGTAGAATAAATAAGAATTCTTCGCCACCCCATCGTGATACACAGTCTTGTTTTCTAACTTGTTCGGTAAAAATTTTAGCGAGTTCAACTAAAACAGCATCTCCAACATTATGTCCATGTAAATCATTAATGCGTTTAAAATGATCTACATCACATAAAAGAACGGACAACACATCTTTATTTCTACTGATACGTGACTTTTCACGTTTCAATATGTCATAAGCTATACGGCGATTGGATAAATTGGTCAGAGGGTCAAAGTGAGCAAGTAATTGATATTTTTTACTCAACTCTATTGTTTGTTTTAAAGCAAGATCTCTGGTGAATTCATACAATGCCGATAAAAATGTCACCGTTAGAAATGAGTAAACAAGCCTTAATTTAAATTCGATGGGATAATTTGCATGATTTACCAAATCTTGGGGTAAGAACATAATGGCAACGACAATGATAATAAATACCGCAATATCTAATAACCCTCGTTTGAATCCATGGATAAACAAAGAAACAGGCGCAACAATATAGATCCATAAAGGGCCTGTTTGTGCGACACCCCCAGTAAATACCAAATAAAACATTAATAGATAAAGAGAATATAGAATGATAGCTGAGCTTAATTGAAGATTATTGTGCTTTTGGCACACATAAAATCCAAAAAAATAGACGAAGCTTGCAAAAAACAATGTTGCAGTGAGAGCAATGTTTCCAGAGTAAAGTGCTATGAATCCCATACTTGCACAAATTGTCATACCAACTAAGGCGAACAGTGAAATTACCGACGGTTTATAAGATGCTTTTGTATCGATTTTATTTTTTATTTGCTTCAGCAAAGCATCAGTCCTTAATGATTAAATGAGGGATTGAAAGTTTTATAATATTGATTATCGTTAATGAATATTTATTTATGGATAGTACATTGATCTATCCCTTTTTATATATTCAGTATGAGTTGAGGACCTTAAAAATTCAACTAACATGATAATTTAGTGATAGACCTGATTATAAAAGCAGTAAGATAGTTGCTTTTATGAGGCAACCATTATTCAATATTTAGAAAGTGAATTCATTACTATCTGCGTACTTCAATTGTTTTAATACTGATGTAAGAGAGTGCTGTTTCATTTAGCCATATGATGGCTTTAGTGAAAAATGCAAAGAGGCTTTTATTTTGAAAGAGAAAAATGGGGTGGCTAATGGGACTTGAACCCACGACAACCGGAATCACAATCCGGGGCTCTACCAACTGAGCTATAGCCACCACTGATATTACTTGAAGCGCCCAGTGATAAGGCGCGAAGAGTATATTGCATTTATGCGTAGATTGACAAGAAAAATCTTTGCTTTTGATATTTTTTAATTCGTTGGGCTATCGCTTTTCAAAAACGAAATATAAAAATTTGTATGGTGAGCTAAGCTTTGTTTAAAGGGATTAATATATAAGTAGGGACAAAGCTTAGATTGAAGTTTAACTATTATTTTTTATAGGTATGCACAAACCAAAATAATGCAGCACCAATAACACCTGAATATAATACTAAAAGAAACCACATAAATGCTCCTATAAATATGAGTTCTTTATCATTGTTTTTTATTTTATTCGCTTCAACATAAACACCATAAGCTAAAAAAATATTTATTATAAAGCCTAATATTATGATTACAGGCGCATAAGCTGGGTTTGATACCGTACTAAAGTCGATCATTTAATTCTTCCTTAAAGTCTAATTGCACTGTAAACGACATTCGTAACGACCACTCGATTTTTTAACGCAAGAAGTCATTAGGAATTCCATGCGACAAACTGGCGCGCTAAATGTTACACCAAAGGAAGCTCCATATTCACTAAAAGCATCATACCCGTCATTTGTAGAAAAGTTGAAATTACCTTGGAATTCTCCAGCTGTAGTTGGAATCTCATTGTTGTCACAATCATAAGCACTCCCGTCTAAAACGTTAAAAGAATTGCCATCGGAAGAAACAATAACATCAGCTCTACCGCCATCAGGGAAATTTATAGTCTGAGGAAGTGCGAACCACCCGCCCTCTACTGATAAAACCCCAACTGAGGCGTTTGATGCTGCAACAAACCTGTTCCATGTATTGAAAAAGCTCTGTGCTGTAGGGTAGTAAGTTTTCATTGCATTAAATGTATTAGTTCTAAAAGAAGACGTAGATAAAAAATCATAAATTCCCTTATCTGAGGCGGTACATGCACCTGTTGATATTGAAGCTATATCAAGAGTATAGAAATTTGTAAGTAGTGGAACATTAAAATTACTGACAGGTACATGTCCGTCATTAATTAAATTTGATATTAGATTCGGATCATTAGTAAGCATTTGTTGTAAAGATGATCTAGCAGAAAAGAAATCGTTAATAGCGTCATTTATATTGCTATCAATAGATAACTGACTCACCTCATAAACTCCATTTTCATCATCAATTTTTGCCTTGAAATATTTCAATGATTGATTGGAAAAATCGATAACGTAATGGGTGGATAGTGGTTTAATTCCTGCAGATTGAATTACTTTTGTTTTAATTCGATTATAACTACATGAGTTACATTCAATTAATGGGCTTGCAGCTAAAGATATGGGTGAGGTTAAAATTAGAAGCCATAAAATTAAATATTTCATTATTAAAAGTCCTTTTGTTAATGAATAAATCCCTTCAGTTATACTTTAGTATAAACCAATGTATCTGTAAATTTGTTGACATAAATGACTCTAGGATGTATAGGTAAGGTGAAGCTAAATAAATATTTGGATGAAGGCCCTAAAAGTAATTATTATCTTTATTTACCAAATAAATTTGTTACTTTATTTAATCAGTATAAAATTATGAATAAGTTTAATTAGCTTGTAAATTTATCATGTCATTAGAAAAAATTTCTGAACAATTAAAGCAAACTGAATTAAGCGGTGAGAAAAAAATGCCGCCGGTTGAGCTTTGGGATCCGCCTTATTGTGGCGAAATAGATCTACAAATCAAAGCAGACGGTCAATGGTTTTATAATGGTACAGTGTTTAAGCGAATTTCTTTGGTGAAACTTTTTGCTTCGGTATTAAAAAAAGAAGACGAAGAATACTTTCTGGTAACGCCCGTTGAAAAAGTAAAAATCAACGTTGAAGAAGCCCCATTTGTTATTACACAGTGGTCTTGGCAAGATGATAAGAAAACGATAATGCAGCTCAGTACTAATTTAGATGATATGTTTTTATTATCAAAGGAACACCCTTTACAGATATCAGAACAAGGTGATTTATGCGTAACAGTACGAAGAAACTTAGTCGCTAAGGTTCATCGCAATGTGTATTATCAGTGGGTTAATTTTGCGAAAGAAGTAACAACCCAACAAGGCATTGCTTTAGCTATAGAAAGTGCTGGAGAGCAGTTTGTTTTAGGTTATCTTGAATAATTTTGTTGTTGAAATAAGCGGATATCACTTTTTAGCGCCTTGAGAAATATCCGCTTTGATTGGGTTATTTATATAACACGTGAAAAACGTTGCTGATTGATATGCTGTTTCATATAAGCGTCAAAACTCATGCAAATAATACGAATTAGCAAGCGCGCTTTTTGAGCAACTTTAATAAAATTACTGCTATCTTCAACTAAACCATCATCAATAAACGTTTGTAGCAGAGGTAAGTCATCGGCAAAGTATTTGGCAAAATCGATATCATATTTTTTACTAATGGCATTTTTATCAAGATATAAATTGCACATTAATTCGCGAATAACTTCACCACGAATTACGTCGTCATTTGATAAAATCACCCCTTTTTCTTGAGCGTTCTTTTTTTTCTCAATTTCTTGGTAATAAGTTTTCAGGTCTTTAACATTCTGGCTAAATGAAGTGCCAATGTTACTGATAGAAGAAACGCCTAATCCTAATAAGTCGCAACCACCTCTCGTGGTGTAACCTTGAAAGTTACGATGCAAAGTACCGTCTTTTTGTGCAATAGATAGCTCGTCGTTAGGTTTAGCAAAATGATCCATCCCAATAAAGTCGTAACCAAAATCACAAAGTTTTTCTATGGCGAGTTTCATTAGAGCAAACTTTTCTTGAACGCTAGGTAGCCATTCATCACGCAATTTTCGCTGAGCTGCAAAACGGCTTGGTAAATGTGCATAGCTAAACAATGAAATGCGATCAACATCCATTTCATGTGCTTTGTTTAATGTTTTAGTAAATGTTTCTATCGTTTGATGTGGTAAGCCGTAAATTAAATCAATATTAATCGAGTTAAAGCCCACTTGTTTGGCATGAGCAATGAAATCGCTAATAAACTCGGTAGATTGCACACGATTAATCGTTTCTTGTACTTTTTGATCGATATCTTGAACACCAATACTTAAGCGATTAAAGCCTAGATCAAATAAATGTTCAGCAAGGTTCATTTCAATTTCAATGCTCATTTCAACGTGATCAGCAAAGGTAAACTGTTCTTTGAGCAAAGATACTAGCTTAGTAATTTGTGTATGAGTTAAAAAGCTAGGTGTACCGCCGCCCCAATGTAATTGTTTTACTGTGTAGTCAGTAAATAACTCGGCGCGAGAATTAATTTCTTCAGCTAAGTATTCAAGGTATGTATCGGCTTTATTGCGATGACGTGTGATTACTTTGTTACAACCACAGTAATAGCAAAGGCTATGGCAAAATGGAATGTGTACATAAAGCGAGAGCTCACGGTTTGGTGAATTTTTAACAGCCTGAACAAAATCTTGATCCGACATTTGATCATGAAATTCCAGTGCCGTGGGGTAAGAGGTGTAGCGTGGACCACTGGTGTTATATTTGTTTAGAAGTGTTCTGTCGAAAAATTGATTGACCTGCATGAGCATAAATTCACAAAGCTAAAAACTATGTGGGTTATTATAATGAGATATTTTTTTGTGATATTGATCACGCTCAAGCTTTAATCTGAATGTTGACGGTAAGTTTATGGTCAGTCAAAGCCGTGTAATGAGATATAGGCTTATGAAGACAAGTTATTCACTAAGCGTATTGACCCTTTCTACAGCGTATTTATGTAAATCTCGAATGTTATCTTTAACGGCGTCCGATAGTTTGGCTTCTGTTTTTACACGCTCCAAATCAAGTTTCATGCGCTCACGCTTTTCAAGTTTTTTCCGTGCTTCTAGAATTGGCATATGTTTAATGGCATTGTATAACTCGAATACCGCAGGGAATTGTGCACTGTGGTTTGCACTGGTTTTTAATGAGTCAAGCAATACAGACAATCTCCAACACCCTTCAGAAGTATCGCATTGCTCTTCTTTCATGGCGCGCACAATGATGATGATACTGTCGAGTATTTTTTTATCGTGTTTGTTAAGCGCAAGTTGACGATCAACCTCGGCTTGTTTTTGTCGCGTTGTTTGTAACGTTAATTGTTTTAATAATTTAATGGCGTAAAGCGCTAAAGAAACAACAATAATTATGGCGATGACAATTAAGTAAACCCATGGACTTTCTAACATTAAAGAGCCTTACTCGAAATCTGAAAATTTATTGTTGTCTAATTTATCCCAGAGGGCATCTTCGTCTACTTCTGATTCATGCTGATCTGAAGATTCTAATTCATCGTCGTCATCTAACCCAAGTTTTTCCCTCAAAGTGCTATGACGGTCCATTTTTAAATTAAAGTAATCTATTTCTTCTTCAGATAGGGCAACATCTTCATCTTGTTTTTGTAAAATTTCTTGAACGCGTTCATCGGCTTCTATCGCATACATTTCATCTTCATAAGCCTGTTGATTGTCAACTACACGAATGGCTGCAATAGGAGCCTGCTTAGCTTTTATTTGTGTCGTCTTTTTTTCTTCAATGGGTGCTTTAGTTAAGATAATTGGCGTTTTGTTACCAACTCTCGGATCTTTCTTAGCGGATGAAGCAGGGTTTTGATTTTGCTTTATTTGAGCTTCTTGCTGACGATTACCGGGCGTTTTACCATGCTTTTTCTTAATTCTTTTATCACTCACCTCAATTGTTTTTTTTCTATCGTCTTTATTTGCAGTTGTTGGAGCAACACCAGGCTTTCTTGATTTTTTCTTACGAGACATAATTTTTGAGGTTTGTTAACGAGCATTAAGAGTATTTTACTTTAGTTTACGATGAAAAGGTAAATTCAGTGACAATTTATGCATTTTTATTGTAGAAAAGAAAAAACGACGGCAAAACCGTCGTTCGGGAGATTATAATTTTGACTTAAATTGCAAAGATTATAGTCCAATTCTTCAATGGTTATCCTAACCTATTAGCACAGTCCCTGTTATTTATTTCAATTTATACAATGTTCCAGTATTGTTATTTAGCTTCCATATTTATTTATTTTTCTAGGTCATCCTGACACTTTTTTAGGCTATCCTTACTGTCCCCCCGGACATGTAAATAAACGATCTTCCTGATTTTAGGTAATCATCCTTATTCGAAGTTTTCATATTCATTGAATATATATTGCTGTCCGTGCAACATCATCCTTTTTATTATTGCTACTTAGTAGCTGGCATTACTTTACCTAAGTGAGCGAATGGAGCAAGTAATAAATGCCTTTTTTTTGTACAAACTTTCACTGTGGTTAACTATCTTATTGTTTTTTATTGTTAAAACATTGTTACAAAAATATTAATGGATAGAGTAATTGTATGTTTATGGCCAATGTCTTACAGGTTTTATGGTCGATATCTGCTCAGGTTTTGTTTGCACTTTATACGAAAAAATTCGTTCTATAAGTTTTTTGTTTATAACATTAGCTATAAATACAAATATTATTTCGTAATTTGACGGTAAAGACTATATTGGAGAGCTAAAATTAAAAAGCCGATATCATCAATATAGGCTTTTTATGCATTTAGCCTTGGAATTTAACCTTGTTCGTGTAACCAAGCGGCGTGTTTTGGCGCGCGTTTGGTCACTGCCCATTCTTCTATCATTGCATGTGCAACTTCATTTAATTGTTGATATTGCTCAGGGGTTCCAATATCAGCCGCTAACTCCAAGCGATGCCCACTTGGATCGAAAAAGTAAATAGATTTAAAAACACCATGATGTACAGGACCTAAAACATCAATCCCTTTTTCTACAAGAGATTCTTTGGCAGCAACCAATGCGTCAACATCTGCGACTTTAAGGGCTAAATGTTGAACCCAAGCTGGCGTATTTTGATCGCGATCCATGTCATCAGAATTTGGTAATTCGAAAAATGCTAATACATTGCCCATACCGGCATCTAAGAAAATATGCATGTAAGGATCTGGTGCTTTAGTTGATGGCACTTCATCTTCAGCAATCGCGAGTACTAAGTCCATGTTTAACTTGTCTTTATACCATTCAACTGTTTCTTTAGCGTCTTTACAACGATAGGCAACGTGATGCACTTTTTCTATTTTGATCATCTTAGTGTCTCTGAAATTAATTTATGTTCATTTGCATCAGTGTAATATAAAAGTAACTTTTGTTACTAGTTTGTCTGTTGTTTTACCATTAGTATTATCGTGAACATTGTTATTTTATATTTACACTTGATGTCAATTATCTTACTGAACCGCTAAATTATTGTCTGCCACTTCTTGCTAAGCCTTTGATCTACTTCTCTTAAAGTGACACCGGATAACGGAGAATCTGCAAACTTCAAAGTATGAGTGATTAACTGATCGTCACGTAAATAATGGCAAGAGACCTCACTATTTTCAGGTAAGTAATCGGCGATTTTTTGTAACGACTTTTCAGTTACTTGCATATTATCGACGGCAATAATCACATCATTAACCGCCAAACCTGTATTGGCAGCAGGAGAGTTTTCAAGAACCTGGCTTACTTTTAATCCAATAGGAAGTGATTGATAGTGTGCGCCAATATAAGGCATGTAATTAGTGGTTTCTATAGTATCAATTTTATTTAATTCTTTGAATTTACTTGCATTAAATGAAACACCTACATTTTTCAACATTGTTGCTAAATCGACTCTTGTGGCAGTGTTTAATAAAGTATAAAAGTCATCGCTAATATCTTCATTACAAAGAATATTCGCTATATTAATATAGTCCTCTTGTTGAGTACCAATACTAGGGCGACCAAAATGAATCCATAGCTCTTTCATTAAATTATCTAAACTGTATTTACCCGCCGATTTTTCTCGAATAGTTAAATCTAGCCATAAAGCAATTAATGACCCTTTAACGTAATAGCTAACAATATTGTTAACAGCATCGGGACCTTGCTGATAAAACTTAGTCCACGTGTAAAAGCTTGACTGTGTGACACTTTGCTTGAGTTCACCTTGACCTCGATACACTCTGGTTGCAGCTTTACTTAAAATTGCCAAGTAATCTTCAAATGAAATAATACCAGAGCGATAGAGAGAAAAATCATCGTAGTAAGAAGTGATCCCTTCATAAGCCCATAATTGTTCAGTGTATGATTCTTTATCAAGTTGATAAGGAATAAAGGCTTTCGGTTTAATGCGGCAAATATTCCAAGCATGAAAATACTCATGAGAGCATAGGGATAAAAATGCTTTGTAATCTTCTGATAATTCTTCGGGTTTATTTGGATTGGGCAAGTCAAAGCGACTTGCTTGTAAAATGGTCGAATTTTTATGCTCCAGACCACCAAATCCGTCAGCTAATAAATGCGTGATAAACCAATATTCTTTAAAAGGTGCTTCACCAAATAAAGTAATATGGTGTTGGCATAGCTTGCTAACATCTTGTGCCATTCTTTCACGGTCACCATAATGTTTACTGGTAAATACCATGTGATGAACAACACCTTCAACAATAAACTCAAAGCTGTCGAAATCACCAATAGCGATAGGGCAGTCAATTAATTGAGCATAATCATCAGCAAAATACTCACCAAAAGCATATTTCTCAGTATTATTTGCTCTTGGTAATCCAGTAGCTACGCGCCAATTCGTGATGTTTTTAGGGGCTGATATGACTACTGAACATGGTTGGTTTCGCAGCTCCTCAATGGCTAAGAATGTTGAACTACCATTAAAAAAGCCACGTTGGTTATCTAAATAAGCGGTCCTTACCGATAAATCAAAAGCAAATACTTGGTAATGTATTGTCGTTTGCTCACCTGTTGCGGTAATTTGCCAAGTTTGTTTATCGATGGCTTTAAGCGTCAAATTATTTTTTTCTTTATCCGTTGCTGTTATTGATATGATATTTTTTGCAAAATCACGGATCATATAACTACCGGGTAACCATGACGGAAGAGATAATGTGTAATTTTTATTGGCCTCACTAGAGAAGTGAATACTCACCTCAAAAAGATGGCTGTTGAGATTTGACGGGGTAATCTGATATTGAATAGTCATAGTGGTTGAACTCTAATTTGGCATTAGGGCTTTTATACCCTAATGCCAAGTAAATTCATAACACCAATAGTAGATAAGTAAAGATATTTTAATGTATGTGTATTTAAGCGAGAATAATGGTTTTGTCGCCGTTCAAACAAATGCGTTGTTCTGCGTGCATTTTTACCGCATGGCATAATGCTATCGCTTCTAAGTCATGCCCTAAATGCACCATTTGTTCTATCGTAAACGCATGGTTAATCGGTTTTACTTCTTGAACGATAATCGGCCCTTCATCAAGATCAGCAGTCACATAATGTGCCGTTGCTCCAATTACTTTTACACCACGTTTATGCGCTTGATGATAAGGGCGAGCGCCTTTAAAACTGGGTAAAAATGAATGATGAATATTGATTGCGTGGCCGCGTAATTTATCACACATATCATCTGAAAGAATCTGCATATAACGCGCTAACACAAGTAAATCTGCATTGGTTTGCTCAACAATCGCAAGCATTTTTGCTTCTTGTTGTGCTTTTTGACCTTTTTCCATCGGCAAGTAATGAAAAGGAATTTTATGCCAGTCCACCAGTGGTTGACAATCTTGATGATTAGATACTACGGCAACAATGTTGACAGGTAAAACCTTGGCTTTCCATTTAGTTAGCAATGACACTAAACAATGATCATCTTTTGAAACTGCTATCACAATATTTGGCACATCGATTACATTGCGTAATTGATGCTGCATATTTAAAGGTATTGCAAGCTCTTCAATGCCTTGACGAAACTCTTCAATTGGAACCGTCATATTACGATCATCAAATGCGATACGAGAAAAAAATGTATCGGTGTAAGGGTCACTGTATTGTGCGGTTTCAGTAATAAAAGCGCCATGCTCAAATAAATTTTGTGAAACTTTTGCTAATACACCTGAAGTGTCAGGGCATTGCCAAGTTAAAATGTAATGATTGATTTCACTCATGTGAAGTAATGGTATTGGGATGTTAAAAACAGTGTGCCAGTTTTAAAGGGATTCACAATAAAATTTATCATTTTAATTAGAAAAGTAATGAATAAGCATATTCCCTTTGGTGCAAACTACGCATCTAATTTTTTGAAATCAATTGCTTATTTTTTATATAAAAAGCTTCAACTTTTTCTCTAGCCCAAGGGGTTTTTCTTAAAAATGTTAACGATGATTTAATACTTGGATCATGGGTAAAGCATTTCACTTTTATTTCTTTACCTAAAGTATCAAATCCAAAATGTTCAACTAATTCAGTGACTAGTGCTTTTAAAGTTATCCCGTGTAATGGATTATAAGGTTGATTATTCAAAGTGTTTTCTCGTTTTTTTGCTTCGAAGCATATTTTATCATTTAAGAGTTTCTAATACTTTACAAAAATTTAGTTTGTTAACCTCGACCGTTATTGGAACTTCTGTTTGGCAATGATATGGTATGAGTTGATAAATTTTATAGAAGTGAGTTGCTGTGTTTCAATTTAAATTTGCCCATAAAATCATCGCCGTTAGTGTGGTGTTATTAATCCTCGCGTTGTCTGTCTCTACAACAATTAATTACATATCGCTAAAAAATGACACTCAAGCTAACCTTAATAGAGCCATAGATGAAATTGGTTATTCTGTAACAGGCAATATTGCGAACTGGCTGAATGGAAAACTGCGGATTGTTAACTCTATTGCGCAAAGTACTTCAGAAAATCTTGAAACTAAAACAGTGCTTAAGGTTGTACAGCAAGCCGCTAAGGCAGGGGCATTTAAAAATGCATATGTGGGCGTTGAAAGCAGTGGGAAATTCATTTTAGATGATGAAGCCCTTGTATTGCCAGCAGATTTTGATGCTAGACAACGTCCCTGGTACACCCAGGTTAAACAAGCTAAAAAATCATCTTTTACAGAACCTTACCTTGATGTGACGATAAATAAGTTAGTGATTTCACCTGTGTCTCCTGTCATGCCTAATGGTGAATTTGTTGGCGTAGCTGGGGGCGACATTGTGCTTGACGATATCACTGAAATTTTGAATCAAATCGATTTTTTAGATTTAGGCTATGCATATTTGGTGACCTCTGAAGGAAAAATATTAAGCCATCCAAACAATAAAATGGTCAATAAAACAGTCAGCGACTTATTAGGCACTAGACCTGCTTTCTCATCACAACTGAATGAAATTGATGATAAAAACATTGTATCATTTGTACCTATTAAGGGGATTGAATCCGTTAATTGGTATGTTGGCGTAGTACTTGATAAAGATAAAGCCTATCAATCACTGGTATCCGCACGAAATACAGCAGTGATTGTTGGTATTGTCAGTTTGTTAGTGACTGTTTTGTTGTTACATTTTTTATTCGGCCATTTAATGAAACCTATTTATCATTTAAATGACGCGATCAAAGATATTTCAGAAGGTGATGGTGATTTAACTCAGCGCTTATCTGTTGATACGCAAGATGAAATAGGTCAACTATCGCTAAATTTTAATGGTTTTATTGAAACTATTCATCATTCAATGCAGCAAGTGAAAGCCTCTACAGACACACTTAATAAACATATTGAGCAAGTTCGCCAAAGTGCCCATCATGGTATTGAAATGACAGAGCAGCAACTAAACAGAGGGACAAATGTTTCTAATGCTGTCGCAAAATTAAATAGCTCTTCAGATGTTATATCAAGGAATGCGACAACAGCGTCAGAATTAACCAGTAGCATGCAGGAACAGTCGCAAGCCGGAATGAAAGCGCTAAACGATAATATTGAATCTATTCATCATTTATCAGGCACGATGGCCAACTCGAGTGACGATATAGAAAAATTAAATGCTGAAACACAAAATATTGCGAGCATTTTAGATGTGATCAAAGGAGTCAGTTCTCAAACGAATTTATTAGCCTTGAATGCTGCAATAGAAGCTGCACGTGCGGGTGAAGCTGGCAGAGGTTTTGCTGTTGTGGCTGATGAAGTTAGACACTTAGCACAACGTACCCAAGAGGCCGCGGTTGAGATTGAAAAAATGATTGAGAACTTACAGCAAGGTACGGTCTCTGTTGTTAGTACGATGGAGGAAAGTCAGCGCAACAGCGCAACAAGCGTTGATAAAGCAACTATCGCAGATGAAAAAATGCAATCAATTATTCAAGCATTGCAACAAGTTGATAATGAAAATCATGCTGTTGCTGAAGCAACATTACAACAAAGTGATGTCATTAAATCTATTGATGAAGACATTTTGCATTTAATGGAGTTGAACCAAAAAGGCGTTGAAAATCTACAACAAACGGATCAAGCTTGTGACAGTTTACAAGATGAATTTAGTGGCTTAAATCGCTTAATTGGTAAGTTTAAAGTTTAATTATTGGCAGTATAATTTATGAAAAACCTGGTGAATATTTACAAGGGAAGTCTTAAGCGTTGTCCAATTGATTTCGCCAGGTTAGCATTTCAACAAAAAACAAGTCGAGTTTATTGCATAAATTAAGTACGGCAGCTTTGGTTAATGACGTTTCTGTATTGTTTAAAACGAGTAAAACATTTTTGATTAACTCTGTAATCTCTGGGTGATTTAAATGCGCTACTAGTTTAGTCATATTGTTCAGACGATTCGACAAATCTGTAATATCCAAATGATTTAATGAAATAATTAATTTCTGTTTCTCATTTTCCCATGAGTTAGTGAAGGGTTGGATTGCATTTTTTGCTAATTCACTTTCATCATTATTGACCGATAACAACGAGGCTGAATTAAATAATAAGCTTTTAGAAATATCATCACTATGTATTGAATGCAGCAATTGCTTTTTTTGGATAGCACGGTATGCGTGATTGATCTTATTCGTTATTTCTTCTTGTGGGCAAGGCTTTGCCATATAATCATCAAAACCTGCAAGTAAACACTTTTCTGCCGCACCGCTAAGTGCATCAGCCGTTACGGCAATTAACCAAATAGGTTCATTCGTGATCTCTTGTATTTTCTGTGCTAACTCAAAGCCGTCCATATTCGGCATATGACAATCAGAAATTATCAATTGATACGAATTTTCTTGATACATATGCAGTGCTTCTAAACCGTCATAGGCTACATCGGCTTGAATACCTAAGCGCGAAAGCTGTGAAGTTAACACTTTTACATTAACTAAATTATCTTCTGCTATCAGAACATTAATATTTTTAAACCGGTCATCTTGAGGGGGACTACTGGTACGACTATTTTTTCTTCTGTCTTCAGTATCTTTTTCAAAACCAGCTTGTTTATAGGTCAGATCAAAATAAAATTCACTACCGGCACTTTCAACTGAATTAATGCTAATTTTTCCACCCATAGCGATCACTATTTCCTGACAAATGCTCAGCCCTAAACCTGTGCCGCCAAATTTTCGGGTGATGTCATCATCAGCTTGAATGAAAGGGGTGAAAAGTTGTAATTGTTTTTCTGACGAAATGCCAATGCCAGTATCAATAACTGAAATACGAATGGTGTCATAAATTTCGTCTTTTTCTATAAATTGCTCAATGCGTTTTATTGATAATGTAATAGAACCTTGTTCGGTAAATTTTATCGCGTTGCTAACTAAATTGTTTAATACCTGATTGAGCCTGGTTGGGTCGGTAAAATAACTATGAGTAATTTCATTATCAATTTTGCATAATAATTTGATATTTTTTTGATCGTCGATCATACGAAAACTTTTAATGACATTTTTAGCGATTAGATGGAAATTAACTGGAACAGATTCCAGCGTTAGTTTTCCCGCATCCATTTTAGAAAAATCTAGCACATCATTTAAGAGAGCGAGTAAATGCCTAGCTGAGCCTTCAAGCGTGTCGAGAAGTTCCGTTTGGTCGGTATTTAATTGGGTAAAATTGAGTGCTTCTGCCATACCTAATACACCGTTCATTGGTGTACGTATTTCATGACTCATCCGAGCCAAAAAAGTTATTTTTGCTTGTGCCGAACGTTCTGCTTCGTTGCGAGCCGACTCAGCTATTGCTAATGCATGCTCAATTTTCTTCTGCGCAGCTTTTCTTATTTGCAACTGGCGGTAATAAATCCAGAACATAATTAAGGCAATCAATAGAATCGCGAAAAACAAATAACTAGCTTGCCGATAAGCTACATCGACTTGTGCTTGTACATTGGCTTCAGGAAATGAAGATTGACTCCATTTCGCATATAAACTGTCAAAATGATTAACTGATATCGCATTAATGGTCTTGTTCAACAATGAGATGAGTGCTTGCTCTGTTTTAGTTGTTGCAAAAACAAATTGTGCGTCACTGTGAAAGTCAGGTAAGGGTTGAGCTGTTAAGTTTGATAAGTGGTTTTTCTTAATTAAATATGAAGTGGCCAATGATCTCCCGATAAATACATCAGCATCCCCCTGAGCTACTGCCGCTAAGGCTAATTCAAGGGTATCAAATAATATAAACGTTGCTTTAGGGTATTCTTTCAAGAGTAATTGCGTTGCCTTAAAGTTTTTTATTGCGGCGATGGTGCGGTTATTTAAATTTGAAAACTGTTGGCGCTGAGGAATGCTGGGATTATAAACAATACTGTAATGGGCTTTTAAGTAGGGGATACTAAAAGTATATTGCTGCTCTTGAGTTTTATCATATTCAATATTTACTAATAATTCAGCGTTTCCACGAGTCACTTCTTCGATAATATTGTTGAAATTATCGACATAAACCGGTTTAAAGATGATGCCTAACTTTTCAGAAGCATGTTTCAATAAATCGATCGCAAAACCTCGCTCGACAATATTACTATTACTTTGAGTGATGATATAAGGAGGAAATCCTTCATGAGTTATCGGATATTCAATAATATTGTGATCTATCACATACTGCTTTTCTTGCTCGGAGAGTTCTTTAGTATAATTACCGAGGGATAGTTCAAAATTATTATCTTCACTAGATAAATATTTTTCTTGCCATAAATTTGCTTGTACATGTTTTACTTGACGTAAATTGTCATTAATTATTGCAAGTAACTTTCTATCATTTTTGCGAGTTGTAAAGTGTAAATTAACCTCAGGTATGTCTTCTTTGTTAATGTAAAATTGGTTTTTCAGACCGAATTTTTCTAGTTCTTTTTTAATTAGCCAAGGTTTTGTTGAATAAATACCATCAAATTTTTGCTGGTTATTGAGTAATTCAGTTAAGTCACCAAAGTATTGTCGGGAAATACTGTCAGATAAAAACCTGAGTGTGTTTTTGTCATTTGAATGAATGGCTAGTTGAAATCCATCAGATTCATTATGATTAATACGTTGAAAAAGTGTTTGCTTAAACTTTGCGTAAGGAATGCTATAAAGTACATTCTTTCTTTCAGGTTGATAGATGTTAATCGCCACTACATCAATCTTGTTCTCTTCAAGTTGTTTTAGTGCTTCAACGGTAGGCAAAAAATAGAATTGAACATTTATTTCATTATCTATAGCCCAAATTTGCCAATATTCTTTTAAAAAATTAACCACTTGTTGAACGCGTTCAGGTGAGGCAGCATCAATACTTGCTTGATCAGGAAGCGATATTCGTATCACACGCTCTTTAGCTATATTATTATTTTGTTCGATGGTTTTTAAAGACGATTGAGCAACTGCTTTGTTCAAATGAGTTTGAGAGAATGAAATACTGATGACAAAAAAAATCAACAGCAACTGTTTCATAGGAAAGAGTTTAGAAGTTTTTGATGTTTGCTGATCCAAGCGACTCTGCATAAAGTTAAGTATTTTTAATCAGTTAATCCTTTAAAGTAACCTTATTAGATAACAGTTAATCCAGCAAATTTATTTTAATTTCTTTTATCAAAGGCATGAATTTTTTTTTGGTTTACTAATTTAATTGCTTGCGAGCTAGCTGACATGGTAAATTAGCCATATAAAGTTGTATATACAATCAAAGGGAAGGTTTATGTCATTAAGCTATCAACTCATAAAAGGTCGAGTTCCGCTATTAATCAGCATGCCACATAATGGGCAAGAAATTCCTGCTGACATCGCAAATAAAATGAGTGCACAGGCGCAAACAGTCCCAGATACCGATTGGTATAAAGACAAGCTTTATGACTTTGCTGCTGAATTAGGGGCTTATGTATTAATTCCAAAATATAATCGTTATGTTATTGATTTAAATCGTGATCCAAATGGTGTTGATTTGTATCCAGGGGCTAATTCAACAGAGCTTTGTCCGACAACGGCTTTTGATTTATCGCCACTATATTTAGATGATTACACTCCAGGCGCACAAGAAATTAATCGCCGAATTGAGCTGTATTGGCAACCTTATCATCAAGCAATAAAAAATATGCTAGCCGAAATGAAACTACAATTTGGCTGTGCTGTATTGCTTGAAGCACACTCTATTTTGTCACATGTACCAAGGTTTTTTGATGGGAGACTACCTGATTTTAATTTTGGTAATGCTGACGGAAAAAGCTGCAGTGAAAATATGTTAAATCATGTCAAGTCACTAGATTATTCTCCTTATAGCATGGTAAGTAATGGTCGCTTTAAAGGTGGATTCATTACTCGAGAATACGGTCGACCTCAGGAGAATATTCATTCATTACAATTAGAACTATCACAAATCACTTATATGAACGAAGCATCGCTTGAATATAATGAAGCACTCGCCGCACAAGTAAAACCGAAATTAAAAGCGCTAGTTGAATGTTTAATTAATTTTGCACAAGACTCGAGGGGAATGTAATGAAAGTATTTGCAGAACGTATTTTATTAGCGGATGGTTGGGCGAAACAACAAACACTGACAATCGAGCAAGGTATTATTAAAGCGATTGAATCAGGTGCTCATGCTGACGCTGAAAAAGTTGGCACAGTTATTCCTGGTATGGTGAATTGTCATTCACATGCCTTTCAGCGAGCATTTGCTGGCTTTAGCGAGCAAGGTATTGAAGGGCAAGACAGTTTTTGGACATGGCGAAAAATCATGTACAAATTTTTAGGGCAATTAACGGCTGAAAATGCACAAATCATCGCTACTCAGCTTTATATCGAAATGCTTAAAATGGGATATACCCGCGTTGCAGAATTTCATTATCTGCATCACGATATTAGCGGCAATCCTTATGATGAATTAGCAACAATGGCGAGCGCTATTTTTGATGCGGCGAAATCATCAGGCATTGGGCTAACACTTTTACCCGTATTATATCGTTATAGTGGTTTTGGTCAGCAAGCCGCAACTGAAGGGCAACAGCGCTTTATAAATAGTTCTGAACAGTTTAATCAGCTCGTGTCTGAGTGTTTTAGTCTTAGTGAAACATATCCAAATACAAATGTTGGCATTGCTCCACATTCACTCCGTGCGGTTGATTTATCTTCTTTAACTTGTGCCGTTGAGCATGTGCGTTTGTTAGATGCTAAAGCGCCTATTCACATTCATATTGCAGAACAGCAAAAAGAAGTCGATGATTGTCTTGCTACTTACGGTAAAAGACCGGTGCAATGGTTATTAGATAATGTTCCAATGGATAAATATTGGTGTTTAATTCATGCCACTCATATTGATGAGAAAGAACGCCAAGGTATTATTGCATCGCAAGCTATTGCTGGTATTTGTCCTACAACAGAAGCGAATTTAGGGGATGGTATTTTTCCTACTACTGATTTTTTAGCGGAAAAAGGAACTTTTGCTATAGGTTCAGACAGTCATATTTCAGTGAATCCTATAGAAGAGCTTCGCTGGCTTGAATATGCACAACGTTTGATCAAACAACAGCGAGCTGTTTTAGCAAATGAAAAGCAAATGTCTGTAGGTCAAAATTTGTGGCAACAAGCTGCTTTAGGTGGTGCACAAAGTACCAACAGTAATACGGGTGAATTAGCGTTAGGCAAACAAGCGGATTTACTCGTGTTAGATGATGAGAAAATGGCGTTATTTGCTCATGACGAAAAACATTTGTTAGACAGTGTAATTTTTGCGACGCAAACAAACGTAGTAAAAGATGTCATGGTGAATGGTTGCTGGGTGATAAAAGCAGGGGTACATGATGAACAGCAAAAAGCACAATTAGCTTTTGCAAAAATGTTGGCGAAACTATCTGCATAAAGCCTATATGAATTGATTTTTCATAAATAAGGAGATAACTGTTTATCTCCTTTTTTATTTTTGTTTAAAATAGCGACTGATAAGCACTTATTTTACTACAAAGTAATTGCTGGTTTTTTTGGTGCAGTTTTGGTGTAGGACGTTTCGCCTGACAATGTTTTTTGAAAAACTCTTTTACCTCATCTCTTGAGCCAGTGACATTTTTGACAAATGCCTGTTCATCTTCATTAAATTGCTCAAAGTGTGGCTGTAAATCTTTATAAATTTTATCAGGATTTAATCGCACTTTTGTATCTGTGGCGCTAGAAAATTCCGATAACACCATAGTTTTTTGTTCATCAAACCAACTTTCAAGTTCTGGTTGAGGGTAAAAATGCAAAAAAATGGCAATCGATACGATTAAGATCAATAAATTCTTCATAGTATGTCGTATAATGTTAACTTATTCATAGAATAATCAATTTTGCGTCAACAATACATCATCTTTAAATAATATCGATTTATTGGCAACAAATTTACAGGCGCAGTTCGATTTTTCACGGGTTTTATGGCATAGGATTCATAGTGAAATCAGAAAAAGAACAGCGTAACCCAAACGTTAAAATTCCTATTAAAAATATCAAGATCCATCAACCTCGTCAGGCTGAACAATACAAGCCTCGCGATCAAATATATGTCAGAAAAGTTACCGGTGTTTTTCAAGCCATACGCCGAAGAATGAATTTTTTCTTTTTGACCTTATTCGCGTTATTACCCTGGCTACAATATAACGACCATCAAGCTATTTTATTTGATATCGCTGAACAGCGTTTCACGCTTTGGGGACTGACACTTTGGCCACAAGATTTAACTTTATTAGCGTGGCTATTTATTCTTAGTGCTTTTTTACTCTTTTTTGTTACGACCTTTTTAGGGCGAGTATGGTGTGGCTATTTATGCCCCCAAACCGTTTGGACATTTATATTTATTTGGTTTGAAGAAAAAATTGAAGGCACAGCAAATCAGCGTAAAAAGCTCGACTCACAAAAACTCGATTTTAATAAATTTTGGCGAAAAGCACTTAAGCATAGTTGTTGGCTGTTTTTTTCGTTATTAACCGGTTTAACCTTTGTCGGTTATTTTGTTCCCGTTCAAGAAGTATTTTTGGATTTCTTTACTTTTAATAGTTCATTCGCAATTGCGGCGACTGTCTGGTTTTTTGCTTTTTGTACATATGGGAATGCGGGTTGGATGCGAGAAATTATGTGTCTTCATATGTGCCCATATGCGCGTTTTCAATCGGCAATGTTTGATAAAGACACCTTTACCGTTTCATATGATACAAATCGTGGTGAAAACCGTGGTGCACGTTCAAGAAAGCAAGATCCGAAAGAGCTTGGATTAGGTGACTGTATTGACTGTAATTTATGTGTTCAAGTTTGCCCAACGGGTATTGATATTCGTAATGGCTTACAATACGAATGCATAAATTGTGGTGCATGTATTGATGCCTGCGATGGTGTGATGGAGCGCATGAAGTATGAGAAAGGGCTTATTCGTTATACAACAGAACATGAATTAGAAGGAAAAAAAGTTCACTTAATACGTTCAAAGTTATTAGGTTATGCGGTTGTGTTATTGATTATGAGCAGCCTTTTAGTGCTTGAAATAGTGAATAGAGTACCCGTTTCTTTAGATATTATTCGCGACAGAACAGAGCTGGCCAAAGAGAATTTTAATGGTGAAATTGAAAATGTTTATACCTTAAAAATTCTTAATAAATCACAAACGGATAACCGCTATCGTCTATCTGTTATTGGTATAGAGAATACTAAATGGCATGGAGAGCAAGAAGTTTTTGTTAAAGCGGCGTCTGTGTATACCTTACCAATGAGCATTTCAGTCGACCCTTATGAATTAAAAGGGCAATACATGAGTGATATTTCCTTTGTGATCGAGCTTGTTTCTGAGGAAGATGAAGTGAAACTTGATCACGAAAGTCGTTTTTTTAATAAACGTTAACTCAATATTTATATAAAAGCTTATCAATGGGGGCAGGGGAATTTTTAATCCAAAGCCCCCATTTTCATTTAAAACAGACTAACGGCCCGATTGATAGCTCTATGTTACTTAATCGGGTTTTGCTTTCAGCCTCAATATATCTCATGTATCCTTGGCTTCTGTGTTATTGAGTTTCAATAACGACTTCTAGCATTTGAGAACTTATGTCCGTATTTGATTTTACCTCCTTATCCCCCGATTTAATTCTTGATGGCATCGAAAGTGTTGGTCTTCAGGTTGATAGCGGCTTATTAGCTTTGAATAGTTATGAGAATCGCGTGTATCAATTTCATGATGAAGACAAAGTGAAATATGTGACCAAATTTTATCGTCCTCAACGATGGTCTAAAGCACAAATTCAAGAAGAGCATGATTTTGCTTTTGAACTGGCTGAAGAAGAGCTGCCTATTGTTGCACCATTAAAATTTGCTGGACAATCATTGTTTGAACATGAAGGGTATTATTTTTCATTATACCCTTGTAAAGGAGGGCGAATTTTTGAAGTGGATAACTTAGACCACTTAGAATGGATGGGGCGATTTATTGGCAGAATTCATGCGGTTGCTGGAAAATCACCTTTCAAAACTAGACCAACCTACAGCAAAGAAGAGTCGCTGATACAAGCGCGAGAAATTATTAAAAACTCTAACTTTGTACCACAATATATTGAAAATGCTTTTTATACGATTTTAGATCACGTGATTGATTTAGCTTGTCAGCAATATCAACCGAAACATGAAATTAGGCTTCATGGTGATTGCCATGCAGGTAATATTTTATGGACCGATAATGGTCCTCACTTTGTTGATTTAGACGACTGTCGAATGGGACCCGCTATTCAAGATTTATGGATGATGTTATCGGGTGATAGGCAGCAGCAAACCATACAGCTTGATACCTTGTTAATGGGATATGAAGAGTTTTATGAATTTGATACAAAACAGTTTGCCTTGATTGAATCTTTGCGTACTATGCGAGTAGTTAATTACATGGCTTGGTTATGTAAACGTTGGCAAGATCCTGCATTCCCGCATAGTTTTCCATGGTTCAATACACAACGGTATTGGGAAGAACAAGTGTTGATGCTTAAAGAGCAAATGTCGGCGTTACAACAACCACCTCTTACATTAATGCCATAAACCAAACAAAATTTATGTTACAAAATAATAAGGGTTATTTGAATGAACAAGTTATTGAGTCTTCTAGTTGTTGCACTTCTATCATTTTTTGCAAATGCGGGTGAATATCAAGAAGGTAAACATTATGTCAAAGTACAAGAGTTAGCAGTGAAATCTCCAGAAGTAAGAGAGTACTTTTCATTTTACTGTGGCCATTGTTATAACTTTGAGTATATGGCGAAATCCATCACGAAGAATCTGCCAGAAAACGTCTCATTTGTTAAAAATCATGTCGACTTTTTAGGTGGTGCATCACAAAAAATGCAGCAATTGTTAACCCGTGCGCTAATTACTGCACAAGAAATGGATATTGAAGAAAGCCAAGTTGCCGCCATATTTAAGTATATTCATGTACATAAAGCAGTTTTCACATCAGTGAAAGATATCCGTAATGTTTTTATTTTTAATGGTGCTGATGGTGATAAATTTGACCAACTCATTAACAGTGATACTGTGGTTAGACAAGCGGAAGACATGAAAAGCAACCAAGAAATATTAGCAACAAGTGGTGACCTAAAAAGTGTGCCAAGCATTGTGGTTAATGGTAAATATATGATCCACACGCACGACCTCGATAAAGAAAATATCGAGCAAGACTTTAATAACTTAGTGAAGTATTTACTGACGTTAAAATAATTACAACACCATCGTTCTGAAGATAAAATATCATAAAGGCAATAACACAAGTTATTGCCTTTATTTTTTAATTAAGAAGAGTTTAAGGTTTTACTGTTTTTGTAAAATTACGTCCTGAGCATCAATTAACTGAGATTTAACGGCGTCTTTTAGGTAGCTTAACCTGCCATTGATGATAACTTCATCATTAATGGCCGCATGTTCTTTTAAATCCGACGCTTGCTTTCCCCAAACATGCAGTGTTCTCTCAACACTAATACTGCGTAACTCCTGAGTGATTGGCGAAAAACTATAAAAATTAATGGCTAATTGAAACTCCGCTAATTGCTTATTGTTTTCGGTGCTTACTAATTTAATCTCACTTGAGATTTTTCCGCTGCACTGCAATTGGTTAATGGAACGAGAATAACCTTTTGGATAACGATGAGCGTAAGTTGCATGAATAATTTCACGGTTAGTTTTTTTACTATTAACCATATGCCCTTGTACTAATATCACATCACCTTTTTCAGCATGTAATAACGAGCGTTCAACGACATCACCAAGCATTTTTATCGTGTGGTAATGTGTCCATTCTTTAAATTGATTCGTTTTTTTATCAAACCATTTTGAATGGGTGGCGACAACAAATTCGGCAATGGCGATCACAGGGTTAACTTGATAGCGAATTTCAGGTTTATTAACCAAATTACCCAACAGAGTAATATTACATAAGTGATTTTGAGGAAGAGTTGTAGACATGCAAATATATTTATATGTTGTATTGGCTTGAACATTACGTCAGCAAAGAAAAATGTTCAAGTGTTAAGGTCTATTGATAATAATTTTCAGATATAAAAAAACCATCATAATTATGATGGTTTTTTGGAATAGCAATGTGATATTAAGCTTTCTTTCTTCTTAAAGACAATCCGATAAGAGAAAGACCAAATATTGCTATTGTAGAAGGCTCTGGAACTTGTGTACTTTCAGGAATAGGATCTCTTGCATAAACAGATAAATGTGATAAACCCGCGCTAAAGTCTCCTGGCTTTACATCAATAGTTCCCGATAAAGAATATGCTGTACCAAAAGTTTTCTCTGCCGTATTGAAATTGGTATTGCCAGCTAATAATTCTTTTCCAAATATTTCATAAAAGTTGAAATCGTATATCGCCCAACCTCTGTTATCTTGATTACCTTTATCCTCATCTCCTGCTTTATAACCACTGCCAGCTTTTGCTACAAATGCTAAGTGGTCAAATGATGATCTACCTAAAAAATTTTGAACTGTAGTTACGATGTCTTTGTCAGTAGTTAAGGTCCAAGAAATAGATGAACAATCATTACCACTCATAGTACAACTGAAGCTTAAATTTAATATATCGTCAATTGCGAGAGATGTGCCTCCTAAATTACTCATCGAGTTGTAGCTTACGTTATCTGAATCAACATCATATCGAGCCAAGTTAATCCAACCTGGATCGTTAGCTAGACCAACTCCATCTACGTTTATTGGGTCGCCATCAAACCATGGGTTAACAACACCATCCACCATACCGTCAATAAATTCGTAGCCAGTTAATACAGAACTATCGCCATTTAAAAAATTATCATCAAGCTCGCCAATATTATTATCTGTTAGGTTGGTATCATTCCCTGAATAAATCCCTATACATTCAGAAGAAGTGTGTTGAAGGTTCAATAAATTATTGCCAACAGGGCCACCAGAAGATGTATTTGATGTTGCTGTATTATTGTCAGCATCAATATCTAAATTGGTTAACTTTATAGACGTTAAAGTTGCTTTAGAAGTATCACAGGCACCATTTTGCAACGTTGAGTATACGACTCCGCCAAATGAAAATTGAGAAAGAAAAGCAAGTGATAATCCCAATAATTTAATTTTTTTAATCATTTAGTTATTCCATGTTCAACCATGGCTTTAATATGCATAGTAGGAGGCATAAATCATGCCGTCCAATTAACCTATTGATTTATAGGTATTGTCTTTGAATTATTTTTATAAACTTTAGATGACTGTAAAGAAAACTGACAGTAAATTTAATTAACTGTTTAATGACCTATATTCTCTAAGCTGTTAAAGTCGCTGGCAGTATTTTTATTGCTAGATTAAATTAATTGTTTAAAAAGCGTTTTTTTTATTTTGTTTATTTAGGAATTATTGCCTCCTTATTTATCCTGTTCTTCACTGGCGGACCTTCTTATTATTCACCTATAGAAAACAAACTGTTTTGGAACAATGGCCATATAATTTTTTACTTCTTGACCTGTTTGATGTTGATGGGGTATTTATTCAAACGTTCGCTGCCTTTCTACGCCATCATACTATTTACAATTTTTTATACTCTGATGCTCGGCAGTGTCGTTGAGCTTATTCAAGCTAATTTTGATAGAGAAATGGATGTTTCAGACATATATCGAAATTTCTTAGGATGTTTTCTAGCGATTACTTTCTTTCATATTAATAAGTACAAAGGGAGTAAGTTGTTCATCTCAGCGTTTATTGTTATTTGCTCATTCATCATTATTGAACAATATGCGCTATTTTCTGTTCTCTCGCTAAAGTATCAACAATATAAAAAATTACCCGTTCTTGCTGATTTTTCTTTGAAGAATGAAACTTTACTTTGGTCTGAAGGCGAGATTATCGAAAAAACTACCCGTCGCGAGAATTATTCGTTGAAAGTAACACTTGTCGCGGGTAAAAAATATTCCGGGTTTACGTTTAAAGACGTTTACCAAGATTGGCGAGGTTTTAATACCATCGAATTTCATTTACGTAGCGACTCAAAAGACGTTGTGAAATTATGTATCAAGATAACGGATTTAACGCATGATGAGGGGAGTCAAAATTACAATAATCGTTTCAATCTCTGCACAGAAGTGATGCATGGCGAAAATATTATTCGCATTCCACTTGAAGATATTAGTGGTGCGCCAAATAACAGAGAATTAGATATAAGTGAGATCAGTCAAATAGGTTTCTTTATGATTGATTTAACTAAAGAAAAAACGTTATACATTGATACGATAAAATTAAAATAGTCAACGTTAGTCATGGATAGTCGATTTAACTGACGAATTTGCGTTTATAAATGCCATTCTTTTGTTAATTTATTTCAATAATGTTAAGAGTCTACTAGTAAAAAGGGAATGTTTTGACTAGAATCGCAACCTCTTAATGAAGCTCTCGTGGTGAAGTGGATATCACGTGGACCTCCGGAGTCTAAGTCGCAGGTTCGATTCCTGCCGAGAGCGCCATTAAGTCTTTTAGTAAAAATCAATAAAGAACATCCATTCCCACTAAAAATAAAGCGATATAGCGTTTTTATAGCCATTAACGCTCAATTAAAATCAGTGACAATCTAAATGTTAAGTAGTACCGTAAGTAGTACCGAAACAATATGGTTTTTATTGGTACTACATTTATGGCTAAAG